>Ga0058704_10000686_pt1 | contig 16721 bp, 10 predicted proteins | sample AgamicMgSfe_FD_71363 | JGI IMG/M metagenome (GOLD analysis project Ga0058704, IMG submission 71363) | Agave microbial communities from Guanajuato, Mexico - Mg.Sf.e | ecosystem: Host-associated > Plants > Phyllosphere > Phylloplane/Leaf | place: Guanajuato, Mexico | collected 2012-05-30
ACCAACCCCTCCTCCGCCGCCACCCTAAGTTCCATCCGCCTGCGCTCCACCCGCCTGGCCCTCACCCCGGCATCCCTGATCCGTTCGCCAGGAATGCGATACTCCTCCGCCAGCCGCGTCAGCGCAGTGATGTGCGCGTCTCGCTCGGCCAGCAGCGTCGCCAGACGTCGGGTCAGAGACGCAGCGCCATGGTGGTCGAGGACGGTTTGCAGGAGTTCCGGGGTCGCGGTGGATAGAGTTTGTGGATCCGTGGGGGAGGAAGAGTCTGTGGAGTGTGAATACTGCTGCTCGTCGAAAATTGAAGGGCCGGAGGAGTCTAAGAGGGAGTGCAGGGTTCTGTTGGTGGTGGTGATGGTCTCGTTTCCTTTCTGTTGTTCCTGGAGATCCGTTTCCGGGTTCGGGAAAGATGTGAGGGAACTGGTGTCTTCCTGTCTTAAGATGCGCTGATGGCTGGATTGCCGGCTCAACTCACCCATCTCCTGTTCTTTCTGGAAGACACCAGGCAATGTTCGACAGCCTCGAAACTTCACATGTTCGTACTTGCCAAGGAGCGAGGTGCGGTCGGAGAAAGTGGCGTTTTCATCAAGCTGATGCGGAGCTGTACGGTTTCCTTATTGGGCTACGCTAAGGAGCACATTGGCTTTTGCCTAAGGCAGCTGAACCCTGACTACTAGATACCTACCTAGGTACATATGTAGGTACCTCTACCTGTCTATGTGAGACCTGTACCTACCTAGGTACCCACATATGTAGGTAGATACCAATGCACTCATAGTACAATGGAGATACAGTCCGATTCGAGATACATAACGACCACCGCCACTGAACCAGATATACGCTCCTTTACAGACCATTCAACCCGCACAACAGACCTCCCTAGACTAAAACCCAAAGCCGTCAAACTTGCACTGCGCTCGAAACACAAATCCCCCCTCAAAGCTGAGCCCTCTCCCCGCCCAACCGCTTCACGCAAAAACTCGCAAAATACTCATTCAACGCATCCACCGTCCCACTGCCCTCCACCAACCTCACCACGCACCCGACATACCCATCCGGCCGCACGACCACGACCCCGCCCTCGTCCTCGGACAGTCCCATCTTGGCGTGCGCCGCCGCCCGGGCGTCGGGCACGCGCTGGTCCCAGACGTCGTCGGCGTAGACGTGGTCGAAGTAGCGGGCCAGCACGGCGGGCAGGAGGTCGGTGGTTTCGATGTCCGGGCGGCGGGCGGCGAAGACGGTGGCGAAGGTGAGGAAGTGGCTGTGCGGGTTGTGGCGTTCGTGGTGGTGGACGGCGTCGGCGTCGGGCCGGAGGTGGGCGGAGAAGAAGGAGGGTTTCTTTTGCATGTGGGTGGCGAGGTCGGCGATGGCGCGTTTGGTGGTCGTGGGGCGGCCGGCGAAGAGGTAGATGCGGTAGGCGCCGTTGAGGGGGATTTCTTGCTCGAGGTGCACGACGTTGGCGTCGGCGACGCGGGTCACGGTGGCCGGGGTCAGGATGCGACCCGTGCGGAGCTTGGTGGTGCCTTTGGGTTCGGAAAGGAATAGGGGGTTTCTGGCGGGGTGCGAGTCGGACCAATTAAAGACGTTGGGGTTGTACGCGACGCCGTAGCCGGAGGTGAATTCGCAAGAGGCCTTGAACATCTTGATGAACTCGTTCTCTTCCACCTCTTTTCCCTCGGTGACTTGCTGGTTCACGTGGCCGACTTCTCCGGCCGAAGGTTGTCGTTGCGAGAAGAGCTTGGCGTACTGACTGTCGAAGTTGAGCAAGTTCTCGGCGATGAGCTTCCGTTCGCTTTCGTATGATTTGAGGATCGACCGATTCGCGAAACCGGATTCGACGTGGTGGATCTTCCAGGCGAGGTTCTGCGCGTCCAAGAATGCAGTGTTCATGCCCTGACCGGCCTTGGGCGAGTGGGTATGACAGCAGTCTCCGCCCATGAACACGCGCTCGTCGAGGGTGTATCTGTCCGCGATACCCTGGCCGATCGGGTATACCGAGAACCACTCCACGCGATCCCACTCGATGTGGTACGGCTTCATGATTTGCTTGGCACGTTCCTGGACCTCCTCTGTCGTCGCCGACTTCCGCGGGTTCCAATCGGCATCCGTGGATGATGCGATTTGAATGTACAGCCGCACCATGTTTGCCTCACGTGGGATGACCATGATCGAGCCTGCATCCGAGTGGATCGTACACTTCATCTGCGAGGGTGTTAGTATTTTAACAGTGTCGTGTTGACGAACGTGCCACCCACCTTAATATCGGGAAAGTTCGTCCGAACCACACCATCCATGACACCCCAGACGTGCGCGATCGGATCCTTGTGCGTGATGCCTACTCCCAGCTGCTCCCGGATGAAGCTCCGCGCACCCTCACCGCTGAAGAGATACTTGGCGCGCACCGTCTCTTGCTCGTCCCCGTTGACGTGTGCCATGCTCACTTCCACCGGGTACTCCTTATCCGCCCCGTCATTCTGGAAGCCCGTAATCCGCCACGGCCTCTGGACGTGCACCCCATTCTTCTCCAAGTCGTCGATGAAGACGCGCTCGATCAAGCCTTGGTGCAAGAGCGTGGTGAAAGGATACCTCGCCTCGATGAACTTGGGACACGAGGCCCAGGTCCCGGTCCGGTGGATGCCCTCTCCAGACGGGTCCCAGAACGCGACCTCGTAGACTTTCGCCGGTTCGTTGGCCATGATGGCGCGCTTCAGGCCCATGTTCCGCAGCAGGTCCAACGATCGGGGCTGGATCCCGTCGGCTCGGCCGGTCACGGTTGGGACGGGTCGCATGTCGATGTGCTTGATGTTGTAGCCCCATCTCGCCAAACAGGTGGAGAGGAGCAGGCCGACTGGACCGGCGCCGACGATGACGATGTCGTACTTGTCATGGGTAGGCATGATGAGATGGCTGCGGGGGGAAGCAGCGCGAGAGGTGTGTATCTAGGTAGTAAAACCGGGTGGATGATGGTGATGGAGAGAGAAGGAGAGCAGAGGAGGAGACTTACATGGACAGGTGTGATGCCTTGGGTGATATATACCTATGTGTGAGGCTGTGAGCTCACCACACGGTCTATAACTTGCTGGTGCTGACGAGGCTGATCTAGTGGGAGCAACGTTCGAAAGATCCCTGGGCCGTGGCTCGTGATGATGTATCTACCCCCACCTCTCGGATGTCGAGTCGGCAGGAGGAATCAGAAAAGCCGAATTCATTTGCCATTTTCACCACACTTTTATAACAGAGATCAACTCTTGGCCGGACTGGCCCGCCCGCAATTCATCCGAGTCCACGGTGCACGTGAGCACGATCACATGATAAGGTTTTGAACATAGTAGGTGTGCATCAACGTACTATACATATGTTACATTACATACATACAGTAGGTACCTTGGTAGGTACACAGTGGAGTACTACATGATCAAATACCAGCTTCACCACAGACTGTCAATCCACATACTGGAGCAGTCTTACCGTCCCCTTCTCTTTCCTCCATCACCATCATCATGGCGGACAGTATCATCGACCGGGCGCTGGGCGCACAAGCTTGGTACATCGCCTTGCCATTACTGATCATTGCCGCACCCATCGTCTATATCGTCTACCAGCGCTTCTACCACCCTCTGGCCGCCATCCCCGGACCCTTCTGGGCGAGCATCTCGCGCTTCTGGATCACGAAGCACTCCTGGGATGGCGACATGAACACCACCATGATCGACCTGCACAGAAAGCACGGCAGCCTGGTGCGGACGGGACCGAACGAAGTCAGCGTTTCCGATCTCGCGGCCATCAAAACCATCTACGGCGCCGGGACCAAGTTTCGGAAATCCGATTGGTACTCCGTCTGGCAAGGCCACCGCAAATTCGACCTGTTCGCCGAGAGGAACGAAAGGATCCACGGCGAGCAGCGAAGGCTCGTGAGCCGGGCCTACGCCATGGACTCGTTGAAGGACTTGGAACAGTATGTCGACAACGCGGTCAACGTCTTCCTCGACAACATGAACCAGCGGCAAGGTCAGGTGATCGATATGGGCAACTGGGTGCAGCTGTTCGCTTTCGGTACGTGATGCCCCTGAATGAATGTTTGAATGCAGGTTTAACACCACCAAGACGTCATTGGCGAGGTCACTTTCAGTAAGCGCTTCGGCTTCATGGACGCCGCTGGCGACGACGGCTCCTTCGGCCAAATCGAAGGCGCGCTGAAATCCGCCGCCTGGATCGGACAAATCCCCGGCTTGTACTGGCTGCACGACGCCCTGATGCCGTACATCGGCAACCACCTCGGCATCACCGCCCGCCACGGCTCCTTACGCCAATTCGCCATCCGCGAGATCACCGCCCGCAAGGACCGCGGCAGCGACCAACCGGACATCCTCTCCAAACTCCTGACAACGCAGAAGGAGAAACCGCTCGAGATGGACGCGAACGCCGTCGCGAGCATGGCCACATCCAACATCTTCGCCGGGAGCGACACGACCGCCATCTCCACGCGGGCCATCATCTACTACCTCCTCAAGAACCCCGCCAGCAAGCGGAAACTCACCGACGAAATCGACGCCCTCCGCACCGCAAACCAGCTTAGCGACCCGGTCAAACTCGCCGAGGCGGACAACATGCCATACCTCCAAGCCGTGATCCACGAGGCCCTACGCCTGCACCCGGCCGTCGGCATGAGCCTGCCGCGCGTCGTGCCCGTAGGCGGCGCCTCCCTCGCCGGAGGCCAGTACCTCCCCGCCGGCAGCGTCGTCGGCGCAAACCCTTGGGTCATCCACCGGAACAAGGAAGTCTACGGCGAGGACGTCGACGCTTTCCGGCCGGAACGGTGGATGAAAGAGGACGACAGTAGTGGGGACATGCATCGTTTCTTCTTTACCTTCGGATCCGGGGCGAGGATGTGCTTGGGTCGGAACATCAGTATGATGGAAATGTATAGATTCTCTCAGCTTCCCTTCAAACCTCAGCCTGTGCGCGGATCGGCTGACGATGATGTGTGATACAGGTCGAAACTCATCCCCACGCTGTTCATGCATTATAATTTCGAGCTCAGCGAGCCAGAGAAGGAGTGGACGGCGGATTGTTGGTGGTTCGTGATGCAGCGCGGCGTTAACGTGAGGCTGACGCGGCGGAGGACGTGATTGTGCAGCTTACATAGCTAGCTTGATTCTGCTAGGCTTGGAATTCATGACATGTGATGACGATTCTCTTCGAACAGTTGCGTCCTGGTGACGCGAAGGGAGCAGCATCCGAGACTGGTCGGCTTTCGGGGATGATTGACAGGCACGTGTGCGAGCACTAGCGCTGTCGAGAGTTTGAGGCAGTCCTAGGTAGGGTATCATCCATGAAGGGTCGAAACGAGGAGAAATGTGAATAACTGGGATGTACAACATGTGGATCTCCGTCTATCTACAAGCCGCACTAATAACGAAACATTATGTAAAATTCCCGCAGTATCTACAGCAGCCATTCGGAAACTCCATCGGAACGTTTTGCTCATGCGTGAACGACGCCCACTTCTGCGCACCATAAGTCAGCGCCTGCACTCCAGTACAAGAAGATCGGCTGGGCATTGCGAGTCAACGTACCTCACGAAAGCGATTTGGCAAAGACTTTATTCCCGGACAGGGAGAGGATGCCGGTAAACGAGGCCCGACCTTTGCCGTGGTTCCTGTTACAGTCAGCTTGATGTTTGCCATGTCGCTGGGAAATGCACTGGGAAGGGGAGGAGGAGGAGGAGGAAGAGGGAGAGGTGTCTACATACGCATGCCAAATCGCGTGATCGCCGTTCACAGCGAGCTCGAGGCCACCGGGGGCCGTCATCCCCTCCGAGCCCGTAACGAACAGCGGCCCGTATTTGGTGTAAGGGCCCTTGATGTGGGATGCAGTCGCGTAGGAAACGTCGTATTTGGGCGTGGCGAAGCAGTTAGAGGAGAAGAAGAGGACGTATTTGCCGCCGAGGAAGGCGAGGTTCGGGGCTTCGACGACGGGGCCGTCGGCCGGGTCGTTGGAGATGAGGCGGATGGTGTTGCCGATTTTGGTGTGGCCGTCGTTGGCCTGGACTTGTTGGAGCATGATCGGGGTCGGGACGATGGGTTTGACCGTGTTGCCGCAGACGCCGCCGTGCCCGATGGCGTTGCCGTCGATCTTGTACACCACCCAGCGGGTGCCGTCGCGGTTGATGTACCCGGACGGGTCGATCGCGCCACCTTGAGCGGTCGGGCAGATCCAGGGTGAGTTGCCGGTCGGGTCGGTGTAGGGCCCGTCGACGTTCCTGCTCGTGGCGTAGCTGACGCAGTGCAGGTTGGTCTTCGACTTGAGCGCGGCCGTGTAGTACATGATGAAGGTGCCGTCCGCGAGTCTAGTGACGCTGGGCGCCCAAACACGGGGGCTCGCAGTATCGATCCATGCTGCCAGCTTTGGCATGGCGTCGACGCCGGATCGATATGTCCATGTTTTGAAGTCAGAGGTGTGAGCCATCTGCACGTGTATCTGTTTGCCGTTGACTTTGGCGTTGGTGGCAAAGGCATGCCAACCATCCTTGACTCTGATGATGGACGGGTCCGGGAAATTCTGCCCCTTCATGATCGGAGAGATGTTTCCTCTCTTGAACAGCTCGCTGGCCTCCAATGGCTGCGCCGACACAATCGACAGAGCCGCGAGGGCTGCCACGAAGGGCGAAAGAAAGTTGCGCATGTCGTCTGCTAGTGATATGAACGGATAATATATGCTGTGGAAAAGCGTAGTACAGGTGTAAGGAGAGTGCAAAACGCGAGTAACGCGAGACTTGTGACCAGCAATTGTTCGGAAACGGAAGAGAGAAGTTGGGTTGTGCGTAGGCCGAGGGCTTTTACGAGGGCGCATATGCCTCATACCATTGTTCGGACGAGCATCTCGGCGTTCGCTCGACCGTAATCGTGGGAAGAAGAGACAAAGCGGTCCTTTGATCGCAGACCAAAGGCTGTCCGAATGGAGACTCATCGAGGACAAGCATATTTCTGTCGATGAACGCGTTTATCATCTCGGACAGTACAAAGAAACATAAAGAAAGCAGTGTTGGAAGAATGCGCCTAGCAGTCTTTACCGTCCACAGCACCCCTCCCACGTTCGTCAGTGGGCCGTGAGCTGGCTTGATCATCCCCACGGTGTTGAAGGTACTGCAGAGTCCAAGAAGATGCACAACCTTCCTGTCGCCAGTAGGCCGTGCGACAGCATAGCGTCAGAGTACAACGTTGGCCAATACGGATCATGTGGTGACCACGAAAGGAAACCGTAGTTGTCCAATAGCTTGGAGACATGAGCGAGCAGGATCATCGTGTTCGCTTGAAGGTGCCACAGCACGTGGCGTGACATTGACAGGACCGTTGTGTGTGTGCGGCCATAACAATGCTACTGTGACGAAAATCATTGTTTGGTGAAGTCGAGCACCGAACAAGAGCAGTTGTGTGGCGCGTGAGGCGTTAGCAGCTCGGCGGGATTTTGGTTCATGAGAGGTACATATGCTTGCCCATAGCGTAGTGTAACTCGTGATGTCGTCAGCTGTCGTGTTTCCTGGAATGCGGGCCTTTTGATGAAGTGTTGCTGCAAGCAGCCGGAAGTCGAAAGCTCAAGGCAACGCCAAGCCTTCGCTGCGCTAGCCGGATCCGGATGTCAGACAAGAAGGTGGTGCGAACCCATGTGTTTGGTAGCAGAAGAGCATGCATGCATGAGAGGACAGCAGTAACAGTCCAATGAGCTCGCGATAGCTGCTCTCGTCCAACCCATCAAACCCATACTACCCGTCTTAGAGCGTCCTCGCGAACCGGAGGCAAGCTTCTGTGATCGCTCTCCAGAAAGCTCGACGAAATACTTCGTCTTGTCCACCATGTCCTTTTTTGTACAAAGGACGCGCTCTAGCTCACACCTTCTCCGCCAAGCGTCCATCACTTGTCATTCCAGGCTTTCCGCCTGAGCGTTCAACTTGGCTCCCTCCTCGGATGTCGCTTTGATGTCTGCCCAGGGGCTTAGCAAGTTGGTCTCTATCGCTGGTAATCCGGCCGAGTCTTGGGGAAGCCTTGACATGCTTGTTGCGCAGCCAGCTTGACATGTTCGCCCAACCGAACAGATCACATGTTGAATCCGCCGTGCTCAGCAGCCTCAACGAACCGCCACAGACCAGCTTGCTCCGCCACCTTCCGAACACTGCCGACTTCCTCCAGACTGACAGGACGGTTGATGTCCGCGTACCGTACTGGTGGTTTTGTAAGCTCCTCGGCGGACTGTCCTCTGGACTCCGTCACACCGTTTACAATGTCTTTCGCTCTGCCGCTGGTTGTCCTTCTCCCTTTGCCCACATGCGCTCGTGGATGATATTGCTCCATGACATGCACGTACAGGTCCTTGCTCACGTTCTCGGCAAGCCACCGGACGATATGCTTGCCCTCCTCCACATATCCAGGCATCACCAGATGCCTCAAAAGCACGCCCTTCTTCGCCAGCCCATCGGAAGTGAAGCATAAGTCGCCCACCTGGGCATGCATGGCCTTGATAGAATCCATGGCCACATTGGCGTAGTTCTCAGCTTTCAACAGGCGCCTGGAGGCGCTCGAGTCCCACACTTTGAAGTCTGGTAAGTATATATCCACGAGAGAATCTAGCAATTCGATGGAGGCCAGGCTGTCGAACGATGATGTGTTGTATACAATCGGTAATTTGAGACCGAGCTCTTTCGCATGTAAGATTGAAAGTACGACCTGGGGGACTACATGCTCCGGGGTTACCAAGTTAATGTTGTGGACGCCTCCCAAATCCTGCAACTTGATGTACCACTCTCCCAGTTCTTCGGGAGACAGATGGAAGCCGTTTCGCTGGTGTGCGATATCATAGTTCTGGCAAAAGACGCAACGCAAGTTGCATCCACTGAAGAAAACACTGCCACTGCCGTTATGTCCTTGAATGCAAGGTTCCTCGCCGAAGTGCGGCGCGATCGTGTTCACGACTACATCTGCGCCGATGAGACAGGTGCCACGCCTCTCGAATCGGTTCACGGAGCACAGGCGTGGGCAGAGATTGCAATCACTGAGGTGAGCATACGCCTCTGATCGCTTCTTCAACTCCTGTAGTGGCGACAGGAGCTGATACCGCGGGATATAGTCGTCCAACAAGAAAGGAGGGGCGAGGTAGGACTTCTTCCGGATATCGACTCGGGAAAGCAGCTTCGTATTTGGGGCAATGCGTGCTGGCCTTCGAAGGCAGCGTGTCGCGTGTGGAAACATGTTGCGCCATGAGAAGGCGAATTGACAGGTGACGTTGGGTCAAGCTGTGGATCAAGTTGATGGAGCGCGTGGCGGCCAGTTTATAAGGAGCCCCACCAACCTTCCGTTTCGGTGGGTCTAGATTAGCAAGCAGCACCCGCGCAAGTACACATATGTACATGTATATTTCTGTACATTTTCAAGTTCTCTATGCTGCCGCCCTCCATCGATTTACTTTACTTCTATTCAACAGCGTGCAGCGACACCAATCATGGCGCCCTCGCTCGAAGAGCCCATTCAGTCGGTCGACGACGCGCTCGACTCACAGCTCAAGAAAGCACCCACCCTCGTCGCCCCAGAACCGGAACACTGCCCGGGACCTGAGTCGCAGAACGCAGGCAAAGGCGACGCGTGTGCCGGTTGCCCAAATCAAGCCATCTGTGCTTCTGCACCAAAAGGGCCGGACCCGGATATACCACTCATCACTCGACGTCTAGCTGGCATCAAGCACAAGATACTCGTCCTATCGGGCAAAGGTGGTGTCGGCAAAAGCACATTCACGACCATGCTCGCGCACGCGTTCGCTAGCAATGCGGACAACATGGTGGGGATCATGGACACGGATATCTGCGGGCCTTCTATCCCGAAGATGATGGGTGTGGAAAACGAGACGATACACGTCACGAACACGGGCTGGGAGCCGGTTTGGGTGGGCGACAACCTAGGCGTGATGAGTGTGCAGTTCATGCTACCCAACAGGGACGATGCTGTGATATGGCGCGGTCCGAAGAAGAATGGCTTGATCAAGCAATTTCTGAAAGATGTGGAGTGGGGCGAGATGGATTACTTGGTGGTGGACACGCCACCGGGTACCTCCGACGAGCACCTCAGCGTCAACAGCTATCTCAAAGAATCGGGCGTCGATGGCGCGGTGTTGGTCACCACCCCGCAGGAAGTAAGCTTGCTCGATGTTCGGAAGGAGATCGACTTCTGCCACAAGGCCGGGATCCGCATCCTCGGGCTTGTCGAGAACATGAGTGGGTTCGTCTGTCCCAGCTGCAAGCACACGGCCGAGATCTTCAGACCTACGACTGGAGGTGGGAGAAGGCTTGCAAAGGAGACGGGTATCCCTTTCTTGGGTGCAGTGCCGCTCGATTCCCGGATCGGCATGGCTTGCGACTATGGCGAGAGCTTCTTCGATAACTTTCCAGACTCACCGACATGCCTTGCGTTGAAAGAAGTGGTGCGTAACGTCGGCACGGAGATTAGGGAGCAGGCAGGGATGGTCCTTGGCGAGCATTAAGCGTGGCCACTAAGCCACTCACGATTCGACCAACTTCAACGATCCAAATGACCAGTTCAGACGAATGATCCGGGACTGATGAAGAGATTCTAAACCAGTTGCGACCGTACGCAAAGCCGCCGCACATTCCGGCAGCCGCCTCCACCGATCGTTCAGTCAGCGTGCTGATTCTCTGGGGGTACATGGAGTACATTAGCCCAGGACTGCTGGCTAGAGCTCAAGCAGTATCTTCGGCTTCAGCGAGAAGAGCTGCACAGCGACGTGCTGTGAAACCTCCGTAAGGCTGCAGGGGTGCTCACGTTATGGGTGCCTTACCCCAGAATGGGGACGCCTTTCAAGCCGACGTGACCTCCACGCGATGGCCGCCTTTGTTCTGCTCAGCCTGGCTCCTCGGCTGCTCATAAAGCGAAAGTGGCGCTTTGTCTGAATGACGTGAAGGGGCTGCAGCCCGTGGGCGAGCGGTGCACGATCGCTCGCTAAACAGAGTATCCGCCTGTATGCGAGCATGATATGAATGCCTCTGTTTGTCGGCGGGCCGTCAAGCTTCCCAGCATTCAGAGTGCATCGATCCACATGCCCACCACCGTCTGCAGTCAAAGAAGAGTTAGCAAGGTTGCTTGTCTTTGTCCGCTTTCGGACGGATAAAGCGCCAGCTTGGCGAGCAATTACAGCTTTGCCTCGAGAATCAAAGAACTTCCATTGAGAGACGAAGCAACAATCTCAGGAACTAGCGACCGGCAATTTTACGCAACTACGGATGTCATTGCAATCACAGGAAACGGCTCTAAAGGAGCTGTATCGCCGGCTCAAGCAGAAAATCAGGGAGTTCATCCACGATTCGCTCGGTTGGTAATACTTCAGTGGCCATTGTGCAGCGCAGCGCCGCTCGACGACCTATCTTTCTCCTAGGCGAGAGGCGGCAATCATCATGTCCTACCATCAGCATACCCCGACGGACATGTTTCATCTCCTGCAGACTCAACACCGATCATACACCGCCGAACTCAGCACCACCCACCAATCGCTCAGCAAACTCTACAAGAAGCTCGCCCGCACCGAGCAAGCCCTCGTCGAGCGAGACGAGAAGCAGCTGAGTAGAAAGCAGAAGAAGCAACTACAGTGGTCAAAGTCGACTATGAGAAGCGCGGTCGAGAAGCTGGAGTGGCAGCAGGGATACCTGCATCAGTCCTTGGCGCAATGTGAGAGCTTGCTCGGATCATACTGTGCGCCATCGCACTGGGCGCAGCCGCAATGGATGCCACGCATGCCACCCACGTCTTTCGATCTGTCCTTACGCTTCCCGGGGACCGCCATGTCCTTTGTCACAAGTGCGCACCAACCGCCGCCGCAATACTGGGACTTGTCGATGCTGCAGGAACGAAGGCAGTCGGGTCCTTACGCGCGCTCGGCGGACTCCGGTTTCCACGAGCCGGCCGCTCACGTCCATGCGCTCGCGTTGAGCCAGGAGGCTGTCGATGATCCGGACCATGTGTTCGCGCACGAGCTCATGTTTCCGTCCACGACGCGCGTCCCGGAGAAGGTGCAACGGGAAACAGGATCTTTGTTATCGGCGGAGAAGGATGACGCGTACAAACTCCCAAAGTCCCCCATGCCGCGGACAAAGCAGATCATGCTCGCGCATCGCAGACGGCACTCCGAGAACCCGGCGCGTCTTACCGAAGGAGCGTTTGTGGAGAGGCAACGGGCGACGAGCGTTAGCCTTGCGAGTGAAAGTCGCAGAGCTGGGAAAATTCTGATCTAAAGAGCAACGTGGGGACGACATTGTAGAAGGGATGGTTCAGAAAAATGTAGTGCTTGTACGTTTGTGCTAGGGACGTTGTCCGCATTCCTGCATACAAATGACTGGAATGAAATGCGATGTCTTCAAAGTCGCTTCATACCTACTTTCTTTGTCTACCCTCCTTAGGGGATGACTGCAACTTTGCTTTCGGTGCTTTCGGTGATCTAACATTCTCGACGATTATTGATGAACGTCTCTGGTGATACCCAGCCTCCATGCGTTTGGCCTACGCTGTCGCTCTGACATGATGTGTCGCCACATACCAGCAGCCGGTATGGCGATCATGTAAATGTGCTTTACGCTGCGCGTGAGCCGAACTAACAAGTACGCCTTCTACGCAAAGGTGAGACAGGTCCAACTTGACGAACTCGGTGCGTGCATTGTGAATTGTATATGGACAGGAATTGGGTGCGGTAGAGTCCATGCAGGTGGTCCTCCAGCAACGGAAAGCCATCCGGCCCACCTCACTTCAATCTTCATGGAAAAACATATAGACGTACATGTACAGTACGGTCATCTCGGAAAGCAACGCCACCGACCAGGTTCTTTAACAGACAGCACCTCGTTGCCGAGAGAAGTACGCCTGCAGTAAAGTACAGCGAACCAGAGACCGAAAGAACCGACGGTCGTACAACTACGCAGGGTGGCGTTCGGGGGGAAAGGACAGGAATCGTGTGTCACTGCATATGTATCGTACACCTGTACCTGTCTCTCCGGAGCCTGTCAATCGTTTTTTCCACCTGCATGTCGGCGCAGCCACCTGTCAGGTACGGGTTGATACTTTCTCGCCTGGCTGCAACGTCTGCTGTATAGGTATGGTGCTATACAGTATACATACCCAAGGGCTGAAATGGACGACACTTTACGCCTCTCACGTATCTAATACACGGTACGAGGAGGTACTGCCGACGTCGATACATGTACCCAGCATCACCCTTCCCGGACATGAAAGTTACACAACAACCGATTCTTCTCCATCGGCATCGTTCTTGCAAATCTCCTCCCAAACCCAGCAACCAGGTTCAGGCCCGATGCAATGCCCATCCACCCGTGCATTCACCCTGCAAACTTCGCCCCCATGCCCATAAGGTATTCACGGACATCCCCCCCGATTGAGGGAACGACAGCTGCAGCCTCGCGCCGTTCTGGGCGACGTCTGAAACGCACAACGGGCTGGAAAGAGAGATACTATAACCGGCCTTGTGCGTGCGCGGCCACGCATCTCAAGCTCGTGAACGGACGTCGCCAGCGCCCGCCATGTGACGGGCAAGGTTCAAAGGCCCAGGGTGAGGATCTGCCTGCAATATCCGCAGCAAGCAGAGATCAATGGGGATGTTCGGAGGAGGTGAGGACTGGGAGATGCCCAATTGAACGTCACTACATGAAAGGAAAGCCCCTTTGTACCCATTTCTGACTGACTGATATCCCTTCGTCTTCTGACTGCCAAAGTGGGTCGCGCGATGACATTTATCACGCTCCCACTCCCCTCTCACCTGTTGATGTCGATGCCTACATAGGTAGAAAGTGACCGTCCATTCCCTCCGCACCTCTGTGCGACGTCGACCCGTTTGCCGCTTACCGGACCTTGCATATCAACCCAGTGAATTCTCCCTACCGTCGTGCAAACAGAGGAAAACAATCAAAAGAAACACAACGGGAAACTTCTCGACGTCACCTCTGGCAGGCAGGCAGGGCACTTTCACTCACCCACGTGACCTTGATCACCTTAAGGATCATATTCACCATTTAGCTTGCCCACCCTCCATCATCTCGGTCATACTAAGGTTTCACTTCAGCAAACCGCATGCACCTGCCGATGGCCAAGCAATGCGGTGATATCAACGCCACACCACGCACCACGAACCAACCTTGACCATCCAAGATGAATCCACCTCCGCCATTCCTTCCCCCTCGACGTCCGGTGTCGCTTCCCGACCTCGTCGAACATCGATCCAACCGGGACCGGTCAATGCCCACGCCTACCGACCCACCGCCACCCTTCCTTCCACCGCGGACGCCATCTCTGCGAACAAGGTCAACACAGCGGCTACCAACGCTTCCGAACGGGCATCACCATGGCCAACTGAGTAGATCGAGCTCCGTGCAACATTCATCCCGCGGACATCCGGGAACCAGATCTCAGACTGCTCTAGGGCGCTCGCACTCCGACCGACCCAGAGGGAAGCTGTCCAAATCCCATCGTCGGTATGCAGAGCGCGTCAAGTCGCCCAGGTTGCATGGCGAGCAAGCCCCCGCTAGCCATCCGTCACTGGCGGGAAGGATTCCGTCGATGCGAAGACATTCGTCACTGCGGATCCAGAGTCGAGTGTCCGAAGAAGACGACTCTGTGCCGCCAGCGTCGCCACCAAAGCTTCTCGACTCGACGCATTCCGAGCCTCATCTGCGCCGGGATCCTGCTAGGCCACGCAGTCATCCTCAAGCAGAAGACCACGCTCGACGATACACCACCGACGCTCTGCCGGCTTTACGTTCCCTGTCTCCATTACCAGAGCCCACAGGCGAGGAAGGTGATCCATGGAAGCTACCCACCTCGCCGAACAGCCGAGATCCCACGCCGACTGCTTCACCGGTGCTCGCACCCAGGCCGCGAGCATCATTCGTGAGGCTGTCAAGTCTCGACAATCTGATCACGTACCGCGAAGAGAAAGCGGAGTGGAAGCGAGCGTCGTCCATTCTTCAGAGTCGGCTCCAGAATCTGCCGAGCGAGCGCGAAGACGCCGAACGGACTGTCGCTGAACCGGAAGAAGACACGCGACCTCCCCAAACGAATGAAACAGTACTTCCCAAGCCGGAGGAACCGGCCTCCGGCACGGAAACGCCTTCGGACACGGAGAAACGCAACGAGTTCCGCCACGTCGCGGCCGAGATCGGCTTCTGCTTCACCATCGCCATGACCCAATTCCTCGCCGAGTACCTGATCTCCGGCTTCGCCATCGAACTGCCGTTACTCCTAGCCCGGTCCCGCCTCCTCCAAACCGAAGGGCCCAGCCTCTTCTGGCCCGCCTCCTTACTCTCGCTCATCCTGAGCGCCATGCTGCTCATCTTCGCCCGCGTGTCCGATATGTACGGCGGTTACCTGCCCTTCATGTTCGGCGTCACCTGGCTCACGGTCTGGACGCTGATCCCGGGTTTCACCGACTCGAGGATCGTGCTTGACGTCTCGCGGGCGATGGAGGGCTTGGCCATTGCCGCTTTCACGCCGTCGACTTTCGCCATGGTCGGGAGTATTTACTCCGAAGGCCCGCGTAAGAATACCGTGCTGGGCCTCTACTCGGGCTGCGCGCCTTTGGGCTTCTTCGCTGGCTTCCTCACCGCCGGGGCACTCCCGGCGGATAAGCCGCAGTGGTACTTTTGGATCGCGGCGACGTTGTCCGGCGTCACGGCTTTGACGGCTTATCTGACGGTCCCGCGCGACAGGACCGACCGGGGACAACTGGCGTTAAAAATGGACTGGATCGGTGCCTTCCTCATCACGGCGGGTCTAATTTTAGTCTCATACGCCCTCGCAGTCGAACCCTACGCGACCAACTACGCCCTCCACAAAAGCGGTTTCGCCCAACCGACGGTATACGCGCCGCTCGCCGCCGGGATCGCCTGCCTGCTTGCCGCAGTATACGTCGAAGGCTGGTACGCCGAATGCCCGCTCTTACCCTTCGACTTCTTCCGCCCCAAGGGAGTTCTGGCTTTCTGTCTCGCGGGCCTGTGTTTCTACGCCAGCTACGGCGTCTGGCTGTACATGTCGGCCGAATTCATCCAGAGCCCCACCGGCACCACGGCCGGTCCGGACCCCGTCCACGGCGTCCAGTTGGCGATCTGGTACACGCCGACCGCCATCGGCGGACTCGCGTTGTGTGTCGTTGGCGGAGCTTTGTTGCACATCATCCCCATCCAACTGCTGCTGCTAACTTCCGGGCTCGCGTGGATGGGGGCCCCGCTGCTGCTGGCTCTGGCGCCTTTGCCGGTCGATTACTGGGCCTTCGTGCTGCCGTCGATGCTGTGCGCCACGCTCGGCATCGACCTTACCTTCACCATCTCCATCGTCTTCTTCTCGGCCGCGCAGCCGTTGAAGTACCAAGGCCTCGCCGGCGCCGTCTGCTCCATCCTCGTCAACCTCGCCATTTCCTTTTCTCTGTCCATTTCCGAAATCGTCATGCTCACGGCTGAGGCGGACGCCATGGCCAAGCACGTCGCTGGAGGAGGAGTGGGGATGACGCGCGCACAGGCCCAGACGGACGCGCACCGGATCACGAATGCCGGATTCCGGGCTTCGTTCTTGTACGCGGCGGCTTCGGCCGGGTTGGGGTTTGGGATCAGTGTGCTGTTTGTGAGGATCTCGCGCTCGATGGTCGGCGGGGGAGGGGTGGGGGATGAGGAGAGG
>Ga0058704_10000687_pt1 | contig 16701 bp, 3 predicted proteins | sample AgamicMgSfe_FD_71363 | JGI IMG/M metagenome (GOLD analysis project Ga0058704, IMG submission 71363) | Agave microbial communities from Guanajuato, Mexico - Mg.Sf.e | ecosystem: Host-associated > Plants > Phyllosphere > Phylloplane/Leaf | place: Guanajuato, Mexico | collected 2012-05-30
GGGTATGGGCAGATTGATGGGAGGGGGAGTCCAGTGAGGAGACTGCAGTATTGAGGGATTATTGTTGTGATGGGATGCATTGCGACGGAGTCAGGGCATTGGGAATTATTGAGGGTCACCACCTGGCGTTTTGGAATTGACGTTGATGATGCGAGAACGCGTTTTGCGATGCCAGCAGCTTGCGCAACCGCTCTTTCGCTTGAGAATGAATGGCGGGTTGTATAGCAACGGAAGAAGGATGAGTAGGATAGAATGGCAATGACCTTTTTGCTCACCAAATACTCTGCCCTAACTGACGCCCATATTCCGAGTTGGCATGAAAGATCTTTGGAACACTCCTCTTAACCTGATAGACTACCAACCGCGCGATCGGATGGAGCTCGACATGCTGGTAACTGACGACTGATATTTCTCGCGCAGAGAGAGATTGGCTTATATACCCGCGGACCAATGCAGGAGCCACGGCGAGAAGGTGAATTGACGGGGATACGGCAGGTGGCTCACGACGTGTAGTAGTTAGTCTTGCTCATTCACTATGGTGCCATTCCAGCCTGTTGATACTCTAGGCCTCTATGAGAAGCGTTATTTAGGTCGGCGTCCCTGTCCGCTAGCGAGGGTAGGAGGTGGTGGCCAGGATGTCCTCATCTGCAAATCGTGGGGGCGGTGACTAGTCGACACACTCAATGCATGACGGATACGGATAATGAACGGCAGGTAGAAAAGTGTCACCAAAGCCTTCGTTAGAGCAGCAAGCTCGGTAAAATATCTCCGCTACACCCACCCTCTTTGGCATCAATTTCTATATTCTGTTGGCGACGCCAGTAGAATGACAAGTATGGAAGGCGCTTGCGCCTACGTATACCACTTATCCCGGCACCAGTCGTCCGGCATCTTCGAAGCACTTGCAGACCAAAGCGCACCATACGACCCCTACTAGTGCTTGAGCCCGAACTTTTCATCAATTTCGCCATATGTGTCCCTAGTGTACCTCTTGTCTCCTCATTCAAGGGACATCGCACCCTTCGCTTGACCCTCCTCTCCATGCGACAGGTGACTGTTGCAGCATCTACACTGCCAGAGTGTCATGCCTGCATGATACTCTTACACTAAATCGTCGTCAGTGTCTTGCTTTAAGCGCTGCCTCGATAAAGGAGCTCACTCGCACCACTCATACCCATCCCTGGGTCAGGCTTTCGGCATTAACATTACCAGACATGCAGATTGCGCCTCTCCAAGCCATGACGCATGGCATGTGGCACCCGTACTGTATGCATCGGCAGTGTCATGTATTCGCGGACATGAGGTCGAAACGTACTGCAATAGTCAGAGATGGCATGCTCCGTAACTCCAGATCTACTTCACATAGTGTGAGCCGCCGTATCCGGCCGGCAGTAGCCTCAGCAACAGATTGGATGTACAGGCTTATTGAGACCGGCGGAACAAGCAGATCGCGCATGTTCAAGATAACTGTGGATGGTTCTAGCGCTAGTACTTGGTACCTGCACCTTCAGTAACCCTCGTAGGAGAGTGAACCTTCGTGTTATCGGGGTGCAATGTCTGACAGGAATGTGGTGACTGGACATCGGGGTGCAATGCTGCGTAAGCAGGACAGTCACTGCTGTCGATATTCTACGCTGCGGCTGAGTAATGAAAGCCTTCGTTGTAACCGACTAGTATGCATCATACTACCGTCGCTTTCTCCGCCTTTGCTCTTCCGCTATGTACGAACAGAGTGTGGGTGAAGACGATTAGTACCTTGGGACTGTTCCTGCAAATTGTCCTGTTGATCGTGGTATCCTTGTTGATTAGAGCGAGACCTCCCGCCGTCTAATACGCTCGTTGCGGCTAGGGTAGCGCTAAGCTTTCTTATTCGCTGGAAAAGTTGTCTTGATAGTAAGAGAGACACAATTAACATTCGATACAGCACAAGCAAATGATTTTCGCTGATTGACTTCTCGACATTATTCAGTTCTATGTCGAAAGCGTTGCGCGCATCCTTCTGCTCTTGATTTAGACGCTTAACAACGACGACGGAATCGTCAGCGGTTTGATTGGCATGGAGGTTGTCGACACCGATATGTTGAGCGAACACTGCAGGCGTGCGAGGTAGATATCGGTCCTTGCTGTGTTCGACTTTCACCCGTGGCGTCTTGCCTGCATAAGGCGAATGCTTCTACGGAGGCATTGGTTGGGCGGACACAATCGCAGCAGCTGAGCGAATGGACGTTTATAGTCTTGAAGAAGGTAAACCCTGAACTTCTACGACGTCGTCATTCCTGCAAGGTCGCCGCGATACTGACTGTCGCAGTGGAGATGGCGGCGCCGGTATGGTTTGGTCGCTGTGTGAATGGCCTCTGCTCCTTTCGAAGGCGGCAACGGACCACGGAGAGAGTAAATGTATTGCTGCAAAGGCAAATGATTGAGCCGTGAGTGAAAGGGCCTTAGTAAGCAAGCACGTATACTTCCTCGTGTAGCTATATGAGACTAAGACCATGTGCATGTTGTACCTTGCCAGCACTGTGCCACAGCCGATGTATGCATTTGCAAAACGGCTTGATCACCACCAAATCCAGATCCTGGTGTGTCGTTTCATCAATATATAGGGGACTGTAGCTTGTAATGGTCTATGCTGGGGATCCATTAGATATCTCAATCGCAGAGCCGACCTGAGGTATGCTGGGAAAGGTCCTGGATCGCAGTGATGCTTGTCTAAACGCTCTATATATCAGGCTATAGCCACTAATTGCCCTTTCTTACACGAAGTGCACACCCATAGACCTCTTTACAAAACGCTCAAGGTATCATTCTGATGCTGTACACTATCAAACAAAAGCGAATCTTTAGAAAGACGAGAGAGCAACAGCGATGACCTGCGCATCGCTGTGGCTGATGCTGACGGTCGTCGACTTCACGCCGGCTTTGTCGGCTGCAGCCTTGGCGTCACCGTGGAGCTGTGAGGTTGTTAGCTTCTGTCCTACAATCGTATTCGTGCCACTGATACTCACAATCACGGTCGGGGCGCCATTCTCATCATTGTTGATCTCGATGTCCTTCAGTGGCGCACCGGCACCTCTGCCCTGCACCTTGAGACTCTTGAATACGGCCTCCTTCGCACTCCACTTGCCGGTGAAGCTAGCTTGCGGGTTCGATGCTTTTCGGCAGTACGCGATCTCGGCCTGCGTGAAGTTGCGCTCCACGAATGTGTCGTTGGAGATGTTGACGGCATCGATACTCTCGACGTCGACGCCGGGGTTAAAGTTGGACGAGGCATTCGCCTTCATTAGCGACTCGACCATCTCGGTGGTGTTCTTGTCCTGAACCTTGTTCGGCGCAGTCTTCGGGTACGCGTATGTCGAAGTCTTCTTGTCGGCGGTGACGCGAGCCTCCGGGTTAAGGAAGATCTTACTCTGCTGAGCATCCTCGTACGGCGACTTGTCCTTAGCACGGAACATGGAGTTGTTGATGAGGCCGTCGTGGTAATAGCGGTAGGCCTTCTTTTGCCTCGCTTCGACCTTCTGCTTGTAGGTCTGGAACTGGGCGTGGTCGAGAGCAGCGTAGAGGTATTTAGGGTGGATTCCGATGGCCTGCGCACCCTTCTGACCGAAACCGAACGATGTGACCGAGAAAGCCTTGATACCGTCTGTCTGGATGCTCTGGCTTGGGTAAACAATGTAGTCAAACTTCTCCATGACCTTGTCGATGTTGTCGGCGTTCCTGTTGCCAGGCACTAGACCCGAGTTCAGCACCTGCAAGCAGCCGTTGAACATCCAGGCACCAGCAGCACCCTTGGGATGGCCAGTGAGGTACTTCTGAAAGATGCCGAGCAGAGCGTTACCCTTTTTGCGGCCGAGATGCTTCATCTGCTGACAAATGACATCTGACTCGTTCTTGTCGTTGGCCACAGTCGAGGTACCGTGGAAAGAGGCGACATCAAGATCGTCGATTGTCAGACCCCAAGTGGCGAGTGCACCACGTAGAGGAGCGATTCGAGAGTCTGACTTCCAGAAGTTGTTGCCCAAGCTGTTGAGGGCATCCTTCTCCTGCCTCCTGGCCTCGCGCTCGATATGTGCAGCACGATCTTCCATATACTCAGTCTCGTTGAAGTCACCGCCCTGTTGTTTCATGGCAGAAAGCTCCTCCTGCAGATACATGAGCTCTGATTCTTGCCAGTTCTTGATCTGCTTGCGGCGTAGGTCCATCTGCCTTTTCCTATACTTGATGTCGAGCAATGGCGAGGGGAACTTGGAAGGCTGCTCACGCGCAGTGGTAAGCACACCTTGACCGGGCGCTGGAACGGAGCGACCAATCTTATCGGTAGCGGTAGCAGTGAACCCAAGAACACCGTAGATCGGGACACCCATGTCCAAAGCGAGCTTCGCGTCCATGATGACTTGCATACCGCAACCTTGAGACTCCATGAAACCGTTACGGGTTGTGGTGGTTGGGCGAGACATCTCTTTCGGCGTGCGACCGTGGGCGAACTCGTCTTCGGCGTTGCTGGTGGCCTTCATATTTGCAAATTCGTACGAGCCTTCTTCCTGGAAATCATCGAAACCACCAACGAAGCACATGCGAGCCTTGCCCTCCACAATACAGTCGTAGCCGATATCGATAGACTCAACGGCGGTAGCGCAAGCACCGACGGGTGTCCTGACTGGACCGGTTGACGAAAGCAGCAGCATGTTGACCCAAGCACTCATAGTGTTGATGAACGACTCCTGGAGGATGTCCTTCTGCAGCGGCTTGTCGAGGAAGCGGTCCTTGTACATGCCACGTAGAGCAGTGGTACCACCGATACCAGAGCCGATGCAGTTGCCGACTTGCGAGATGTGAACGTATTGGTAGAACTCGTACGGATCGGTGATACCGGAGCAGAGGAGTGCTTCGGCAGTGGAGACGAGGACGTAGAGGGTAACGGGGTCGACTTGCGAAATGATGTCGTCCGGCACGCCGTATCGCTTGGCGTCCCATCCGGTCGGCACCTGGCCAGCGACGAGGCGGTCGAAGCGCAGCGCCTTCGGAATGAGGAGAGTCGCATTCTTCTTAAGCCGAACTTGGTACTCTCCGGAATCCAGCTCGAAGATCTCGACCTTGTCGCCGTGCTCGCGCTTGAACTCGTGCGCAGTCTCCTTCGATGCCTCAAAGGGATCAAGGTCCTCCTCGATCTGAATCTCCTGAAGCAGCTGCTTCTTGTTCGGGTCATAACCATTGAACAGCTCTGGCTCGATGAGACGGATACCCGAGTGGTCGAGGATGTGCTTCTCGTATTTGGGCTTGACATCCTTGTCGTCGACAGGCTCATTGGTCTTCGCGTCAACCCAGCCCGAATAACTCTTGCCCTTGAGCGGACCATTGTGGTTCTTGATGAGACCCATAACCCAAGCCATCTCAACACACCCCTCAAGCGAGAACTGGCCGTATGCTTCCATCTCCCATCGAGTCCGAGAGTTGCCCCACGGCCCAACTTCAGCGAAGCCAGTAACCACAACGACCTTCTCGAGATCGACCATACCCTTCAGATCACCGTTGAGCGGCTCGACCTCAGTCTTCCAGTCCGGCAATTTGGGGAAGTCGAACTTCAGGTTGGCACGCTTGTCAACCTTGACAGTCTTGTACAGCGCCTCACTCTCCTCACCGTTGACGATCTTGTTCTCCACAGCCGTCTCGCGCGTGACAGCCTTCCTGATTTCGGAGCTCTCAGTAATATCTTTCCTGATGTTCGTCATCAGGTCCTTGAGGTTCGGCAGAAATTGCAGGCCGCCGTTCAAGTCGGCGAAGACAGGCTCCATCTGGCAAAGGTTGACGATTGAAGGGCTCATGAGGCCGAGTAGGTTGAACGCCATCTCCTGCTGAGAGAAGGTACGCACGCCGTATTTCTCGACACCCTCAGCAACGATGTTGTTGCCACCCATAAGGCCTGTGCCACGTGTCCAGCCAATGACGGCACCGCAGATGGTGAGGAAGTTACCCCAGCTCTCGGAGTGCCACCTGTTGAAAAGGGTCTCCAGAGCGAGCTTGGACTCAGAATATAAACCATCGTTTCCGAAAGTACCGTGGTTCGGCGATAGTGGCAAGATGACCTGAGCGGGCCTGGTTTCAAATCCGCGGTTGGCCTTATGCATCTTGACAGCGCCGAGCATTCGGAGGAGATTGGTAAGCATTATACGGTGGGCCAGCTCAGACTTGCTGTCAATGCTATCGATTTCGCGGCCGTTCTCCGGGATAGCGGCGAAGGGTACAATGTAATCCAGATCCCAGCTGAGGCCCTTCTTCTCATCGTAGATGTATTCAACGAGAGCATTAACATCTTGTTGGCTACCCTGGTTGAACGGCACAACAATGAGCTGCGAACCGCGTGCGCCATAACGAGCGTACATGCTCTGGTAGTATTCTGTGACTTCACGTGAGAACCGAGAAGTGGTGACAATCACCTTCGCGCCACCACTGATCAGGCCTTGCAGCACCTCAGCACCGATGGAGCCAGCTCCGGCACCCGTCATGAGCACGTTCTTGTTTTGGAACGTAACACCAGCGCGTGCAGCCTGCTCAAGACCGTCCAAGTAGATGCCGGTGAGCTTTTTGCTGTACTCCCAGCCATACTCCTCCTTGCGTTTGAGATGTAGGAATGGCACAGTCTCGACCTTACCTTGTTTCACCTGGGCAGTGGTACGGCCGTTACGGCCACCTTTCTTGATGTGGCCATTGGGCTTCCCATTCTCCATAGGCATAATCTGGCCCTCATTCATGCCGAGAGAGCGAACTATGTTGCTGTATAGCTGCTTGATCTCAAGTTGCGATGATTTGGACAGCGAGTGTTGTTGGCGAATGAGCTTGTACACCTTTTGCAGGTCGTTTTGCACTTTGGTCCGGTTGCCGTACTCGGAGATCTTGCCGCCTTCGGCCATCTCACGCACGTAATGCTCCAGCTTGCGAACACTCTGACGCGGTGCTTCTTGGTAGTCCATGTTGCCACGAGCATCAAGAGTAAGTTGCGGTGCCGTTGGTAGAGCAACGTCTTTGTAGACTGGTGCCTCGCCAAGGACATCTCTACAGTTGTCGATAAGCTGCTCACCGAGCATCTTGGCCAGCTCGTATGTCTCTCCCCGCTCAGTCGGACAGTGGTCGATGTGGTACTGCATAAAGTCAAGCAAGGCAGGGTTGGAGCGGTTCATGATGAGGATGCAGCGGCTAACGATTTCGCGGTCAACCGCATGTAGTCGCCCAAAAATGATGTCGTAGTACATGGTCAGCGCATCTTGACGAGCCCAATTCCAGGATGAATCATAGACGCGAGCCTTCAAAGGTGTGAACGAAGGTTCAATGCCAGCAGCGTAGAACTCGCCGTGCTCGACGTTCCAGAGATCGAGCTGTGCTTGCAGAGCCGCCTCGTTGTCTTTCCCAACGAGCGCAGCCTTGTCACCAGCGCGTAGATCCATCTTCAAGTACCGTGCGAAAAGTTCTAGCTGCTGCTTGAATAGCGCGCGTTGATCCTTGGTCAAAGCATCGAGGGCTGCTGGATCCATCATCATGCCACCACCACCAGCACCGCTGTCTCCAGCGGCTGGACCTGTGGACAAGCTAATGCCAGCTTGAGCGGCGTACTTCTGGGTAATGTCGTCGAGCCATGCTTTTGCATCATTCTCGGAGCCAAGACGCGCCGCAGGCTCGTTGGTCAGTGCAAAGAGCAGCACACCATCTTGCCTGCCTGATCCAAGACCCCATCTTGTCTCCAAGTGTTTGCGTACTGCAGTGATGTTGAAGCCACCTGGCATCTTCGATGACACCATCCGCGCAATGAGCGAAGTCGACTGCTTGCCGAGCTGGCCGTTGAAAGTCGCTTGCATCGAGGCTCCGAGTTCGTCGAGTGGGGTATCCTCGGGCTTCTCAGGCGTGGAGCCAAACTCCTTTCCAAGGTCTCCGAGAATCTCGTTCTGGAGCGTGGACTTGCCTGTGACGCGATATTAGTCTGTAGACCTATATCAGTACTATTCACATCACTCACCTCCAACCAGATCCTTGATCGCTTTACTGAGGGGGATGTCTCCCAATGGCTTCTTCAGCTTCTGGGCAACCAGTGTCCGGAGAATGTCAACGGCGCCCACAGGAGCATCTGCTACTGCGGCAGCTGGTCCTGCACTCGGTGGAGGAGGTGCGGCAGCCGTTTGAGTTGGCGCAGGAGCGGAACTAGTAGCTGGCGCGCTGCTACCACTCGAGGCTGGTGCCACAGCAGGTTCATCTTCCACTGGATCCGCCTCATAGTAGATCTCCTTTGCATCCTTGTTGTAGCAGAGAATCTGTCGCTGCACCGATCTTGCGGCATCATACGCTTCGTACTTTGCTGCCAATGTCCGCTTCGCCATGCCACCCAGTGTGTCTGCGGGCCCAACTTCCACTATCCGCTCCGTCGTCTTCTCGCCGAGGATGACATCTTGCGTCTCGATCCATCTGACTGGGGATGCGAATTGATATGCCAGGAGCTCGATGAGGAGGGTGTGACTAAGCTCCTTGAGAAGTTGGTTAGCCGACGATTGTTGCGTGAACCGTAGCGAAAGCTTACTTGTTGCACTTCGGGTCGCATGATGTTGGTGTGCTGTCCCAAGCTGGACTGAAGCTTGTGCGGTTACAACCGTCGCTGTGCTAAGCTAATGAACGTGCCAAGGAAAGACTTCGCTGTTAACAGAGCAAGGAGACGATGTTCAGATGGTGTAGAGGTGGATATGTCGAGAACAGGGCCCCAAAGGTTCTCCCGCTCCTCGAGATGCTAGCTGTTGGTGTCGCGAATGCGAAGGGTACGGAGACTTCACCCGGTCACTCCCGTCGGTTGACTGGCAAGACTTGGTGAGCTGCGCGATGCTGCGGGCGTACGTTTCCTCAAGCCGTTGGGAGATTATTTTGCATCCAGAGAGGCTCATCCTTCACCTTGGAGCTTTCCCCACGGGTTTAGAAATCTTGAGGATTGAGACCAAATGCGGCATCAACCGGCGCTAGGCTGACTAGCTGCGTCACAGCGTCTCGTGCCTGAGAGTGACAGTAGGAGGGGGAGCTGCTTTTTTGATCATTCATTACTTCCTAGAGCGCAAGCCGACAGTGACCATCGAATTTGTATGGACTATTCGGCAGAAGTGCACCAGATAGGCATTCCGATTATGCTGTCTGAATCGGAACCGTTGACAGGGACTGCTGCTCTCAACCTCGTGGTCGAGATGCAGGTTTAGTTCCGATGTGAGCATTGAGCCAATCGGATGCGATTCAACCTGCCGAGGAGCTTTGGTAAAGCAAGCAACTCTCGTCGCTTCGCGAGAAGAATTATTGTTATCGGGAGAGCGTTACGGCGCCGCAACCACCCTCAAGATCAGCGAGAGCATTTCCAACCTCTCTTGCAGCTTCACCATTCTTTGACTTGCAAATCGTCTACTTCATTGTTGCACGCTACCCGGGCCATCTTACGACAATCCTGGTGCCAAAGAAATTTGGTCGGAGCTTGGACAGTTACGAGAGAACAACTGTCTGAACAAAACCCTAGGCAGCGCCATTGACGAGACCAGTGAGTGTTAGTCGTTTCTTCTAGTTACGGCCGACAACAGCAGACGCACGTTCAGCTGGGTACTCGCGCGACAACGTCGAGCAATTGTATAGGATCCCGCGATAGCAATGCGCAAGAGCTAGCAAGAGTGTATAAGCAGGAGATTTTAGGATACAATGGCTGACCATGTTCAGTTCGACGGAGCTAGACCGACTGCATTGCGTAGGAGTAGCAGCAAAATGTACGGCAGTGGTGCTCAAACTGGTATGTCTCGAGATATGACCTCGTGACCAGGCACGAGCTGACATATATTTCCCAGGTGTCTCTACACCTCGGTCGCAAGCCGTATCTCGGCCCCTGGTGTTGGCGTACGGTACTCTCGAATATACTCTTCTCGTTCCGACCGCCCTTCATTTCAATGCGACGCAACTAAAAGACGCCTTCCTCGCAACCCTTCCCGAACCGACAGATGAGCTTGCTCAAGATGAGGAGCCATCTTCAGTCACAGAGCTGGTCGCTCGCTACCTTGGCTTCATTGCTCGAGAGGTAGACGAGGGAGAGGACCCGGGTTCACACGAGGAGGTTTTGAAGCTTGTCACACAAGAATTCGAGCGCCATTTCCTGCGCGGTAACGAGGTACACGCCATCGCCGCGAATCTGCCTGGCATTGCGGAGAAGAAGCTCATCACCGTACGATCCTACTACGCCGCTCGTGCGGCAGCCAACCGGCCTATAAGAGCTCACGAGTCTGCTTTGTTGCGCGAAGCAGCGGATGAGAATGCATACATCTACGCTGTTTTTGGTGGGCAGGGCAACATCGAGGAGTACTTTGACGAACTTCGCGAAGTCTACAACACGTACCCTTCGTTGGTGGAGGACTTCATCTCAACAGCAGCAGCGCTCCTGCAGAGTCTGTCCCGAGACCCTCAAGCCGAAAAGCTCTATCCAAAGGGCCTCGATGTCATGCGATGGCTCAACAATCGCGACTCACAACCAGACATTGACTACCTTGTCTCTGCGCCAGTCAGCTTCCCACTGATCGGTCTCACACAGCTTGCGCACTACGTTGTGACCTGCAGAGTACTTGGCACGCATCCGGGTCACGTTCGCGACAGACTTTCCGGTACCACGGGTCACTCGCAGGGTGTGGTAACGGCGGCAGCGATCGCCGCATCCTCGAACTGGGAAACATTCGACTATGCCGCAAGGAGCGCGCTTACCGTCCTGTTTTGGATCGGCTCGCGCAGCCAGCAAGCCTATCCACGCACATCGCTCGCGCCAAATGTGCTACAGGACTCGATTGATAGCGGCGAGGGCGCGCCGACGCCCATGTTGTCGGTCCGCGACTTGCCCAGAGAGACTCTCCAGAAGTACATCGACATCACCAACCAGCACCTTCCGGACGAGCGGCACATTGGTATCTCCCTTGTTAACAGCGCGAGAAACTTCGTCGTCACTGGTCCGCCAATGTCATTATACGGTCTCAACCTGCAACTGCGCAAGGTGAAGGCTCCGACAGGACTTGACCAGACACGCATTCCGTACACTGATCGCAAGGTACGCTTCGTAAACCGATTTCTGCCTATCACTTCGCCTTTCCACAGCCCATATCTCGCCGACGCTGCCCAGCACCTCAAAGAGGACTTGAAAGATGTGACCATTCCGAGGCAAGAGCTTGGCATTCCGGTGTATGACACTTGCTCAGGTGAAGATCTGCGGGAGCAGGCAGCAGAAAATATTGTGCCAGCGCTCGTTCGAATGATCTGCAAGGATCAAGTCAATTGGGAAGAGGCAACGGTCATGCCGAATGCAACGCACATCTTGGACTTTGGACCAGGTGGCATCTCCGGTCTTGGTGTCCTCACGAACCGCAACAAAGATGGTACTGGAGTGCGAGTTATCTTGGCCGGCACCATGGACGGCACGAACGTAGAAGTCGGCTACAAGCCAGAGATCTTCGACCGCGATGCCGAGCATGCGGTGAAGTACGCTGTGGACTGGGTGAAAGAGCATGGACCCAAGCTTGCAAAGACCTCAGTTGGCCAAACCTTTGTGGACACCAAGATGAGCAGACTGCTCGGATTGCCTCCGGTCATGGTCGCGGGCATGACACCTTGCACCGTGCCATGGGACTTCGTGGCTGCTACGATGAGGGCCGGCTACGAAATTGAGCTAGCTGGTGGTGGATATTACAACGACAAGAGCATGACTGAGGCAATCACGAAGATCGAGAGGGAGATTCCTGCTGGTCGTGGTATCACTATCAACCTGATCTACGTCGCCCCACGCCACATGGCTTGGCAGATCCCGATGATTGGCAGGTTACGTGCCGAAGGCGTGCCAATTGAAGGTCTCACTATTGGTGCTGGTGTTCCGTCCATCGAGGTCGCGAACGAGTACATCCAGACGCTGGGTATCAAGCACATGGGGTTCAAGCCTGGCTCAGTTGAGGCCATTCAGGCTGTCATCAACGTTGCTAAGGCCAATCCAGACTTCCCTATCATGCTGCAGTGGACTGGCGGCCGTGGTGGTGGACACCATTCGTATGAGGACTTCCACTCGCCCATGCTGTCGATGTACAGCAGGATCAGACGGTGCCCGAACATTGTACTTCTTGCAGGCTCGGGCTTCGGTGGCGCTGAAGACACCTACCCATACCTCAATGGTACGTGGGCTCGCAAGTTCGGCTACCCACCAATGCCGTTTGATGGTGTGCTATTCGGCAGTCGCTGTATGGTTGCCAAGGAAGCGCACACTTCCAAGGCGGCCAAGCAGGCCATCGTGGATGCACCCGGCCTTGACGACGGCGAATGGGAGAAGACGTACAAAGGCCCGGCTGGTGGCGTCATCACAGTGCGCTCCGAGATGGGGGAGCCGATTCACAAGCTCGCCACTCGCGGTATCAAGTTTTGGGCGGAGATGGACCAGAAGATCTTCAGCTTGGACAAGGCCAAACGCATTCCGGAGCTTAAGAAGAACCGCGAGCACATCATCCAAAAGCTCAACGACGACTACCAAAAGCCCTGGTTCGGCCGTAACAAGAACGGCGAGAGCGTCGATCTTGAAGACATGACCTATGGAGACGTGATGCGGAGAATGGTCGACCTGATGTACGTCAAGCACGAAAAGAGATGGATTGACAAGTCGCTCGCACGCTTGGTAGGTGACTTCATTCGCCGTACTGAAGAGCGTTTCATTACCGACGGCTCCAAGAGCTCGATCATCCAAACCTACAGCGAGCTCGACGAGCCATTCGCGACTGTCAATAAGGCTTTAGAGGCCTACCCAGAGGCCGACGAGCAACTTATCAACGCCCAGGACTGCCAACACTTCTTGCTGCTCTGTCAGCGCCGTGGCCAGAAACCGGTGCCGTTCGTGCCTTGTCTGGATGACACCTTTGAGTTGTTTTTCAAGAAAGACTCGCTATGGCAGTCTGAGGATCTCGAAGCTGTGGTGGACCAAGACGTCGGTCGTGTGGCTATCTTGCAGGGACCCATGGCTGCCAAGTACTCCACTAAAGTTGATGAGCCGATCAAAGACATCCTTGACGGCGTTCACGATGGCCACATTGAGTTCCTTACGAAGGACCTGTACGGTGGTGACGCAAGCAAGATCCCCGTTCACGAGTACTTCGGTGGCAAGCTCATTGAAGCTAGCGATCAAGTCAGTATGGAAGGTCTTACGACCTCGGAGCTGGAAAACAAGACCGTATATCGATTGTCTGCCGCTCCGAACACTCCCATGCCAGGCGTTGAGAACTGGACCTCACTCTTGGCTGGCCCCGGTCACACTTGGCGTCACGCGTTCTTCACAGCTGACGTCTTCGTGCAAGGCCAGCGGTATGACACCAATCCAATGAACCGCATCTTCTCGCCCACGCCGGGTATGATGGTCGAGGTCCAACACCCCAATGACCCGAAGCGAACCGTGGTCACCGTCAAGGAGCCGTTGCACGGTAAGTACGTGCCGACTATTGAGGTGGGTCCGATTAGCAACGGTGAGATTCCGGTCAACATGCTCGAGCATCGTACCATGTCTGGCAAAGCTGTCGCACTTCCTCTGAAGTTCACGTACCACCCTGAGACTGGCTATGCTCCGATCAGAGAGGTCATGGATGCTCGCAATGACCGCATAAAAGAATTCTACTACCGCATCTGGTTTGGCGACGAAGCTGTGCCGTTCGAGACACCTGTCACCAGCCGGTTTGACGGTGGTAGAGCCACTGTCACGAGCGAAGCCATCAATGACTTCGTTCATGCGGTTGGCAACACTGGCGAGGCTTTCGTGGACAGACCCGGGAAGGAAGTTCTTGCGCCTATGGATTTTGCTATCGTCGTTGGCTGGAAAGCTATCACTAAGCCCATCTTCCCACGCAAGATCGATGGCGACTTGCTCAAGCTCGTGCACTTGTCCAACGGCTTCCGCATGATCCCTGGCGCCGCTCCCATGAAGAAGGGCGACGTCCTCGATACCACAGCCGAGGTGAATGCTGTCATTAACCAAGACTCTGGCAAGATGGTCGAGGTTTGCGGTACCATCACCCGCGACGGCGAGCCCGTTATGGAGGTTACCAGCCAGTTCCTGTACCGTGGTGCCTACACCGATTTCGAGAACACGTTCCAGCGCAAGGTTGAGACGCCGATGCAGGTGCACCTGAGCAGTACGAAGGACATCGCTGTACTGCAGTCCAAGGAGTGGTTCCGAATGGACTCCGACATGGATTTGCTTGGCCAAACCTTAGTCTTCAAGCTGCAAACTCTGACGCGGTTCAAGAACAAGACCGTGTTCTCCTCGGTTGAGACGCAGGGCAAGGTCGAGCTTGAGCTGCCGTCCAAGGAGGTCATCTCGGTCGCCTCTGTCGAGTACGAAGCTGGCACATCCTACGGCAACCCGGTGCTGGACTACCTACAGCGCAACGGCGAGGCTTTGGATCAGCCAGTCCACTTCGAGAATGCCATTCCGCTTAGTGGCAAGACGCCTTTGGTCCTCAAAGCGCCGTCCACGAACGAGACCTACGCTCGCGTCTCAGGCGATTACAACCCGATCCACGTTTCTCGTGTGTTCTCTAAGTACGCCAAGCTTCCGGGCACCATTACGCACGGCATGTACTCCAGCGCCGCAGTCCGCAGCCTGGTCGAGACTTGGGCAGCAGAGAACAACGTTGGCCGTGTACGAAGCTTCCATGCATCACTTGTAGGCATGGTGTTGCCAGATGATACCATCGAGGTCAAGCTGCAGCATGTTGGTATGGTTGCTGGTCGCAAGATCGTCAAAGTCGAGGCCAGCAAAGCCGAAACGGAGGAGAAGGTCTTGCTTGGCGAGGCGGAAGTCGAGCAACCAGTGTCTGCGTACGTCTTTACTGGTCAAGGTTCCCAAGAACAAGGCATGGGTATGGATCTGTATAACAGCAGCCCGGTCGCGAGAGAGGTCTGGGACAGGGCCGACAAGCACTTCATGGACAACTACGGTAAGCTCGCAGCAAGCCGACACATGCGTGAGACAGTATGCTAACAAGTCACAGGCTTCGCTATCACCAACATCGTCAAGAACAACCCGAAGGAGCTCACCATTCACTTCGGTGGTGCTCGTGGCAAGGCGATTCGCCAGAACTACATGTCCATGACCTTCGAGACCGTCGCCGCTGACGGCAGCATCAAGTCCGAGAAGATCTTCAAGGAGGTTAACGAGACTACCAGCTCGTACACTTACCGCTCGCCGACTGGCCTGCTGTCCGCTACGCAGTTCACTCAGCCGGCCTTGACGCTCATGGAGAAAGCATCGTTCGAGGACATGCGCGCAAAGGGCTTGATTCAGCGTGACAGCAGCTTCGCTGGCCACTCCCTTGGCGAGTACAGTGCGCTCGCTGCCTTGGCCGAGGTCATGCCTATTGAGAGCTTGGTGTCAGTCGTGTTCTACCGAGGTCTGACGATGCAGGTCGCTGTCGAACGTGACGAGGCTGGCCGCTCCAACTACTCTATGGCTGCCGTCAACCCTTCGCGTATCAGCAAGACCTTCAACGAACAGGCCCTGCAGTACGTATGCGAGAACATCGCCGAGACGACTGGCTGGCTACTGGAGATTGTTAACCTGAACGTCGCCAACATGCAGTACGTCTGCGCTGGTGACCTTCGTGCTCTGGACACCCTGACGAACGTCCTGAACTACCTCAAGGCGCAAAAGATTGACATCCAGCAGCTCATGCAAACCTTGAGTCTGGAGGACGTCAAGCAGCACCTTGTCGAGATCATCAAGGGGTGCGCCAAGGAGACTGAGGCCAAGCCCAAACCAATAGACTTGCAGCGCGGCTTCGCCACCATCCCGCTCAAGGGTATCGATGTGCCCTTCCACAGCACTTTCTTGCGGTCGGGAGTCAAGCCCTTCAGGTCGTTCTTGCTGAAGAAGATCAACAAGACGAGCATTGACCCGAGCAAGCTGGTGGGCAAGTACATTCCAAACGTGACTGCAAGACCTTTTGAGCTCACTAAGGAGTACTTCGAGGATGTGTACAGGCTTACCAACTCACCGAGGATTGGTAACATCCTAGCGAACTGGGAGCAATACTCGACCGATGAGGATGTGCCACGGCCGAGGATGGGGAGCACTGCTGTGGCGGCACCGCAGCCGTAGGATGGCGACTGTGTAGCTGTGTACTGTTTCGTTCTAGATTGCATTCGCGAGCATGGCGTTCGTGGATTTTGTTGTATGGCCTGTCTGATAGATAGATTTGCGCCCTCGAGGGCTGTAAAACCTGTAAAGATACAACATGCCAGTACCTCTATCCACTTGTCAACACCTCCTTCGATTGCCACTGCGGCATGCTGCAGCATTGTGTAGCGCACCGGACCCTGTCGGAATAGCTGCGGGATGGTCACCCCTCGCATAAACTTAAGGCCTGTGCTGGTCCTTCCTAATCCAGCTACTGCGACAGCGGCTAAACCGCGTTTTGAGTTTCGCCTCCACGCCAATCTCACTCTACTCCTGTTTCATACCAGGATCAATCCCACAATCGCCAGAACGCACATGTTGAGAGAGTCAGAGCTCGTACCAGCCGTTCACTATTCGAGAATGTGGAAGGAAAGCTCTAGATATTGGGAATAGACATCCGGGTAACAACGACTCAACGATCGATCGAAGACGAGAACAAGGACATGCAAGCCTCAGTACCACAGCAGCAGCGA
>Ga0058704_10000690_pt1 | contig 16596 bp, 11 predicted proteins | sample AgamicMgSfe_FD_71363 | JGI IMG/M metagenome (GOLD analysis project Ga0058704, IMG submission 71363) | Agave microbial communities from Guanajuato, Mexico - Mg.Sf.e | ecosystem: Host-associated > Plants > Phyllosphere > Phylloplane/Leaf | place: Guanajuato, Mexico | collected 2012-05-30
CAGAGGCGCCTGGTCATGTATCCTCATAATAGATGTACAGTGAACTGAAAGCTGATCACAAAGCTGTGTATGCGTTTGCGCGATGCGCTTGACGGATGGCATGGCTTAGAACATGCCGCCCTCCATCGACCCATGGTGTTGCGGGAGCGGAGAACGCTCGACTCGCTCAGGTGAAGCAGCGCCTGGCTGATAACCGTACTGCTGTAACGCTGGCGTGCTATGATTGCCATAACCTTGCTGTGGCACACCGCGACCGTTGCTGACTTGGCGCGCATCGAGGCCAGCGGCGAAGTCGGGCTCCGGCGTCGCTCTCGTCATCCAAGGATCAGGTGTCTTGGAACGGCCGAAGTTGCCGTAGTTCAGGGCATCGTCGCTCATCTCGCTACGCCCAAGGCCAAACATCTTGCGAGCACCACGGCGCTTGGGGTTGATAGGTGGCACTGGTGGTGGTTCGTCCATGCCGTTCTTCAGCGATGCGCCCTCGGGCAGGTCGACCGTGTCGACGTTTGATGTTGATGAGATCAACGTGGGTTCAGAGATAGTATGCTTGGAAACGGTCCTCTTCCGCAGCAAACCCTGTCGAGGTTGTATTATGGGCATCTTATCAGGCGTGAAAGCTGGGCCTTGAGGCGTGTTGGCACCCGAGACAGGTGGTGTCGGATTTTGCATCATTGGCGAGATGGCTGGCGGCGATCGTACTGCTCCGCCAGCGGGATTATATATATTTGGTGAAAGACTGGCCGGCGAAGGCCCACCGGGGGCTAGCCGACCGACGGGGGTTGTATGGATAGGCTGCGAATTCTTCGCGTCGAAGTAGTTGCTCACAACTGGCGGCCGGCTGTTGCTCCGAGCGCGAGGCTGGCCATCGAACTGGTTCTGCTGCACAATCTCTGGCGACGGCTTTGGTGTGAGTTCGCGTGAGATCATTGGTGAGAGCTCTGGCTGTCCAGCTGCACGAGACCCCACGCCCTCAACCATTGCCCTTTCTAGGTCATCCCGGTAAGGTCCTGTCCTACTACGTGAGCGTCCAGTAGTCACCTCAGAGTTTGATCGGCTGCGGTCTTTGCTTGCTTGGGAGGACGCCGGCGAACGATGCTTCGGATGTGTACGACTGGTCTCGCTATCACCTCGTGCTCGCATTGTCTCCCAATCGTTGGCTTGAGCTGCGCGAGACTGGACCGTTGGCATTGGTGGCGGCATAGAGGCAGAGTTACCTCGAGTCCTGGAGCCAGAGTTTTCGCGCGGCCTGGTAACATCGAGACTCGACCCACTCCTGTCACACTGGGAGCTGAGGTTGGTGTTGCTAGCACTAGCCCCGATGCCTAACATCTTCATTGCCTTGGACGGTGCAGAAGGTTCTCTGCCAACGACGAATGACTCTCTACTAGACTTCGATCGCAACATGCCGAAAGCCTTAAGTGCGCCGCTCGCGCTAGGTGCAGGGCTCACGTTCCTGCTACTAGTTTCACGCTCCACCATGCTCTTGATACTCTCTTGGATAGCAGTTCGGCGCGCAGCAAGCTCGTTGGCAAAAGCGTCACGCTCTTGTTGTGTAGCCGTGCTCGCATCTCGCGTATGTTGCTTCCGCAGCTCGCTCTGCCAAGATGGGCCGTTCGTCATCTCCGAGTACTGCGAGACCTCGGGTTGCCGGTAAGTCGGGACATTGACTCGAGAATGCGCACGTGCTAACGACTGACGCTGGAACTGGTTACCCTCCACAGGACTGACCGGACTGCGGTCTGCGTCTCCGAGAAAGTACGCGTTGTCAATCTCGTCCAAGTCCCACGGGTTGGAGTTCGTGTATGTAGACTCTACACGCACTTCGGAATCGAGAGTGTTGCGCACACCGCGATTGTTGCTGTCTGAACCTTTCGAGTTCCATGGCAACCCAGGCATCTCAGGGATTCCATCGGCATAGCCCGCATCATCGTTAGGATAGAGCGAAGACGCATTGCTCTTTTGTCTTAAATGGTGCATCATACCGCTAAGCGGCTCAGTGCTACTGGGTCCAAGAGTAGGCGAGTCCACCACCTCAGGCTGCATGGCTTGGGCGTTCAGGGCGTCAGTCCGCAGCGACTGTGAGGACGGCGTAGGCCGTAGAGGCTGCGGCTCAAGTTCTTCTTCGTCCTCTTCAGCCAGGCTCGCCTTGGACGTCCTGCCTCGCAGCGCAGGGTGTTCAGAAACCGACGGTAGAGGCGTAGGCTGCCATCGAGCTGGCGCTGCTCCATAGCCGAAATCGAACTGCTCCAGCTCCTCCTCCTCCTCCGGTATCATATCATCGTCTTCCTCCTCACTGTCGCTTGCACTGATATTGCCGAAGAAGGTGCGATGCGTGTCATATTGTTGTGCGCCAGATTCAGTGGAGATCTGGCTAGCAGCTTTGTGAAACACATTGTACGCTTTGGTCGGCTCCGGCTTCTTCCGCAAAGAATCGCCTCTTCTCGGCAGTGCCGGCCTGGGTGCGGATTTCGACCTAGAGCGGGTGGAAGTATCAGATGCACTGCGGTTGCGCTCTATTTGTTCAATACGTCCAAGGCGCTGCTGAAACACATCTTTGCGCATGGCACCTTTTGAGTGCGATCGTTGCAGTTGCTGCTGTCGCTCAAGGTATTGCTGCTCATCGAATTGCTGTGCCGGCTTGTTAAAGGCACCCATTGCGGTGGCCTTGCCTCTGTCACCAGGCTCAAGTGCCTGCATGAACATGTTGGTATCATCGAAATCATTAAGAAGCGGACTGATGGGCGACTGTGGTCCACTTGCAATGGGACTGGCGTTGCTCGAGTTCGATTTTCGCAACGAGCCAAACGTAGTCAAAGGAGCAAGCGGTACGGCGGTGGTCGGACTCTGTGCTCGCAAGGCATACACTGGCTGCGAAGGCTTCTCGTATAGGTTGCCGGCACTCTTAGTGGTCTGCAGAAACGGAGGCTTCGGTTTGCCTTGGTGTAAAGATCGCTGACGCTGGATGGAGTTCAAGCGCGTCAAGGCGGAGGTCTGCTGCTCGTGAATATGTTGATCGAGTCCTTGTTCGTATAATCTGCGCGTCTTCGTGTCAGAGCGCTTGAGAGGCGGCATAGTTGATGCTGGAGCGGGTGCTTGAGATGCTAGAGCCGGCGGAGAGGGCGCGTTCGCGGCTGGCTGCGATGCGACGGATGTTGCTGCGGTAGATGACCTTGCTTCAGATCGTGCTGTCGATGAAGTAGTTGAACGTTTCTTATCGTAAGATGATAGGGATGGCGAATGTGACAGATCTTTAGCAGAGTCATTTGGCGCAGACTCAGTGGCGTTGTCCTCCTGGTCACCTGCACTCGTCTGATCCAGTCCGAAGTCAAATCCTGGATCTTCTTCCAATTGCCGCTCTGGATTCTCTTCTGATGGCCGTCTGTCCTCGCCCTCTCTTTCTCTCCTGTACCTTTGGAATGCAGACATACCGATGTCGTCCTCGTATACCGCCTTTCCAAGCTTCGTCGAGCTGGCACCGCCAAGCGGAATCTTGTATATCTTCTGCCGCCCGCCGAACAGTACGTTGCCTTCTCCTGGCCGTGCCCTGCTCAACATGCTCCCATTGTGTGACGCCTCGTTCTCACTACCGTACCCCTCTTCGGACCCGTAAGAGTCCTGCCTACCGTACGCGAATGGCGGCCGGATTGAACCGTTGATTGATCGTACTTCCGCAATGTCGTTCAGGCCATTCGGACCGGCGCCGAAGCCAAAGTCAAGCATCCTTGACCTACGTTGTGGCTGAAGGACGCTGTCATCGCTGGCCTTACCAATAAGCGAGTTCGGGTCGTCCTGCTCTCTCAGCATGCTGAACCGGGCCGAGAGATTTGGCATGATTAGACTCATCCGAAAGTCATTGCTGGCTGGCAGAATGGGTGCAATGTTCACCTCAGGCTTCGGCTCGGGCTGCTTTTTGTTCTTCTTCCATCTGCTCGTCGCGCTCTTCTTGATGCCCGGAGTCGGTGGAGGCGATGAAAGTTCATTGTAGGTCTCGGTGTTGGTCTCGATGCCTTCGGACGTCTTCTTCCGGCTAAGAAACTTGTTCATTGTGATCCTGAAGGAGTCAGCCATAGCTCTCTTAGGATGCAATTGCGAAGCATTTGTTGTCTTCGCCATCACAGTGTGCATGTACGGAAGATAAAACATACTATGCGAATGTGTAGGAAATGTGTTTGTGATCGTAATTCGGCGTCTTGCAATTCCGAACACTTGTGTGACCTCAACACGCATTCCCTGACCTCACTACACCTCCCGTCGTTTGCAGGCTCCAAGGTGCCGTCTCCTGGAGACAAGTTTGCAGAGCCCCAGGAAGCGAACGCTCAAGATGATGCCACTCTCGGTGTTACACGTGGTCGAATGTTCCGATCAAGCATCGCCAATACCGCTGTATCTCCAAGCCAGAATTCCAAAGGTGACACGACAGCTGAGCGATGCGTGATTGTTTATGGGACTCGCAATCGCTGGTAGTGATCGTGCCGGGATGAGCTGCAGGAACCCGCTGGGTGTGCAATATAATCGTGCGGAATGTGGCAGTGTAGTCGGAATCGTCAATACGTTCTTTCAGCCGCGAACTAAGCGCAAGTCGATCTCGTGACCGTAAGGACGCAATGTCTGGTCTAGCAGTCTAACGTTGAATGAGTGAAACGTCAGTTGCAGTGTCAGGTAGAGGCGGAGAACAGCAATATCAGGGCGGCGGTGCAGAAGAGGCCGCAGGAGATCTGTGCTGCAGAAGAGAGGGAAAGCTGCCCAGCGCCGGGAGAGGCACGCTGAGCTCGGCTGCCGATTGGTCTGTCCTCCTTGTCACAACCAGGGGTGATGCTGTCAATCGTTTGAGCCGGGCAATCTCCGCCACGCGACAACAACGTGAACGCGATGGAAACTCTATGCGCGATGGACTTCCACATCGCTCGATATAGGTCTATAGGCATCACTGAGTGGCTTTTTTGTGTGCCTATCATGCGGATGGACGATATAGATCGTTTTGCTTCGAGGCCCCGATATTGTTTCAGAAACTCCTGTTTCAGCTCAAGCAGGAACAGAAGCTTATTAGTGGCCAATCAGCTACCGTTACGCTTACTCCTGTCGATAGCTGGCTGTTTCTCCTTCGAATGAGGAGAACCCGTTTGTTGCCGTTGAAGTCCTTGAGAGCTAGGAGGTAGCATCTTACGGATCATGCTCTTTGCAGAGATGCAAACGACTCGAGAGTCGAATCCTTCGCTCTCCGCAGCGTTGCATATAGCAAATGCGCGGCTTGCGCCATAGGTGACAGACGGCAATTTCAAGATACCATGACCGAAATGAAGCGGTTGTGCTTCAGCAACGACAGGGGCCGAAGTGAAGATTAGAAATTCAGAATCTCTTCTTATTCTAGAGCGCAGGCCGCTACTGATAAGTGACTAACGAAATGCCAACACCGGCACATCGAAGCCGCCGCATGGCAAGAGGGGAAGTGCAAGAAGCGAGCCCTATCACGCGTCGTAAATGCGTGTTAGGAGTACATGAGGCCGTCGGTTAAGCAGTGGCTAGGGACGGGGAATCAGCACTATCAACGTCCGGCAGTGATCTACAGGCCGGTGAGCTTGGTGGCGGCTCTCTACGATCAACGCTCTGCTGTCCAGGAACCCGGTTGTCAACGAAGCCGTCTCCGCGACGATCATCTTACCATCGCGCACATCGCTTTTATGTGAGGTTGTACCATACTGAAGACTCAAGAGGACTGCAAGTCTGGCATGCAAGACTGCACGAAGAGCAGCTGTACTACAACTGCTTCCCAACATCGACCTTATGAAACAGCCGTCGGGTTTGACAGAGACGGTCGAAGTATCGGCGTCGGCTCCGCCCGTGCAGCAAACTTGATTCCAGAACATTGTCAGATACATTGACCTGCAACTGCTGCTCAATGCTCCGTCTTCGGTGTTTCAAAAAACGGGAGGAGAGTGGTGAATTATCGGCGTAATGACGGCATCTGAAAGTACATCGGACGCTCTCTCGTCACTAAGCAGCAATCTAAAGTCTGCCTATGATGAACAGAGTCATGGCACTGAGTGACTGACAACAGACATGGCGCGATACGACATCATTAGGTATGATTCGAGATGAACACCTGAATCAGAGGCGAGCGCGGACCTTTCTGCTCGCCTCATGTTTCTCGCATAAGCACGAACTTACGTCGCAGAATCCTCCGGCTATGTAGCCCGTGGTTGAGGTCTGAGCGGCGCTTGAGCAACAACCCAGGGTCACGTGGAAGCCTCGCTCCTTCCTGTTCGAGCGTCTTGCATGTCGATAGTTCGCAGCTGGTGACAGCACTGCATTGATGCAGCAGATCCAGAGACTCACATGAGACTAGTCTACTCAGCAGTGCTTGTCAGTACACACGAGGTGCATACGTCCTGGCGGAGAACTCGGCACCTACAGCATCTTAAAGTACTATACGTCTCTATTGCACGCCACACTCGCCACGAGCTGGCTGTTCATCCTGAGGTCCACTGGCTTCCTGCCTCTGCACAAGTGCCTTATTCAGATTCGGAGCAAGCCCAGGACCGGATGACCTACCATGGCGATCTTCTGCCATTTAAGTACTGCTGCCTCCAGCAGGCTCTTTGTGGCTTTCTGCAGGTTTGGCCGTTGAAGATTTCCGCTTCGATGGCAGCCATTGCGCTCGGAGTTAGTGGAAGAGGCGATCCACGCTCATGAACAGCCTCTGACGCCTGGACTGGCGGCACCGGGTTTGGGGTTGCTTCCCGAGACGAACAAAGTAGTGCTAATTCCTGCAAAAGAGAGTCTGGATCGTTCTGTACGGCAGCGCTTGACGGCGACGATAGCTTTGGCGAAGACGGGCTTGTGCCTGCGTGCAGGCAGGTTGGACAGACTCCTCCTTTGGCCTTCGGCTGTCTTTGTTGCGTTTGAAGCCTTCGCTCACATTCATCTGATAACTTGTCTGGTCCGCACTGACGGCAACAGAGTCTTCTGTTGGTGCCTCCTTTGTGTCCGCAGGTGTAGAGATAGAGGTCTAGATTGCACATGCTTAGCGTCACGACGTCTGAGCTGACAGTCAGCTCCTGATCGCCCTCCTTCTGATGACGATGCCCTTATATGATGCACCGCGCCAAAGATTCGTTTGTCAGTCGCTCTGCAAACACCGCGCGATCGTGCCGATTGCAATCACAGCAGATCGTGACACAAGCACATGCTTGTGTTGCAAGATTATACATCGTGGTCTAGTATTTCGTCACTCATGTACTCGGTCAGGATTGCTGTAAAGTCTGGACTGACTCCAAGATCATTCTTGACACTACCTAGCCGTCGGACGGTCCCTTGCCCGTCGACAGAACCCTGCAAGCCTGCAAAAACTATTCGTTCGCAAGCAATATCTGCTCGTCATATTCACCCCTCGCTGCGGGCAGAGCACTCTCATCCCTTCCAATGACGATGAAGTCCTTCACAACAGCCGTGCCATCGAAGACCCATTCCTTCTCCTCATCTGTACACCGCCCTATGTCCAGATAGTAGCACTCTTGAAGCGGGGCTGGCAGCACATCGTTCTTCATCCACCAAGTGTCGCCTGGGCCTTCCGTAGCGTACTGCTTGCCCTTAGCTGCGACTTCCTGCAGATCGACTGTCCCAGTAGCAATGTCTTTGCCCAAGAGAGCTCGCATGAAGATCTCGTATGATGCCTTGGGCTGGTACGATGGTACCATGTGACCAGCTTGGTAGACGCGGGTGAAGGACAAATTGCCATATTGTCTCGTCAGGCCTCCTGAATGAACCGGCGACATGACCAGCGGAGTGTAGCCAGCAGCCTCGAAGCTCTCTTGCGACGACCATGGGATTTTGAGTGATGACTGCTCGCCTTGAACCCAATTGCAGGCATAGTCTCTGTCGCCGTACATCATCGCTACCTGCACCCCGTGATCGAGAATGTATGCTAGATCATCGAGTAAGCCGCCTTTAACACCATCACCCGTAGCCGTAAAACCTTGATAAACAGCGTCTGAGATCACGCTATGGTTCACAGGCACACCAAGAGCTTTCTGCACCCAATGCTGGTTTAAGAAGCCAATGAAGTACTCCGGCGGAAACGAATCTTGAGCAGGGTGCGTAATGTCGTACCATCCAGCCTTCGATTCGCTGATATAGAGGCCGGCCGATGTTGCCTCGTCGACTGCTGTTGCATTTCTGCAGTACTCGTTGACGTAATCGACATCGCCGTAGTTGTTGCGGTCGAGCTCACGCTCCAAGCGCCGGCACTCGTTTATTTGATCGATGATGCCATCAGGACGAGTGAGTTCATACATGGAGTGGTAGTACTCAGTATCGTTGAAGATCTTCAAGCCGTAGGTGTTGTTCACTGGGAAGGTGGCGTAAGCCCGAACTTGCTCAAGTATATCGACGCAGCCGTTGATGATGCCAAGAGTATTCATGTGCAAGGAGTGCACGCCGGGTCCAGAAATCGTTCCATTCGCGATCAGCTCATTCTGACGCATGAAGAAGCTCATAAAAGCAGGTCCGTAGTGTCCACCGTAGCTTTCCGTGAAGAGTGATATCTGCTCATCCGCAGGCTTGTAATGCGGGAACTCTTCGAACCTACGAAACGAACATTATCATTAGAGTGATGTGCCTGCCATAGACTAGATCCTAGGCCACACTTACCAGGTCTGCGCGAAGTGCCATATCGCCACCGCAGCATGATCAGTCGTGTTAGCAGTGTACCTGACGTTCTGGCTACCCACAGTCCCAATGGTATAGGTGAGATTGCTTTCCGGTATGCCGTCGCTGAAGTCTGTGGGCTCGTAATGCCAACCGAAGAACGTATCGTCCTGCGACAATCTCGCTGTGACGTTGGTCGCCACGTCATACGAGTACCCGACCTGAACAGGCTGGTCGATGTACAGCAAGTTGACCTCATTGTTCCATGACCGTGGATTAAGGTACGTGGAGTTCGAGTCATTGCTCACGAAGCAAGGTCCGTTTTCACTGAGAGCGCCCCCAAGTGAGCTCCCGCCTGGACCGCCGTTGAGCCAAATCCCCAGCGGTGCGTTTGCCGGATCTTTGCGTGATTCGAAGAACCAGAAGAAGGTGTTGATGGGATAGCTTTGGTCTTCGTGCGTCTCGTTTAGCGCATTTGGTGGCAGATGCACGTAGCCAGAGTATGACTTGACGCCGGGCGTAGTCTCGCAGATGCTGGGTTCCTTGTAGGAGATGGATATACCAGGATGGAACCTCGACTTGAGCGTAGTGATGCCTTCGGGCTCTGGCGGAAACCCTGCCAATGCGGCAGGTGCGACGCTGAAGAGACAGAGAGTTCCGAGAACACGCTTGAGCGCCATGATGCTCTTCCGAACATGAGGTGACGAAGTGAAGAGGAAACTGACGGGGTGTTCACGTACCTAATGTCTTATCGCACCTTGAGCGACATGATAATGGCAGCCTGCAGAGACGCGCAGGCGGTATTTGATTTGGGAAGGTCGCGACGAGAAGCGAACCGGAGTCGGCATTCGGCGATGCTGTGCTTTCTTGTCACGACGAAGCTACAACAACTTTGCCATAAGGCATCATGGTAACTTGAGAGACTTTGAAAGCTTTGAGTAATGGTATAAGGTCTTTGCGAATACCGCTGCGACAGCATAGCTAAGTATATATCAGAAGCGCATCATTTCGTTGTCATCTCATCATTTCCGTTGCGTGACATAATAGTCCTTCCAAACTGCGACCTGAAGCCATGCTTCGCGTCTTCATCTCATGGTCAATCTGCATAAGTAGCAATGTGATGTGATGTGATCATCGTCAACCCAACCTGAACGAGGCACGTCGAAATTGCCTGATGCCATTCTCTACCCAGCTGCAGTCACGGTGTCGTGTGCTTTGCCCTTAGTCTGTACTAGGCGCGTGTACTGATCCTCTCTCGAAGGGTTGCGGTGGTAGCGTTAACCTGACGATAAGCCGACCGTCTCGTCGAGGTGCCATCGACTCGATCATCCGTTGCTTGTGGATATGCTCCGAGGATTGTCGTGGGATTTGTTGTGCGGTATACTAATTCGTACTGCTGATGGTCTACGTCGACACTTTCATCGACGAACCGTGAACTCGCTCACATCGCACTGATCGGCTTGGCCATCGTGTCAATCGGCTCAGCTCCAACCGCTTTCTCATACCCAAAGCTCCTCCTCGCGTCGATGTACTCGTCAATCGCATCGACCTTGTCACCAGCAAAGTGCAGACGAAGCGTGGACGTCTTGTCGAGCGCACCAGTGCGGTTCACTTCTTGAAAACGGATGGCGCAGACATCTTCCCGCTGCATAACAGCAAGAATGCGCTCGCTGCACATGTTCGCGGTACCGAATGCTTGCAGGCGTGCCGCAAGAAGCTGGTCAAGCGTGGTGTTGCTCAGTGGTGACCAGTTGCCGTGAGTGGGGCTTGATGGGTTGTCGAGCGAAGCGTCATTGCTGCGTCGAAGAAGCTGCTTCATCCGCATTTGGGGCGAATCTGCTAGGTCGTCGAGAGCTGGAAGTCTTTCAGGACTGAGGTAGGCGTGGTAGGGTGTGCTGCGGCAGATGTCGTGGACTCGCTCATCTTGACGGTAGACGAGAGCTTGGATGAGTTCGAGAGCCGCAGCCTTTTGGGCCTCTTTCTGGACCTCGGTAAGGTAAAGCATGACGGTTGATTTGTTGGAGGAGTGGTCGCAGAGGGCGCAAGCGACGTGAATATGGACAGCCTATACTCTTTAACGATATTCGAAGTTGGTTGGAGTCCTTGAGACCAGAGAAGACAAAATTATACAGCAGACGAGCTCCTCTGCCCTATATCAATTTCTGCGTGCTCGTCCGATGTTACCCCTCGCGCCTACAGAAACCCGACCGCCGGCCATGCAAGTTGGAACCAACCAATAACGCCGCCTGCCCGCGTAATGCCCCCAGCCCCAGGCCGCGTCAAGGGGCAACTGCCAGCCAGAAGTCTGGACCATGACGAGGGTCCCCGGGGGTAACGTTTCAGCCGGGTTTTGCGAAACAGGCGTTTTACTCTACATGGCAGTGATAAGCCAGGGGAAATTCACCAAGTGAGCCGTGACAAGCCACGCGTAAACTCTATCCACGCGCTCACAGCCTCCCGGCCGCCGCCGAGCGCGGATCTTCGCCCTGCCGTTGGCTGCTCGGGATCGGGACTTGCTCGGTCGGTCTGAGCAGATCGGTGAATTGTGCGGGCAAACACCGATTTTGCGGTCTGCCGTTGCGCGTGACCGGCTGCGTCATGCAGGCACAGATTGAACGGTGTTGTGCGACGTCAAGAGATCGGCGAAGGATGAGCAGCTTTTTGCGCATCCGCTGACGATGGGTTGTTAGTCGCGTGCGTGGACTTTGGCTTTTGATGATGTTGGAACCTAGTTGCCTGCTGCGCCAGCCAACTACTCCCTCGAAAGCAACACGCCATCTAACATTGATGCCATCTGACTTGTTGGAAGACCCGAAAGACCGACAGTCGTCTGCGTGTCGAGGATATTGTCTGACCACCTGGCTTCAATCAATCTCGGTTCTGGGGTGGCGCATAGTCAAACTTGGACAGCAGAATTGACTTCAATGTCGTTTGCGCATACCGGGGTCTCGTGATACACACAATCTCCGGAATGGAGTCTGCCAATTTCACGAGGTCGTCAGTGTTTATATGCACCGCGGACATTGCTTCACAAGAAGATGGCCTCATGCGAGCGGCATCCGAGCCATAGCAAGCATTGCAAAGCCGGAAATTGTGCCTTGCATCGCAACAGCATGCTACTCCACGAGTATACGTGATGCATCTCGATATGTATTCAAATGGAACGCACCCTCATCACAGTCGCATATTCCACGTCTTCAATGTCAAGCTGCGCAGAACCGCGAGCCTCACAGGTCGCTCAGACCTTGGTTCGAGTTCGGACAAGATTAGTAGCCAAGGACAATCGACTCTCTCATTTGCCACAGTGCTGTTGATGGTCGTTCATAGAAAGACGTTCGCCGTGACCATTCATTGTTCATGGTCTATTGCGGTGGGAGGGAATACTATGTGAGGCGCGTCCAATGGAGAGGCAGGAACAACTAGCCCTAGGCCTTCGACTCTCTCAATGTGCAGAGCGTCAATGAGAAGGGACCTAGGTAGTACCTAACTCAGAGGAGAGTGACCGTCCATCCACTACCCTATCAGTTGTTTTAGCCCCCACTCTTATCGCGCTATCACATGCGTTCGCGCCAAGCTCGACAGCTGTTTCCCAAATAATTCCTAGAGACGTGACCACTGCACATCCCATGCGTATCCGGCGAAGATGAAAAGTGTAGCGGCGTTGCTGTGCTTGAAGTATGCAGCAACTGTGTATGCAGCTTCTGAGGGCGGCAGACCGAGAGGTGTAGGGCCAGATTGTACGCTCTAAGACTCAGTAGTCCACTGGAAGTCTATACTGATCACTGGATGCAGTTGCAAAATTCTACAAAGATGCCTCAACCTTTACGTGCATCTCCAACCCCTCAATCTCAGTCCCGTTCTCCCGCGTGAACGACGATTACTGCGATTGCCCCGATGGCTCAGACGAACCAGGCACATCCGCCTGTGCACACCTCTCGCCCTTGAGCCCGCATACTCCTGTGGACCTTGCTGGTGCAGCTGGAAGTAATACCACACTAGCATTACCGGGCTTCTACTGCAAGAACAAGGGTCATGTACCTACATACGTCCCCTTTACCCAGGTCAATGACGGTGTCTGCGATCACGACCTCTGCTGCGATGGCACCGAAGAGTGGGACGGCGTTGGTGGCGTGAAGTGTCAGGATAAATGCCAGGAGATCGGCAAGGAGTGGAGGAAGATTGACGAGGCGAGGCAGAGGAGTCTGGGCAATGCGGGCAAGAAGCGGAAGGAGCTGGTTACGGAAGCGGGACGGTTGAGGAAGGAGGTTGAGGACCGGATACAGAGTCTCGGCACGGAGATCGAGGGCAGTGAGCGTCAAGTTCAGCAGTTGGAGCAGGAGCTGGCGGAGGTGGAGAGGAAGGAGAAGGGTAAGGTGGTGAGGAGCAATGTTGGGAAGAAGGCGGGTAAGCTAGGCGTGCTGGTTGGTCTGGGCAAGCAGAGGACTGAGGAGCTGAAGGAGGCGTTGTTGAGAGTGCGTGGTGAGCGGGACTCGACTATGAGTCGGCTGCAGGAAGTAGAGGCGATCTTGTCGACGTTCAAGGAGGAGTATAATCCGAACTTCAACGATGAGGGTGTCAAACGTGCGGTCAGGGCTTGGGAGGACTATGCTGCTCGTGACAAGGGTCCGGGGCCTGATGCGGCGCATGATCGTGACTTGGACGCGATCTCGAAGTCCGACAAGGACAACGGCTTGGACTGGGAGGAGTACGAGAGTGGCGAGGAAGAGAGCGACACAGACGTCCGTAAGTTGCATCATCTTCCAAGCATCGCGGCACGACACAGAACTGATACATCATAGTCTACGCCTTCGAAAACTACCTACCAGCTCCCCTCCGCACCTGGCTCGACCAGAAGCTCCGCGACCTCCGCATCTCACTCATCGACTCCGGCATCCTGGCCGACACCTCAACCTCCTCCGGCGAAAGCAAAGCCGTAACCGACGCCAAAAACCGCCTCACCGCCGCCCAAAAGTCCCTCGAAGACCACCGCAAATCGCTCGCCACCCACCGCGAAGACCTAGACAAGGACTTCGGCCCGGACGACATCTTCCGCGCATTGAAAGGTCAATGCGTCTCCAAAGACAGCGGTGAATACACCTACGAGGTCTGCTTCCTGGACCGCACGACCCAGAAACCGAAGAAAGGTGGCGGGTCAACTAACATGGGGAACTTTGTGCGCATAGACAGGATTACGGTCGATGATGAGTTACCGCCTAATGGTAAGGGCTTGGGGAGTGGAGAGCGGATCGCGATGAAGCATGAGAATGGACAGCATTGCTGGAATGGGCCGAATCGGTCGACGATGGTGGTGTTGGGGTGTGCGGAGGAGAATGAGATTTGGAGGATTGTGGAGGAGGAGAAGTGTGTTTATCGGATGGAGGTGGGGACGCCGGCGGTTTGTGAGGGTGGGAAGGTTGCTGGTGGTGGTAGGGATGAGCTGTAGCGAGTGGTGATAAGAGGTGAGGGTTGTGAAGTATAGAGGTTAGATGGCTTCGCCGCTTTGATGTACAGCTTATCCTGCGCAGCAACCTGTTCTTCCACATGATGCGAACAGATCTTTCGCTCCTGGCTCTGCGTCAGATGATGGTGGATGCGTATCGAATGTTGGCTGAATGTGCAAGCGAGGAAAGCGAAGTGATGAGATTTGTATCCTTTGTCGCCTGCAAGCAAACTGATGCGTATGCTGACAAGAGTGCGATCCTTCAAGAAACCAAAACAGTACTTTCACGATGATCCTGACACACAGACTTGCGCGACCCGGAAGCTGGCTCCAGGACTCGACATTCTGCTTCCTGATGCCTGCAATTCACTTGCCTGTCCAGATAAAGGCCATTCCATCACCTCCTAAGGTCCCTTTTGACGCGTATCGCTCTTACGTACGCCTTGTGAGCCTCCTTTCTCGCAAAGCACGTCGCCTTGCTAGGTACGGAGCTGGACTTCTTAGGGGCTAGGTCAGAGATGCCGACGCTCAAGTCACCCTGCGATGCGAGTTTAGAGCAACAAGTGGTACTTGTCAGGTTTGCAGCAGCTCACTTATCCCGGCAGAATAGAACGGCAGTAGTCTTGCGATTTTGGCGAGGAGGAACCGATCCCTTCCGTGGGTTTGGTTACTTGGCGAGTTGTAGGCAGTACCTCGCCTCTGGGACCTTTGATCGGCATCTTGCGAGTGTCCCCGCGCAGTCTCTGGACGCTATGTGCCTCCATCTGCCGGGCCTAGCTGTACATCGCTTTACGCAGCTCCAGAGCTTGAGTATAGCTATTGCGCTCCCACGACAAGAGCCGCCCAGGAATTCAGACCTTTCTCATGTCATGAGGCGGAAGAACCACGACGGCAAGCGACCTGTCGACAGCACAGACCCCTGTAGAAGACGGCTCGCACACTGCACAGAACGCAAGAACCACGTCCCAACCTTTCCCGTTCTGATCTCATAAAAGAACACGCGACGCTCAGCGGTGCCTAATGACCTCGACAGCACCATAGCGTTTTGGGAGCTCCCGTACTTCCGACAAGAACACAAGACGCTCAGCGCTGTCCAGTGGCCTTAGCAGCACTATGGTCTTACGGAAGATCCGATAGTTTACCAACAATGATGGCCGCAGGATGGTAGGTGTCGTCAACTTCCTCCTGCTTTTCGCGTTCACCCCTTCAGCTTCTTCGTCTGTCTACCTTTTGGTTCAATAATCACCTGGCCGCAGTGACCCGGGACTCTAGAGTCCGCACAGCCGCAGGGATCAGAGCCGCAGGAACTTGCCTAATTTCGTTCCAAAAGACGCAATTAACAAGCCGAGTCTGCTGACCGGTGCGCTGACTGACGAGAAGATGCCTTTGCATCTAGACAGAGCGCTGACCTTCCGAGACTAGGTCTTCCAATCTAGTGATGTCGCCACAATCTGCGATATCTGGGATGCGGTGCCTGGCATTCGGCGTCCCTTTCCGCCTCGGCCGCAGCCGAGGTTGATCGTGGTGAGGTATACTTCATCTTGCTGTCTGCCATAGATCGAGTACGTCACCCTCGACCTGATGCAAGCGGCGACGCCATGGAGGTTGACTCATTGCTGACGCTTAGGGGTGTATGCTGGCCTGATAGCAACGAGCCGTTGCGAGATTGAGATGTGTCATCCGCCAACAATAACCTCTGAGAAGATGGCGTCTCGGCTGTCTTCTCTATGCCGCTCTCGTCTGTACTTATAGCAGGCTCCGATGGCGGTGAGGGCTTACCATCACCGATCTCCTCGATGAGAAGGCACAGGACTAGACAGACGAGGACGCTTACACCTGCAGCAAGCCATACATATTGCATTGCCGCATCGTACGCTCGATGAACCATCGCTTTGTCCGCCTCGAAGAGCCCGGCGAGGTCAGGCTTGGTGAAGGTGGATTTAGCCTCGTATTGGAGATGGTAAGGCAGCTCATGTTGGAGCGTCAACTGCATAATGGTAGTGCAGAGCGCAGTGCCAGTCGCGCCTCCCATATACCGCAGAACGTTGCGGGTACTGATGGCGACAGCTTGATCTCGGGCTGTGACCTGAGTTCGGATGGCGTTGACGGAGTTCTGGAAAAACGCTACCAGTGCCGAAACCGACCATGATCTCCAAAGCGATAACGGTCCACACAGTGGGCTTTCTCGGAACGAAGGCCAGCACCAGCATCGCGGCAGGCCAGAGCGTAAAGCCAAATGGAAGCATGTAGAGATAGCTTTTGGCGTTGGGTCCGCGGTGAGCTAGTCTTGACACGATCCGGGCGGAGACTGTGGACCAGAAGGCGTGCGTCGCTACGTACGGTAGCATTAGGAGTGCTGACCTGAGTACGGTGAACTCGTAAACAAATCGCCAGTATATTACCATGAAGACTATGAAAGCATAGTATGCGATCTAAGAAGAAGTTTTGCGCATAGATGATGCAGATTATCCTGTTGCGGAAGAGATGGAAGGGCATGATTGGTCGAATGCCCC
>Ga0058704_10000691_pt1 | contig 16560 bp, 18 predicted proteins | sample AgamicMgSfe_FD_71363 | JGI IMG/M metagenome (GOLD analysis project Ga0058704, IMG submission 71363) | Agave microbial communities from Guanajuato, Mexico - Mg.Sf.e | ecosystem: Host-associated > Plants > Phyllosphere > Phylloplane/Leaf | place: Guanajuato, Mexico | collected 2012-05-30
TCTGATAGCGGACCGGTCATTGTACAGTTCTGATACATTCCAGATCCACCCAAAATTGCAGATTCCAGTCAACGCTGTCATCCTCAGTGCGTTCATCACCATTCTTCTCGCGGCTGTCTATATCGGTTCTTCTGACGCTTACAACGCCATTGTATGTCACTCTGGCTGCCTATGACCAGAATCTCTGCTAATTTCTTCCAGATCTCCTTGAACGGCTCAGCCATGATGGGAACATACGGCATTTCCATCACTTGCGTCTTGTACCGCCGCCTTACCGCACCTTCATTACTTCCACCATGTCGTTTCAGTCTCGGCAACTACGGTGTCGTGATCAACAGCGTTGGTGCCCTTTATGCATGGACCATCTTCTTCTGGAGTTTCTGGCCAAACGCAATCCCGGTCACCGCCCCTACCATGAACTATGCCATTGTCATGTTTGGCGGATCGGTCATTCTGGCCATGTTCTACTATGTTTTCAAGGCCAGGTTCCACTACGTTGGACCAGTAGAGCGTACCGAAGGCTGGAAGGAGAGACACGGCTCGATATAAAGAAACGGCCCGATTGCGGTCTCGTATGGGGTTGCGCAGATTGATTTATAGATTGCTCTCAAAATGTGTATCATTGCAGCAATTTCTAGCTAGTCAAGAACACTCAAGACTTCTTCAGAGCAAGTGTTTCGTTGTCGTTGTTCTGGGGGACTTGCCGTCCTACTTGTACTTGTTCTTTGCTGGCTATCGTGAGGCACAAAGTGTTCCTCCCGGTACGTACTCGTTCTACTCCAAAGCCCGGATCCGATGCGGAGACGCCAAGAGGAACGGAGCGGGAGCCCGGGCCAGCCTTCATCTATTCATTGAACTACCACTCTCAAGATTCTTCTGTAAACCAATCACTACACTTCATGCAGGACCCTGGCCTATCAATTCGGCTTTAGTGCACAGCCTTATCAATGTGGTCGCCTTTGGAATTTCATAGCTCAATGCACCGTCGGACTCACCGCCAGCAGACAACCAGTAACTCCACTGCTGTTTCTTGCTCGCAAGCACACAATCTATCCATTGAGATTGAAATGAAGACTCAAATTGAGCTTGGCATAGGAAATGTCGCAGCTTGAGCCCTGACAATACGGTGGTTATCAGGTGAACATGCGGCGCGCCACTGCTGCAGGTACTCATTGTTGGCATGTTCGAGCACGACCAATCATGGTGTTACGGTACTGTAAAGCGCGCTACTTTTGTGTCTTCAGCCGCATTTCCTACTGTAAGTCACCTATCTACAGTACCTATCTCACATTTTGTTTTGAAGTTCCTTCCCTCGAACATTTTTGAACCGTACGTGCGACTCGAAAACCGGCGCGCAATCAACCATTCTCGACACCGTGTCGCATATGATCTAGACAGGACGACACCGGGCCGAGCGCATGGAGGGCGACGCTCATCCTAAGACTGAAGAGAAGGAACCAGTCGAGGCTGTGTCGCAATCAGAGAAAATGTACAAACCATATCGGAAGCTTGAAGAACCAGATGATGACCACCTGCCCGAGCTGGTAACAGATCACGACCACACGTCACCCAAGATTGCCCTGAGCTCCGAATATGCCGCTTATGACGGTCTCGAAACGGTCTCACCAGCGCCTTATAGCGACAGCCCTGGACCTGTATTTCTAAAGCACGAGGATCAACGACAGTATCAGTCTCCATCAACAAATCTCGAGTTCGATGATGCCAGAACGAAAGAGCCGCCTAATACTCGAAAACGGAAGCTGTGGTTCATTTTGGTTTCGCTTATCGTCATTGCCCTCATCGCAGTGATCGTCGGAGCAACACTGGGCTCAATACTGCACAAAAAGAGCAACAATACTTCCCCATCCACGCCAACGGCACCTTCTGCAGGGAACACCGACTCTAACTCAACCGACAATTTCGACATCGGTTCCCAATCTAATCTCGGCGCCAGCAATGGAACAGGTCTCGCTGCCGTGAGGCTGGCAGACGCAAATCCGCAACAATTCCTCGCCTATTTCCAGCTGAACAACGGAACTGTGGTAGAACAGCATTATTCTAATACTTCCGTGAGCAGTCTGGGGCCATCATCCACCAATCTGACGGGCTATGCTGGCAACGCCATGAACATCGCGAATATTTCTAGCAACTCGCCACTCTCTGCAACTTCCTATACCGATACGACAACGGGAACGCAGACGGTGAGTCGTGTCGAACTTTGCAAGTTACAAAGGGTTGAAGTCTAACACAGCAGACAGCGTTATGTTTTTTACGTCGATCAGGTCGGAACGGTGTACAATATAAACGCCACCAATGGCAGCAGTACCTTTGGTCCACCACAAGTCGTATCCTACAGCTCAGCGGCAGTAAACTCACCCTGTCTGGCAGTATGCTGGGCACGCGGCAATGGTATCTGGGGCATCCGCGTCTACCACGGCCTGGCCCAGGGCGGCATTCTCGAAAGCATCTATAACTTCAACCCTAACAAGTCCCAAGGATGGCATAGCGGCATGGTCTTTGCAGACGCCGACAAGAACTCCGGTGTCGATTGCACCACGGGTGGTTCTGCAACCGACCAGTATGTGAACCTCTATTACCGCAACCTCACGACAGGCGATCTGGGCCACTGCTACTGGGACCAGCCAAATGATGTCACACAGAACGGCGGCTGGAACTACGTCACGGAAAATAATGCGGCGAGTGAACCCCCTGCGAACGGCTCGTCCATCAAAGCCATCCAAGATCCAGGCCAGAATAACGTCTATACTTTCTGGCAGGGCGAGGACGGGTATATCAAGGAAGGAACGACTGCGCTCTGGCCACCGAGTCCCGTCAGCGCACCGCAGAATGTTTCGACTTCTGCTGTTTTGGATCGTACAAGATTTGGAACGACGTACGTGGATGCTGAGAATATGCCCTTGTTGGTCTATCAGAACATGAGTGGCATCATTAATGGCGCTACGGTGGATCGTAATGGAAGGGTCCAGGCAAGGGTCTTTCTAAATTGAGGATATCGGCGAGCTACAAGGCCGCGGTGCATTTTGGAGTCAGCGTCAAATTCATTCTGTATATTGCATCTGCTTCAGCAGGATTGGAATGCATCCGCTCCGTCCATGTCCTCCTTTTCAGCTGCAGCCTTGGCTTCGTCCAGACGTTGCTTGATGGCCATCAGCGACTCTTCCTTGACCACAGTCTTGACCGGAATTGCATTGACGACATTTCCCTTATCGTCACGCTTAGGTCCAGTGAGATCGATACGTTGCATGATGGTCTTTCCCTTGATATCGCGGTAGATACCCGCGCCAATCGATTCGATATCACCTTTCTCGTCAGGACCCAGGCACCAGCGGGCGCCGCCCTCCCATTTGACTACACCAGGGATCTTCTTGCCAGCTGCCAGAGCCTCTGTGGTGTGACTCGAATCCGCATACTGTGCCGTCTCGTATCAGCTTGCCATCTTGCATTCGATCAGACGAACTTGCAACTCACGGTCCTGTTACACCTGGCTATGAGCCTGTACAACCAAGATTTACGGGTGCTTTTGGCATTTACGTCTGACTTCAGCTCATCCCAGTCGATTTGGCGTGGACCAGGAAGCATGGCTTTGACAGAGTTGCCGGCTTCATCGATGTAATCCTCAAAATCCTCCTCGGTCTCGTCTTCCTCCATCTGTGGATCCTCGTCGGAATATTCGTCCTCGCTGAAAGCTTCACATTCCTCGCTACAGTCGACGTCCTTGGTTACGGACGGGTTGCAGTGTTTGTCCAATCATGCTCGACGGACATCTTCTTCCTCTGCTTCAGTCTCATGTAGTGCTTCCTGAAAGGTCATTTGACTTTCTGGCTTGCTTTCCTCCATGAAGTTCTGTATATTCGGTGTCTCTGTTTGGACTGGTGAGAAATGGCTGAACTCAAAAGGTCTGTGGTATCGTGATATGTGAGATGGATAGAGGAGATAGGTCTGGCATCACGATTGACATGAAAGGTCAAGAATGCGAAGCGAAAAGTAGAAGAGCGTAGTGACTTAGAATGAAGCAGGTGAAGACATCTCAGTGAAAGTGAGAGGTTAAGAAAGGCAAGAAAGTAAAATGAAACGAGACTGAATAAGAAGAGATAACCCCGAGAGAAGCAAGCGGAAACGTAGGACACATTGTGCTTAATAGTTGGAACAAGAGGGTTCACTGATATTCAAACATCAAAAAGAGTGCAAAGTGTCCCCTATTTCTTGCCCATCTTCTTCTTAAGCCTCTTTTCGGCCCTGACATCCTTCTTCAGTCTTGGATCAACCATCTTGTACTTGCCCTTGACACCGCCAGGTCTGCCCTTGTTACCCCTGTTACCACCTCTGGCAACAACAACCTTGACAGGAGGCTTCTTCTTTCCACCCTTCTTTGCCTTGGCCATCAGCTTCTGGATCTGGCCCGCTTTGTCCTTCTCCGTCATGTCGTCGTTCTCAGCCAACAGAGCCGACTTTCTCTTCAGCCTCTCAAGTCGGGTGGCGGCACGCATCGATTTACGAGCCTTGGCTTCACGAACCTTCTTGATTGGACGAGCGTTCAGAGCACGCAGCTTCTCCTTGATGGCCATGGCTGCTTCCTTGGTGATCGGGCGGTGTGCTTTTGAGTGTTTTCCCTCGTCGTCAAGGAACCAGTCTGGCAGACCGTCGACGTCTCGTAGACTATACTTGTTGAAGTTCTCGTCGAGGAGGTCAGCCTTTGTCTTTTTGCCTGTCGCCAACTGGTGTGCTAATGTCATAGCTTCGGCTGTGATAATGTCGATATTAGGACGTCCTCTTGGCTTGTCCTCATCCTCGTCGAACGGCACAGGCGATGGAGTGCGCTCGACAGTCTCGAAGCCTGCATCTTCTTCCTCGTCGTCCTCTTCGACCATCTCAATGTCTTCCTCTTCCTCGTCTGCTTCGTCGTCGGAAAGCTCCTCAAGAGCTGCCGAAGCCTGCTTCGCGGCACCTTTCAATGGAGGAGACGCAGAGCTCGAGTCTTCCATGTCAACACCACTGTCTCTATCGCGAACCTCTTCTTCAATGCCGTCCAGACCGTCAATACCCTTGAACAAGTCTTGGTCGAAGAACGAAGCGGCTCGCCTTGTCAAGCCGGAAGCTGGTGCGGCGGAAGAGTCAAGGTCGGTGACGAGATTGCGATCATCGTCATCTTCGTCAGAGGAATCGTCGCTTGCAACATCCTCTACCAGATCACCGTCACTGTCTTCGTCCTTCTCCTTGTCTGAGAACCCCTCAAACTCATCGTCCTTGTGCTCCTTTCGCATCCTCTTGGCCCTGGCTTTGGCGTCACGCTCTTCCTTTCTTGACTGATATTGCTCGTACATGTTGTCCAGCTCCCGTTCCAGCTCGTCACCATCCTCGTCGGAGAATTCCTCTTCGTCGTCCTCTGGCTCCTGCTCTTTCTTCTCGTGATCTTGTGGCAGACTGTGCATCTTTCCCCTTGCAAGCTTTCCGGTCAAACCTGCCTTGTCGACTTCCTTCAATTTGAACATGGCTCCCTCACCCCTTGGTCCGTCCTGTTCCATACCAATCTCCATTGGTGTTGTCATGTGCATCTGCATCCGTACAGTGTCGCGATTCTTGCGTTCGTTCTCCTTGCGACGTTCCTTGCGCTTGGTCTTATCCTTCATGTCCTTCATGCGTTGAAGTTCTTCCTGCAACTTCATCTCTTCGTCCATGTCTTCGACTTGAGCCACCTCTTCACCTCCAGCCTCTTCATCCTTGGCAGCTGGAGCCTCCTTCTTTGCCTTGGACGAGAAACCAAATCTGTCACGGACCTTCAAGCGCCATCGGAGAAGAAGTTTGAATTCTTTCCTACCGAGAACTTTGAGATCCGCGCAGCAGATTTTGATCTCCTCGTTGGTCTCTGGTAACTTCTCCAGTGTGGCCAGCGCCAAGTCGCCGTTGGCCTTTTGCTCGAAACTCAGCTTGTTCATTTCACCAAGAATCTTGATTGGATCATTGGTTTGGATGAACTCGCTGGCAGGGCATTCGTGGAACTGTGTCCAGTCACCCTCCTCGTAACCCTCTCTCTTTCTCTTCTTGATCTCGGGGTTGAAAACCCGAGCTTCGTTGTTTGGAGCCGCAGTCTCAACTTCGGCAAAGGCATACCTAGGGTCGAGGAACTTCGGGTCGAGATGCTTTGGTGCTTTGTATCCTCTGCAGACGTAGAAAGTTTCGGCAGAGACGTTACGGGACGAAGGTGGCTTGGTCTGCTCGACCTTGCTGAAAAGCTGCTTGAAGATCCATTCCAGCTTGTTCGAGTCTTTAGAACGGAAGACCTTGGTGACAAAGGTACCGCCGGGGGCGAGGAAGTCTGTCGCAAGATGGAGAGAGCAGAGGACAAGTTCGTTTTGACTGAAAGCATCCTGCAACCAGGCAGTACCAACGTTTGGTGCACCATCGTGGACGACAGTATCTGCTTTCCAAGTCTTCAAGTGGCTTCGAATAATAGCGCGAGTCTTGTCCGTAGTGATATCTCCTTGAAAACCAATCGTCTTTGGAATCGGCTTGATTGGAGCAAGATCAACACCGACAATGAGAGAGCCAGCCGGCATGGTCTCTGCCGCTACTTGCATCCATGAACCGGGAGCGGCACACAGATCGATCAAACATTTTGACTGTTGCAGGAAGCCGTATTTTTTGTTCAGTTGGATGAGCTTGAAGGCGGCACGGGCACGGTAACCCTTTTCTTTGGCGAGATGGTAGTATTTGTCCAGACGACCTTTTCCGTGTTTCTTTTGGATCGCCATGGTGGGCGATTTGTGCTTGTGTAGAATGCAAAGATGGATGTCTTTGCGGCGATGCTGGAAAACCCAAACGAGCGAAAGAATTCTGCCGTAGATAGGGTTTGCCGATCTCGAAAGCGGTCAACAATCGCCGAGGCTGGGGTACTGTAGTGTCTGACTCGTGTAGCCTGCAGATTCCCGGTTTGATTGACCATACCGAAAGTGACGCACGACCATGGACCAACCGCGCAAAGGCATCCAGGCACGCATCATATGTAATAATGCTGCTGCAGTATGTCCCCTCCATGATCCACTAATACTCTAACTCTCCGGCCTGCTCTCCACCGCACCGTTCAGGGCCTCGCTCGCTGTCCTCCAGCGTTCGGTATAGCGCATCTGTTAATTGTCCTTCATGGGCCCTCCAAGAAAGAAAAGTCGGCCTAACAGCGAAGCGCCAGAGCCTGTACTTACATCCTTGGACACCGATGTCGAGCCTGAGCCCACGGATGGCGCCGCTGGATCTTCTACCACACCTTCAAAGACGCGTACTAGCTGGTATGGGGGATCATGGCGAAGCAAAGCTTCACCTGTTGCGCAGGTAGCCAGGGAAAGCGTGTCTGTAGCCAAAGGCGCAACTTCTGAATCGTCCTCGGATTCTCAGTCACTACCGCGCATGCCAAACAATCCCAAACTGCCTCGCAAAAGCATCCCTTCTGCCGCGGAGGCAACGAGAGTCAATGCGAATGGGAGCAATACCGATGCAAACAAGAGTAAAGAAAAGGTCACAGAAAAGCAGGCATCCAAGGAAGAGCATACACCGCCTCCAGCACCAGCACCAGCACCTATACCATCCATGGACGGCTCCAAGGATCTGCCAGTGGAGCCTCCTCTACCTCCCGATCCTCTCAAAGACAATGCAAGCGAAATAAGCTCCTCGTCGAAACACAATCGCAACAGTAGTTCTTGGACTGGTTGGTGGTCACGGCCAGATGGATATCCAGCGAGTGAAGCAGAGAAAGCAAATGCAGCGAAAGCGGAGGAAGCTAAGGGGACCCCATTACCTGGCTCACCTACTGAACCAGGACTCGAGTTCTTCACTGCCAATAAGCTGAGAGGCGGTAGCGGCGAGGATGAAGGATCTCAGCATTTGCAAGCGAACACACAGCAGACAGGTCAGAGACAGTCGTCTGCTAGATCATGGTTTGGCTTATGGAGTGCATCTCAGAATGAACCGGCAGATGAGCCAGATCCCCAGCCAGCGCAGGAACCAGATATCTCGTCCATAGCCCCACAGGTGGACGCAGATCCGGAATCCATAGATCCAAAATCCTCAGTCGACACAAGAGAAAGAGCAGACTCGGACAACAATAGACCGCGATCATCTGGATGGGCGTTCTGGTCTAAAGACAAGCCAAATGACGACACCGCTGGTACTGTTGGAACCCAGAAACACTTGGGCGAACTTGCTGTTGCGGACACACCATCACAATCTCACCCGGAGGCTGCACAATTCAACGAGAGGAACGAGCAAGGAGGCAAAGGCAAAGCTGCATCTCGTCCATCGTCAGGTAGGAACAGTAAGACTGTACCGACAACAATCAAGACCGACACTGCATTCGCGACAAACGCCGACACACCTTCTACAGATCTGCCTGGTACCCCTGATAAGTCGAGTAAGGCCGAGTCCGCAGCTAAGCTTGTCAACGCTGCTATCAAACCACTCAAGACGCCACAATCAAGGCCGAACCTGATTCTCCCAACTTTCCGCGACACCTATCCTCCTGCATACATACCATCTTATTGGGAGCGATTTGGTCAGTATGTCGCGTCCTCATTACGTATTATCGATACAACACCTACTACCGCAAATCATGTGGCTATATCACCCGACAGACCAAGGATAAAAAATGCAGTGGCTATTGGTGTTCATGGTTATTTTCCAGCCGCGCTGATTCAAAAGGTGCTTGGTCAACCGACGGGAACGAGTATTCGTTTTGCCAACTATGCAGCATCGGCGATCAAAACATGGACCGAGCAGAATCAGCCTGATACGCCTTGCGAGATCGAGCAGGTAGCTCTCGAAGGCGAGGGTTTTATTGCAGACAGAGTATCGACTCTTTGGAAGCTCCTCCTCAATTGGCTTTCACATCTTCGAAGTGCTGATCTGATCTTGGTCGCCGCCCATTCTCAGGGTGTTCCAGTCGCCATCATGCTGGTAGCCAAGCTCATCAATATAGGCTGCTTGAGTCCGCATGCAAAGATCGGCATTTGTGCAATGGCTGGCATAAATCTAGGTCCATTCGCTGATTACAAGAGCAAGATTTACGGTGGATCAGCAGTCGAGCTTTTCGAGTTCAACCGACCAGACAGTAGGGTCAGCAAGGACTATGCGTCACAGCTGGAAGTCGTTTTACGGCATGGCGTCCGAATTACTTACATTGGCAGCATCGATGACCAGCTTGTCAGTCTAGAGGTAGGCTTTGCATGACATAATCGTACTCAGTTCCAGCGCTAACTATGCATAGTCTTCCCTGTTCAGCAATCTCACGCATCCATATGTACAGCGAGCAGTCTTTGTCGATGGTCGAGTGCACGCTCCAGACTTTATGAACCAGCTCGTCGCCTTTGCCTTGAAGTTACGCAACCTCGGCATCAGCGATCATGGTCTTGTGCGAGAACTGAGTTATCCCCTTGCTGGTTCAATTTATGGTGGCGAAGGACACTCACGTGTTTACGATGATGATGCAGTCTATCGTCTGGCGCTGGAGTTTACTTTGGAAACGACAGATATTGACCCCAAGACCACCGTCAATCCTTCCGGTTCAGTAGAGACACCAAACGACCGCCGCGACTCCGGAGAAAGACGTCGTAGTCAAGGCGGCATCCCGGCATCGACCGTCGTCGCCAACAGTATTCGTCGGGGAAGCTTTTCGGCGGCCGGAAACCCCGGTGTCGCGCCTTACATCGCTCCCTACGAAGTACCAGTATCTGGCGCTAACGCGAACCCATTCTTCCTACCCTGGGCCATGAGAGGAATACTGGAAGAAGAGGCGGTCAAAAGAGACATGCAGGACGAAGTCAAAGAGCTGATCAGACTTTTCGACGAGTGGAAGCCCACGACAAAGCCTTTGAAGGACGTCAGATTCAGGCTAGAAGCCGTCAAGAGCAAGTTATGAGTTACGAATATTGCATTCTGCCCACAAGCGATCTGTTGAACCTTTAGAGGTGATTGATGCTTTTGATTCTTTTTGTTACATCGATGATACACCTCTTCCGTTAGCTTAGATATATACCGCGCATCAGACGCCGATATCGATTTTTAACCTTTTCAAATCATGACTCTGCCCTGAATGTAATTCCATGGTATCAAGTGCCCTTTCGTTCCCATTCATCTGACGAATACTGTGACTCCGTAACTTAGTCCTTGTCGATCTCGAAAATCAAGAATCGACAAGCTCTCATTCCTTCTCGTAAAAAATCTCATGATGTCTATGCGTAGCATCGACCACAGCCTCTGAAACACCAAAATCTGCCAATAACCATCAACACTGCTCTCACTTCCAATATACATCGTTCAAACATACCTATCCCCGTGCCAAAATCGGTGGATACCAATACCCTAACACTCAAGTCCTGCTGCACTTTACCAATGACTTCGACCGCGTGGCCGACTGTGAGGTGTGCATCCTATACATCATTAGCCGACATCCTGTGTGTTCTTACTGCATATCAGAGAAAATACTAAGGAGACGACTTACTCTGTTCAAGTGTACAGTAATAGAACCATTTGCATCAATGGTAGCTTGCTCGCCTCGCAATTGTGTCACTTTGCCTAGAACACGGACTGTTTTGTGGGCGAATTGTTCGAGGTAAGGAGCGCTGACTCGTGGTGTTGATTCTGACATCTTGGAACTGTCAATTTATTCGAAATGATCTGATTGAGTAGATGTGTGAGTATTTGGTGATGGCGAATATACAGTACGGAGGTGACGAAGCGCGGTTGCGGACAGGCAGACGCGTTGACGCGTTGAGTGGTTGCTGCGTTTTGCGGGATGTCACGTGAGTCGTTCCAATCTTTCTATCCATTCTATCCAGCACAAATCATCTAATTCAAATCTTCATGAGGGAATTACTGTGAGACAGGGCAGGCGATCACTGAAGAGGAAACAAGTTTTGTCATGTCAACTTTTGTTTGTGTTGATTCAGGTCGTGATATATACAGTCTATCCAAAAAGGTTTCCGTAGAAGAGAAGTATTTACATAAAGAAATTAGAAGAAGATATCTCTCGAGACATGTCGCAGAGTGATTTAGGAAGAAGGAGCAATCTGAGCCATTGGTGGACCCTTCTTGACACCACCGTCGGAAGTGGTGGTAGCAGCAGCGGCGGCGGCAGAGGTAGCGGAAGCCGAGGTGGTGGTAGAAACGACCGAGGCGCTTGAAGCAGAGTTCAAGACGAGTCTGGCACCGTAAATGCCACCGTTCTGGTTTGGATAGTTCTGCTGGCTCTTCATGTAGCATGCAGCGCCGGAAAGGGAGACGTCGACACAACCAGCGGTGGTGGCACAGGCGGCGATACAGGCGGCGAGAGAGCCAGGAGTGACCCAGGTCATGGACAAGTCGCCACCAGCACGGTCGATACCGCACTCGAGAACGAAGGCGTAGCCACTGCTTGGGTCGACGTAGGTGGTGCCGTTGTTCTGTGGGCAAGTGGCGGCAGTGACGGTACCAGAAGGAGCTGCTGAAGTGGTGGATGCGGAGCTGCTGGAGCTGGAGGCAATGGTACTGCTTGCGGAGGACGAGGCTGAAGCAGCAGAAGAGCTGAAGGAAATAGTGCTGTTGGAGGAGGAAGAGGCAGCAGCAAGAGCCTTGGCGGCGGGGGTGGAGGAGGATGGAGCAGCGGAAGATGAAGAAGAAGTCGAAGCCGAGGTGGATGAGGCTGAAGAGGAAGAGGCGGAGCTTGAGAAGCGGCTGACGCTCGAGCTGGAGCTAGAAGATGCAGACTGGCTGACGACAGAGGTAGCAAGGGTAGTGCTGGACGCGGAGGAAGAGGAGGAGCCTGAGGATCCAGAAGCGTTGTAGAGAAACTTGGCACCCTTGATGCCAGGGTTGCCGTAGACTGCGTTGCCGACAGACTTCTTCATGTAACAAGCGCTACCAGAGAGCGAAACGTCAACACAGCCGGTAGTGTTAGCACAAGCCTCGATACATCCTTGGAAGTTCTTGACAGAGGTCGAGGTAAGGTCACCACCAGCGTGGTCGATACCGCACTCGATGAGGAAGACACCTCCATTGCTGGCCTGGTAGTAAGTGCTGTTTGAACCTGGGCAGGAAGGAGCAGAAGTCGAGGTAGAGAAGGCAGCGACGGCAGTGGTGGCGGAGACGAAAGAAGAGGTGGAGCTGGCAGAGCTAGAAGAGCTGAGAGAGCTGGATTTAGCCGAGCTGGATGAGAAAGCCGAGCTAGATGAGATGGCAGAGCTGGTGAAGTTGGAGATGGCAGAGCTAGATGCGAATCTGGAGGAGCTGGCAGAGCTGGATGCGGAGCTGGAAGAGATGGCAGAGCTAGATGAGACGACTGGTGCAACCCAAGTCTTGTTCGATGGAGTAGAGATATAAGCACCAAAGACGCCGGAGTTGATGTTTCCATGGGTAAGTGCACCACCCTTCATGTAACAAGCAGAACCAGAGAGCGAAACGAACGAACAGCTGCTGGTGTTGGCACAAGCGTCCATACAACCAGTGATGTTGCCGGCGCTGACATAAGTCATGCCAATGTCGCCACCAGAGTGGTCAATGCCGCACTGGACGGTGAAAGTGCCGTTTGCACTGACATACTGGGTGTTGTTGGATGCTGGGCATGAAAGGACCTTGCTGAAGGCGACGGCAGAGCCGCTGAGGGCGGTGAAGTTGCTAGTCAACTCGTACATGCTCAAACGGTTTGCACCACCACAGTACTGGGAGGAGTTACCGGCACAAGTGGAAAGACAGTTTCCGAGAACACCTGGAACTGGAGCTCTGTCTGCGGCAAGGTTGTTGTCACAGAAACACTGGTTTCCATACTCGAGACCGGCGTAGGTGTAACCCTTGGAACCACAGTAGTTCAAGCAGCCGGGGATATCGACACTGTTCGACCACCAACTGTCAGCGTTGAAGGTACGGTTGCTGCCATTGTCGCTACCACAGCCGAGGTAAGTCCATCCATCCTCTGGGTTGTAGTAGGTCTTTGCTGGACCAATCTTGGCAGCAGGGGTAGAGCAGTGCTGGGTAGTGGCGTTGGCCCATTGGACTGGGTTGCAACCTGGAAGGGCGTCGAGGGTGCCGAAGACCTGTTCGTCGATCTCCGGAGCAAGCATACAGGCGTTGCACTCATCGTCGGTGAAGAAGTCAAAGACTGGGCAGTCAGTGATCAGACCACTGTCGTCAAGGCAAGTGTCAGTAGCCTCCTGAAGGGCAGAGACGTTCCATCCGTTGATAAAATCACCGTGGTATCCGTAACCGGTTGGGTCACCCATGGAGAAGACGAATGGTTGCCATCCGTTCTCTGGAACCCACCACTCAAAGTCGGCGGTGTTCCAGATGGTCTCGAAGAAGATGGAGATCAAGTGGACAGGGTGAGAGGCCGGGCATGGGCCGTTGTCGTAAGAGTACATTGTTGGGTAAGCCATGTGGGACTGGTCTGGCTTGTAGAGGTTGACACCATCCCAGCAAGATGGAAAGAAGATCTGAGCACGAAGACCGTCAGGGCAGACTTGGTCAGGAAGCTCGTTGAAGTATGGGGAGGTGCTGCTGTAGTTCAAGCAAACGAAAGAAACAGCCTGTTGCGAGAAGGCGTCGCTACCAGTTCTGAGGGAAGGGCTACCAGCAAGCATCTTGAAGCCCTCTGGGAAAGCCTGAAGTGGGTCGTTGTTTGGACCACCTCTCTGGAGGTAGTAGACGGTCATACCTCCCTGAGATCCCTGTCCATCACCGGCTTGTGGAACGGAAATGTATGAACCGTTCTTGGCCATGTAGTAGAGGGATGGGGTCCAGTAGTTGGAAAGATCCTGCTTGATAGGACACGAAGAGCAGGTCGAGGTCTGGGTGGTGTCGTAGTCCATGGTGAAGTTGAAACCGTTACCACCAGCAATGGTGTGGACGTGACCTGCGACGGCACCAGGACTGACGATGGGATCGGCACGGGTCGTGACAAGACGAGCCGGGCAGGGCATACGCCAGAAGGCTTGTGCCGGTGCAGCAAAGGCGATCAGGCCAGAGGCGGCCGAAATGAGTGTGTTGACCTTCATACTTGCTGGTGGAGTTAGTAGTGATGCACCGTGAGCCTGTAAGAATTAGGCGTGGGATGATCTTTGCCAACGAGCATGTCCCTTCCGTCTTATAAACAGCATTGCGAGTTGCAAAACACTCACAACTCATAGTGTCGGGACGTTAGGAAACAGAACAGATAGTAATCGATATTAACGGACAGCAACGTGCAAACAGACAATAGAACTTAGACTTCTGTAACGGTCGGATGTGGGTATGAAGGATGTGACGGAATGTGCACCAGATCGGCTGACAGCGAACGCTCGTATAGGGCCATGGAGAATACAGAAAGAGACGAGATATAGAATGATCACCCACCGTCGTGCTTCTTTCGACCTAGGATTGAATGCAAAATGATGCTGCATTCCATTATACTCGACCATGAGGTCCAACGATGAACTCTGATGAATTGCATTATCTTGGTAAAGGCGTGAGGATGTCTCGAATTCAAAGAGGAATCGGAATGGTGGCCGCTCATACCAACGGTTTCCGCTGCAGGTACCGGTATAGCAACGGTCGGGCATTTCTTCATGCGAACTCCAGAGGGGCATGCAACATCTCCACCAATTGATGTGCTTGTACGCAGATATCGATGCAATTCTCATCAGAGCTGCATGAGCGAAATCTTTCAATCTCGATAATCAACGTGAAAATACTGAATTGTGGTTGTATACTCGAAGCACTTCGTGTTGTCGGCCGATGCACACGCATGCATTGTCAACGGGCGTACTGTGAATATTCCCAAGCAGCAGAGACAATAAGAGACAGCATGGTGTCGCAGATGCGTGCCTTTGGTCCGCAGATAGGGCTGGCGGTGCAAAGCGATCTTGCACACGAACAATTTCGATAGGGACCTCCCTGAGGATACTAGCCGGCCCGTGTCAGCTGTAGTGAGGAACATGTACGGCCATAGAAGCCGCGTGGCTGCCTGAGAGCATGGCAGCAGGGGCCCGCCGTTTGACTCGGCTTGCGTGCTCCATTGAGAGCGGTGAAGCAATAGGAAACGGTAGAAGAGGCTTGTGTGTGGTGATGAGGAGGCGCTTTGTGGATGAGCTTGATGGATCGGGAAGACGTTGAACCTTGTCCGGATACGAAGCGAAGATGAAGTTGAAGTTGAAGCTGAAGCTGAGTTGGAGCTGAACCTGAAGTCGGGGACGTCCGTCGCATCCCTGCCAAGTTCGGTACCCAAAATTGGACTTGCATTTTGGCACCACACGAACAAAAGCCTATACAACTTCACTCCATATCATACACTTGTACAATGACAACGTATGCAAACAAACATGCAGCATGTGAAGATCCGGTCTGGCCAGCCTCGTGATTGAAACAACAAATCCCATCAGCTTGTTTACTGCAGGTGTCTCATCTTGATTCATCCAACGGCCAATAATAATCGGATGACTCTGCTACGCATGCGGGCAGGAGTCGGTCTTTCGAGGCATGCTGAACCGATCAAGTACCGGACTATCTAGATTCACAATCCGGCATGCATATACGGCTTGCAATAGCTCAGCTACTACTTGTACTATCTGCTGCGAGCGAATTGTCGCCTCACACAAGATCCAGGAACAAGTGATCTGCAAACGGTCGGCTGTTACACGTGCCTTACACGCTCTGGATTTGGCCAGAACGAGCAATTCGGCCCTTATATCTGCACTTGTTATACAGCATGGAGAGATGAGCAATGCCCTCGGCCCGTACCTTTTCAGTAAACATACAACCGAACGGTGTGGAGATATCGATGTGGCTGGAGATAGCAACCATCCGCTTACTACTTCTGATCAATCGCCTCTGTATAGCGGCCTTCTGAAGCAGCCACAACTGATATACTCATCGTGTCCAGCATGTCTTGAGCAGTTTCGAGGTGTGCTAGTCGACACGAAGTGAGTCATCTAGGATTCCGATAGCAATAGTACTTGAGGTGGACACAATAACCGACCCAACAATAGTCTGGACCATGGGTTGCTATCCAGGGAGTAGTCTATGAGCTGGGATCATGATTGTGGAGCCGAAAAGAAACTTTTCATGATTGAATTATCTGTGATGGTGTCTTGCTGAACCAGTTCTTCTCCAGACAATATCATGTTGTGTACAAGCCCAAGTAACAAAGTACACGTTGTGGTGCGTGCAAACACGGTTCGGAGAGACCACCGAGGCTACCCGAAGCCGCAGTTCTTGACACGCTCTGACAGTGTTCTGACCACCTCGAACCTAGATTCCCTACCATACAATTCCTGGATGCGACTTCGATCCTCCTTCAATGGCTTCCGCGACGCATGTCACCATGATCTCACACGACAAGTCGATCAATTACCATCACAGTGACTTGGACTGCCCTTCAGGCGAGCCACGATCACTGCGCTCGCTGCCCGCACCAGGCAGAGAAGACATAAGGCTGTAGCAGAAAGAAGAGCGCCGAATGCGTTAGTGGACATCTGGAGCAATTACAGTGATCATACTGCTGCTGGGTTGAGAATGAGCGCTCGCTTGATCACGCTTTTTAGGCGGATCAGG
>Ga0058704_10000693_pt1 | contig 16536 bp, 12 predicted proteins | sample AgamicMgSfe_FD_71363 | JGI IMG/M metagenome (GOLD analysis project Ga0058704, IMG submission 71363) | Agave microbial communities from Guanajuato, Mexico - Mg.Sf.e | ecosystem: Host-associated > Plants > Phyllosphere > Phylloplane/Leaf | place: Guanajuato, Mexico | collected 2012-05-30
GGCCAGCGGCGAAGAGACGCCTCGCTCATTCGCTTCCTTAACCATGGGAAGCCCACTGGGAGCCCTAGTAAAACCTGAGTCGCTCCATCCTCCACCCACAACCCACGCTTTCGCAGGCCGAGAACTTCGTCCCTCCTCGCTATACCTGTTCCGCGCCCCAGCCGGCGTCCGCATCCCTGTGTCGAGCGTCAGAGCAGTCCCACAGTCGGGTCGATGTGACGAGCAGGAGAGAAACGAACCTCATGTTGGCCGGCGGCTCGATGCTCGGAACGTACTCCAACACCACGTAGCCGATGCCGACGAGCGCGACGATCGAGCCCGCGGTGTACTTCCACCAGTAGTCGCCCATGATGATACTGCCCACGAAGAGGTAGACTGGCGTTCTGCTCTTAGTAGACATTCCTTGTTCAACCATTTCGTTCAGTGCGATCGATACTCACAGACACCGCGCCCGATGAAGCTGAACATGAACGAGGCGTATCGCGTGACTTGAGGGGGGATTTGGAACTCTGTGGGTGTGGTCAGTGGTTGCTACGCGCGCGTGTGGGACGTCGTGGCCTTGATTCGTACCGAGAAGGGCAGTCGCTGTGATTGTCTGGTCAGCGCAATGTTTTATCGAGACAGGTAGTCCTTTTCTTTTCAGAACATACCAAGGCCAAACAGTATCACGTAGACGCCGACAATGATGCTCTGACTATCGCTCACTTTCAGCTCACGATCTCATCTCCCACGCTCTTGTCGTTGATTTGTCCACGACTTACACGCCTATGCCATCTCTTCTGAAGTACTGGCCCACACCGCCCAAGACCATGAAGACGGCGACCGCCAAGTTCACGATTCGACTGTGGAAGTTCGCGGTCAGCGCGAGCTCCTATGTAGGCAGCTGTTGTGTTGCTGCTCGGGGTCCGAATCGCGAGGCCACGTACAAGATATCGGAGAAGTCCATGATCGCGGAATCGCGGGTCGCGGTCTATCGCCGGCCGCGAGAGGTTGGTGAATGAGACAGGACGGAAGAAGCGATCAAGAGAGCTTTGTGTGAACGATGATGGGTGTGATCCCTCTTTGATGATTGACGCCTATTCGGGTTCCATTGAGAAGTCGAAGCGAAGGATGTGGAGCTCGGGCCTGGCGAACGTCACTCCACACCCCCAGCCACAGAGAGGTCGTGGAGCTATAACATCCCAGCCACATCAACAGTGCGACCAGAAAGAGAGTATTGACATGGTCGTACAAACGGAAAGGAGGCTGTGAACTGCTATCCACCCTACAAGCGTGCCATTGGCTTCAGCGCAGCCATCACTAACTTCTCCGCCGCCTGCGCCGCACCATAACTCGTCTGATAGCCATAACCCCCATGACCATAGTTATGCACCACCATCACTTCCCGGCCCTCACCATTGCGAATCCGCTCCAGCTCCACCCGCGGACCTCCCACCCTCATCGGCCGTAGTCCGACGCCATGTCGGACGATACTCAGCGCTTCGACCCCTTTGCCTTCCGGCACCAGCTGCGGACAGAGCTCCACGCACCTCTTCATGATGCGCACGGCGAGGTTGGGGTCGGGCTGACTCTCCCAGTTGTCTTTCTGCAAGCAGCCGCCTAGCACACAGCCGCCGCCCGCCGCCCGGTGCATAATGTACGTTGCCTCATCGCCGCCGTCGTCGGTGCCGGACACGGTAGCCATGATGTTGCCCGGATCATTGCGCACGACGACGATTTGGCCGCGGCCCGGATAGAGGCTGGCATCTTCGACACCGCCAAGGTGCAGTGAGGACAGGCCGGTGCAGTTGATGACCAGGTTTGCCCACTCGCCAGTGTGGTGCAACTGGGTGGCGTCGGCGATGTGGGTCACGATACCGCGGCGGAGCACTACGCCGTGTCGGAGGCATTGCGAGGCCAGCCAGGGGAAATAGAGCGCGGTGTTGATGCAGACGGAGGTGAACCGGCTCCCGCCGTCCATGCCCTGCGGAAGCTCGGAGGCAGAGAGCTGGCGGAACTGGACCACATCAGATGTGTTGCTGCTTGGTGGGAAGTGTGGTGGTCAGACGTACGTTTGGCATGACATCTTTAAACCACGGGTCTTCTTTGATGAGCTCTGCGAACTGTCGTCGGACGTCAGAAGCACACTGCGTTCCTACGGTCTCCCACTCACTGCTTCCCAGTCAGATTGCCGCCGTGTCACCAACAGTGGTGCAGGATAGACTCACCCCAATCTCCCGTCGCTGAGCCGGCATCTTTGGCCCGTCGGTAGATGAAAGCGTCCTGGAAGTGAATGCCTGCTTCGGGCAGGTCCTTGGCCAATCGAGCAAGCTCCGTCCAGGTTGCTTGTTCGTACTGCTGTGACGCCGAACCGGGTTTCGCTACGCTGTTGGGAGGGTCAGTGTTGTGTGGTTCGGTGAGAAGGTTGGGTGAGATGAGGCGGAGATACGGAAGGGAGTTGGCGCCGGCCCATGGACTGGCATACTCGATGTCGTAGTCGCCGGGCATGTGCTTGGCCACGACGGTGATGTTGTATTGTCCGTTGCGGACGAGGTGGAGGGCCGTGGTCAAGCCGGATACGCCTGCACTGGACAGCGATGAGCTCACCGCATACCATGTCGCGTGATTGTCGTGAAGAGCGAAAGGCTCACCCGAGGACGACGATATTGGGGGCCATGTCTGCTTCGATTTGGTGACCGTGTCGGATGAGAGTCGGACGACGGTGGTGCGTGACGGGAGAAAGTGCAGGTGAGCAGCGTGACCAGTCATCACCCTTCACAGGCACATTGATGTACATGAGGTGTACGATACAAAGCCATCCATGTAGCTGATCATACTACAATAATAACAAACGTATCGCCTGCTGATTGATTGTGTGCGGTTGCCTTCAGCATGATATATACCATTCGGTGAATGTAAAAGGATTGTAGCCCATCTCCCTGTTCAGGTCGACCACGCCGTGCTCTGTGAACAAACCACAAGCTCCCTTCCACATCGCCAGCCTTACAGTACCTTACATACGTACTCGTACACGGCTTCGTCACACTGATCGAGCAGTGATTTGTTGGTGTCGGTCGAGGGCAAACGAACAGTTGCGGCGGTACGTACCTAGTGAAGCAAGCCCAGCAAACCGATTCACCAGCAACTCACGAGATATACTGGTATGTCCCATTGTTGTTCATCCTTCCATCTTCCTCCTGCCCCTACATAAGACTGTAACTCTGGATGGGATCGTGGCGGTTGGTGAGAATGGTTGTTGCATTTGAATTTTCGACTTTTACCTCTTTTTCAGCAATCATCATCAGCCCGGCCCCGTCCCCGACACTGCTTTATTACGTTATTCCCTCCTGCTGCCAGCCGATCCCCATACGACCTGTTAAACTCCCCATACAATCCTCCAGAAGCTCCCCTTTCCGCCTCTTTTTCTCTCTCCGGCCCGGTCTGGCCTCTTCCTCTCCCTCCTCCCTTCCTTCTTCTTCTCCAGTCGCCTTGTCACCAAGGCCCCGTCGTCGAGCTCATTCGTTTGAGCCTCCCCGGCCGAATGAATGTCGCTGACCCTAACCCCCAGTCGCTTCTCTCCCACCACGCCTGCTCCGCCCGCGTGAGGTGCCATGCGCGGCTCCTCCGCCGACGAGTTCCCACTGCTGTCCGCCTTGGGCCTCTACGCTGCCGAGATCCGCGGTGACGGTGAGTCTTACAGCTTCCCTCCGTCATCTTCCTCTCTATCTCCGTATCTGGCACCACCTCGGTCGTGACAATCACGTGCTCAACCCCGTCGTCTGACATGAATAGGTAACTGTCTCTTCAATGCCCTCTCCGACCAGCTCTACGGCCACCAGAATGAGCACGCGACCATCCGCACGCGTGTCATTGCCTACATGCGTGACAACGCCGCCTACTACAAACAGTTCATCGACGTGCACCCCGGTCACGGCATCAGGAGAAATCCCAAACGCAAGAATGCCGGCGCCTACTCCTCCCCGGCCAACCTCCTCCCTCCCTCCGAAGCCGACATCGACCGCGTTTTCGAGAGTCACCTGCAGAGCATGGCCAGGGGAGGCACGTATGGCGACAACATGGAGATCACCGCGTTCAGCTCCGCCTACGATGTTGACGTGAAGATCTATCAGAGAGATTTCGCCTACATGGTGTCAGGTGGTGGAGATGAGGGTGAAAAGCAGGTGGCCCACATTGCGTACCATATGTGGGAGCACTACTCGTCCATACGGAACCTCGACGGACCCCACACTGGTACGCCAGCCGTGCGTCCCAAGGTCCTGTCGCCGGACGAAGAGGCGAAGCAGAGAGAACAACTGGACAAAACCTCTCACGTGCTTCCTTGGCAGATCGAGGTCGTGCAGAAGTCGTTACCTTTCCTGACCGACCAACCGACCATCAAGCGGGCATTGGAAGCAGCCAAGGGCAATATCAACAACGCCGTGTCCAACCTACTCGATGCCGAGGAGAACGGGAGCACTTCATCACAGCAGGAGAGTTCGAGTGTCGAGAGAGACCATGACAGCGACGACGAGATGGACGACGGGCCGAACAAGAAGCAGGACAGACGCATGAGCCGCGTCTCGCGAGCTCCCAAGGCTCCAAGTGCCGAGAGCAAACACGCCCTCTCCAACCTCGCAATGTATGACGGCAGTCAAGAGTCCGTCGCCAGCTGGGAGTCGGAAGCTTCGAGTCAGCCGGACGGCTCGCAACAGAGCACCACCGCACCGTCGACCGCGAACGATGGTTCACAAGTGGTGGTGAAGAAGGAGGCCGAAGGTACAAGGTCGGAGTCGCCCGTCAAAAAGCCCACCGTCAGGCTCAAGCTCCACGGTCCGAAGCCGCCGGACCCATCACAACGTGTCGGCAAGACCACCCAACGGCAACCGGGTCCGCGCGTCACCGCTCGAGATCGGAAGGACATCAAGAAGCAGGCGCAGAAAGCGGCACACAAGAAGCGTCAACAGGCTGCAGCCGGCGGCGAGGAGGCCACGGAGCCGCCGTCCAAAACCGGCCTGGCTTTACGACAGAAGGGTATGACCGGTACACCGCCCGTCGAGACCCTCCGGACCCTCTTCATCTGATCTCACTTCTCACTCACTACATCATCTCATCACAAGCACTGCATCATCATCAATGTGATACCCCCAGACCCTGTCTCAGGTCGAGTTCTGCACCGGCAAAAATAAAGAGGCACAAGCATAGCGCGGATTATTTCGTTTACTTTTTGGGGAATGGGAAGAAAAAGAAGCATAGCGACGGCGTTTGCAATGATATAGGATATCACAAGCGGTGGCGTCTCACGTTAAGGGTGGATTGTTATTTGATCTGAGGAACGGTGGAAACTTCCAAGTTGGCATCTCTTGCTGACGGAGAAGACCGTCGTAGCTGTAGAGGCTCCCACAGCTGACTTGACTTCACGCGATCTATGTTTCACGAGTTGACAGGAAGACAAGAAGCTAGAAATCATACAAAGCTGCCAGCAAGCGAGCCGGAAGGCGATATCATGTTGTCTCCCTTGCTATTCTCACTATATGTCATGTTTGCGAAAGAAGTTAAGGAAAGGGAGAGCTTTATTGTAAAGGGAGAGAGAAGTTGAGGGTTGGGGTTTGGGTTAACGTGACGACGAAGACGACGATGTTATCACAGAGTATAACGCTCCGTGGCCGATTGACGTGAGTAGGTCGGGAACAATAATTATGGTAGACGCAACTACACAACCCCTTGTGCTAATACCATGACTGTCGCGAGACGTGGTTACGGTGTGCCTGGTTCGAGCGGACCCAGCAAGTCGTCGTGGGTGATAAAACTCCTTCATCCATCTTCTTCTCTTGACACGACTACGTGTACATCAATGAATCAGCTGTATGGGATCGTTCACGGTCCGGGGCTCTGGTGGTTGCAAGTGCTCTCACGGTATCATGTTCACCAGATGCCTTCCTCGTTCTCGACAATGAGGTATCGAGTGTCAAATCACCCGAACTGTACCTCTCAAACGGTCTGCAAGTCTGGAAGTTGTGATTGCTCTACAGTAGGAGTGCAGGTGTTCCGTTCGCTTGGTCGCTCGCGGAGTGCGTGGGTACATCGGAACCTCGCGAATGAAGGAGCAGGAATTGTCACTCACACGACAGTGTCATGGTCGAAATTGCTCACTCGTTGTACAGTATGTACGTAACGCTTGGGTATCAAGACTCCCCGTATGTCCGTCATGCACATCCTGCCATTCTTGATCATAAGAAGTAATCCGCGACCGGCTTCTTGGCCGGCATGCCTCTGCTATCCTGCGGGGCCGCGTCAAAGACCCTATACCGCCTACCCGGCCCCTGCTTCTGCTCGATCCTCTCCGCCAGCACGCCGTTGCTCCGTCCGATATCGCCATTCGACCTCGGCGCATACCCGGCGTTGGATCCGTCTTCGCCCAGCTCGAGGATGGCGGCGACGTTGCCGCACCGGTAGCAATAGTTGGGGGCGGACCAGACGGTGACGATGGTGTTGTCGAACATTTCCTTGAATCCTTCCATCACCAGCTGGTGCGCGCGGCAGATCAGGCTGAGGTCGTTTTTGTGGTTGAAGCATTTCACGATGTCGCCACCAAAGAGGAAACCCGCGCCGCGCGGTGACAACCCCCAGCCGTCGATCTCGTCCGGATCGGACCATAGGAGATCACACATTGCGCCCTCGTGCGGTACTTCTTGTTTGCGATCCAGCAGCCGGATCTTGTCGATGCTGTCAATGAGCGGGCTCAGTCCACCGTGTACGCACAGGACGGCACCACCGCCGTTCGCCGAGCCACCTCTGCTGGAGGACGTCGCTCCTGTACCCGGCGCGCCTTTCTGGGAAGAGTTCTGTTCCTGCGTCTGCGATGGCGAAGACGGTGGATTCGACAATAGTGAGTGATCTTGGGAGTTGCTGGCCTTGGCGCGTGAGAAGCGACTCATGATCTGCCCGGCCGAGTTCAGAATTTCGATTTCAATGTCCTCGGCCTCGGAGGGCATCGTAGCCTGAGAGTTGGGATCCGCGTACGATGCTTCGGTCGGCTGCAGCTCGGTCGCCGCGCCAACGACCAGCGCGCCAAGAGCCAGGTAATCAAAGACCTCGCAGCAATACCTCCAGACGTTGGCGCTGCCATACTTGCGCAAACATTCGTCGTAAAACCCGTACACTGTCGTGATTTGCCGTGATTCGTGGTTGCCCCGTATCAGCGTGATCCGGTCAGAATATCGTACCTTTAGGCAGAGGAGCAACAAGAACGATTCGAGCGAGTAGAAGCCGCGGTCGACAAAATCACCTGTACAGGGAGTTAGAGACAACAGCACATGACATGCGGACGGTGTCGGCTGACCCATGAAGAGATAGTTGGTATCCGGGACATCGCCGCCGACTCGAAAGAGCTCCATCAAATCGTGAAACTGCCCGTGGATGTCGCCGCATATCTAGGACGTCCCACGCGTCGTCAGCAGAGGGCGTCTGTTGCCAAGAGATACCTTGCCACGGACGCTGGAGGAAGTGAACGTACCGTTACGGGAGCATCCACGGTAACAACGTTGCCCTCTTCGATCAACAGCTCACGCGCCTTGTAGCAGAGCTCCCGCACTTGCATCTCCGGTATAGGCCGACATGCTCGCAGTTGCGCAATCGCCCTGCGCTGCGGTCAGATGTGCGCGCTGTGCGTGTAGGTCGCGTATTGCGTACTTGTCCAAATCGCTCATCTCGCTGTATGCGCCAAGAGGCGCGATCGCCCGTTGCTCTCGCTGGATGTGTACGATGTCCTCTTACTCCCGTGCGTTTGGTTGTGGATTTTCTTGTTTCTAGGGAGGACGAGTGGTCGTCGAACGGTGGCTGCGTGTTCCCTTGGACTGGTGGCGTTGTTTGAAGCAACGCGATGCTGAGAGGGAGGCGGTCGAGCGCTGCAAGTGGTCGACTTCGATCGTGGGACGTGGGGGTTCGCAGCTGTTTTGTGCAAGAGACGATTAATCTTTAAAGGAAGTGGTTTGCGACAAGAGGCGATTCGAGGTGCCTCACGCGACAAACTTCCAAAGTCTCCATTGGTGCTGGCTCGCGTGGGTGACGTCGGGCTGGAATGCTCGGCACGATCCCGAGACTTGACCTATCACTACAGCATGTAATAAACTAAAACAAGACTTACTACTATACGCATCAAATACTACAGATACAGTATGTACTCATCGACAGCAGCGGACATATGACAGGGGAGCGTCGCTATTTCATGGTATGTGGGATCAACACTGCGATTAAACCCGGCATCGCATACAGCATCGATCCGATCGTGACTGCATTACATCTATCGTGCTGAGCATTGCATCGTCCCGACACAACTGGCCTTAAGACAACGGGATGTCTTGCAAATTGAAAAGGAAGACTGTGTTGTCGGGCGCAGCGCTGGTGGCAAATCCAGACTGTGTATATGTCATGCTGGAGTAGCTATGTAGAAACTAGTCCTCACAGGTTCCATCTCACATGCTCAAGCGCTTCTTAGAACTGATAAACGTAGGTTCCGTTCGGGAACTGGAAGTCTGCGTCAGTACAGTGCATTGGCTGATCACGCGTTGCGAAAGATGGTACTGACCCCACACTGGTACTCGTTCACGCACGTATTGTCGTAGCAAGAGTCCTCTGGTCCGGCGTCGTTGAGCAACAGCGCAGACACACCATGAGCGGCCACTTCGACGGTCAGGTTCCTGCAGCTCACGTTAGCTTGGCATTGCAGACGGGACGTTGGACGGAGTATTCTTATACCTGGTCGCAATGCTGATGTTCTTGTGTTGCCACATGTCGTAGACCGAGTACACCCGGCCAACCCGGAGGGCCCAGCTCTCCGCCAGCGCAAAGGACATGTTCTGCGCGGTATCGGCGGGGTTCAACAGCATGATGACGACGCCGTAGCTGGAGTTTCCCGACCAGTACTGCGCGGGCGAGTACGGGTCGCTCGGCCAGTACACGGCGGGGTAGTTGGGGTTGCCCACGACATACTGGTTGCCGCCCCAGCGGAAGGGAGTGATGCTCTCGCCCACGTTCGGGTCTTGGTTGATCTTGATCAAGTCCCGGTTGCCGAGGATCTCGAACGTCTGGTTGGTGGCGTTCGTGAGGTCGGTGCCGATGATGAGGGGGGACTTGAGCAGGGCCCAGGCGGTGAAGTGGCTCTTCGCCTCGTCGTAGGTCAGGTTGCCAGGCGGGTTGCCTTGACCGGTGTTGCCGACCTCGAGGATGTCCATGTCGTTGCGGCCGTAGAAGTTCGTCGACCAGTATTGGTACGACGCCTGGGTGAGCACGGTCGCGATCGAGCTCCACCACGGTTTCAGATCGTTGTTGATGCGCCAAGACTGACCGAGCTGTCTGGCCCACACCCACGGTTGCTCGAGACCCCATTCGCAGAGGGAGAAGCCGAACGTGACGTTCGTCCGCGCGGCAAACTCATTGATGGCGTTGTACATGGGCAGGTATGTACCACGGACATTCTGTCGGCTGGTGCTGTCGGGAGGGAAATCTGCAGGCCACAGAAGTTAGGACGAAATGATCTCCATAACGCAGCCAGAATGCTTCACTTACAGCAGTGGTCGAACTTCAGGTAAGTCATCCCCCACGAGTACCACGACTCCAGGTCTTGCATCTCATGGCCCCACGAGCCCGGCTGCACGTTAGGTCAGACACCCAGCACTGCCAGATACTAAAACACTTCCGCTCGGCACTTACGTAGTCCGCGCAAGTCCGGTAACCCAAGTCACCATAGGCGGCGAGGTTCACTCCGTACGCATTCATCTGCTTGTTTAGAACGGTCAACCCTTGCGGGAACCGTTTGGGATCCGGCACCATGTAGCCCGAAGCATTCCGTTCCTTGAGGGTGTAGCAGTCGTCGAGGATGAAGAGGTTGTAGCCGGCGTCGACCAGCCCGTGGTCCTTCATCGCTTTGGCCTGCGCGAGCGTCGAGTTGGCGTCGTAGTCGCACACGAAGCCATTGAAGGTGTCGTAGCCCATGGCGGGGAGTTTGCTGACGCCATTGTCGAGGGCGTAGACGGCGCTCGCGGTTGCGGCGAGGGAGAAGAGGTGTTGTGACCACATCACGAACGGTTTGACTGGGAGGAGGATGGCGGGATGGAAAGAAAGGGAGGACGATGTTTGAAACAGAATCGTGCTCGGGAGTCACTCATCGTTATATACCTGTCTTTGCTCCGCTCGCTTGGTGGAGGAATATGTCTATCAATTTCTCCGACCTGTGTGCTTGTTGATGATCAAGGTTGCGGCGATCGTCGAGCAGAGACCAGGTTTCCGGTACATCTTTCTCCATTTTACCCGCCCCGGCTCCACGTAGGGTCATCAATCTCCATACAGTACTTTCGAGCTTTCTGTGGGGATTAGTTACACCGTGGGCGACAGAGCGCATGGTTCATTCCTTCTCACATTACAGAAAAACATTGAAACAGAGGACTTGATGAGTTTGGACAAAGGTTCGGTTTCGAGATACATCTTGATATCCACAAGGTCAACAAGACTATCAAATCCTTCACCGATTTTTTAAGATGCTACATGTCCCAAGATAACTGTTCATTACTTCGTCATCTCATCCCAAAGTCCTTCACACTTTTGGTCGAGTAAGTCGGTGTACTCATTCTGTCTTGCCGCAACAAACCTCAACTCTAGCGGCGAGTAGCGGTGGCGTTGTTGAAGGTGGCGGCGAGGGTCTTGTTGACGGAGAAGTTGTAGATGGCGTTGAGGCTGTAGGGAGCGTCACCGGGGCCGAAGATCTGCTTGGGCTCGCGCTGCCACTCCGGCTGGTTGATGGCGTCAATGTAGTCCTGCACTTCGAGGACGAAGCAGCTGTGCTGGCCGACGGTACGTGGGCGGCTGGGGTTGTCGAAGAGACCTTGGGTCTTCTTCAGGGACATGGTGTCTGGGATTATGGTCAGCATGGTGGATGGTTATGTGAACGCAAAGTGGAAATGATTTGAGCTCACTGTTGAGGGTGTTGCAGCTGTAGACCTGGAAACCGTCTTGGTCAGTGAAGATGTCGACTTGGATGCCGGACCATGGGGAAGCGAGGGTGGCGACCGGACCCTTCTCGCGCCAGTCGTAGTTGCCACCGGCCTCACGGTTGATGAGGTAGGCGTTGTCGTAACCTTCCCTTTGCACGTTCAGACCCTCGCATGGACCACCGCAGTTCTCCTCGGCGAGCCGGTCGATGTCCTGTCCAAGGCGCTTCGGGGCCTGCCACCAGTCATGGACATCACCGGGTTGAATGCCGACAATGTCGCCCGTGGGGATCTCGATGCTGTCGAGACCAATGCGCGTTCCGGAGAATGGCAAGTACAACTCGTGGTCGAGGGCGTCCGCGGTGGCCGGGTTCTGGTAACCGTCCAAGTTCCAGTACGGGTGAGAGGTCAACATGATCGGGGTCCTCTTGGTAAGCGAGATGGCACTGATGGCGATGTGCCACGAGTACGGGGTGACGGAGTACTGAGCGTACGCGATGCGATCACCCGGGAAGCCTTCGGCTCCATCGGTGTCGAAGAGCGAGAAGGTGATGGAGTCCGGGGTGTAGGCAACGACGGTCCAGTTGCGGTAGTCCCAGCCGTTCGGGCCGCCGTGCAGGGTGTCGTTGTTGTTCCAGTCGTTTGGAATGAGCTGGTAAGTCTCACCATCGAGCTCGAAGGACGAGTTCTTGATGCGGTTGGCGTAAGGGCCAGGGACACTGCCCAAGTGGTTGTGCTGCTTGTCGATGGAGTAGTAGCTGGCGTTGTCCCAGCCCAGGACAATGTCCCTCTCGACGCCGTGGGTGTCGTTGATGAAGAGGTCGGAAATGGCCGCGCCGTACGGGACGAAAGCGGCACGGATACCCTCCGCCTGGATCACGTACTTGCCATCGGCGTTGGGACCCGGCGGGGAGCCGCCTCCGGTGCTGGTCAGGGCGCAGGCAGTAGCGGTCGCCGCGTTCAAGGCCGAGAGGCTGGCCGGGCTGTCGCTCGGGGTAGCAAGGGTGCGGGAGCCCGAAGACGAAGCTGAGCCGCTTGCGGCACCACTGACTGCAGCAGCGACGGAACTCGAAGCACCTGAGGAGCCCGTGGCAGAGGCAGCACCAGAGGCAGCACCAGAAGCAGCACCAGAGGCCGCGCCAGAGGCCGAAGCAGCGCGCGAAGCAGAGGCAGCGCCCGAAGCCGAACCGTAAGCTGGGGGACCGTAGCCTGCGGGACCTAAGAAGGCGTGATGTCAGTCAATGCTTCGCATACACACCCCAGGTTTTCGTCCAAGTCATACCGCTGGCCTGCACCTGACCGTCGGCGATCTGGCCGACTTGAGGCGCTGCCGCCACAAAGGGCAGCAGGGCCGCGAGGGTCGCGAGAGCACCGTTGCGCATGGTGGTCTTCTTGGCGAAGGCGAGCAAAGTGCGATGGAGGTGTAGAGGGGGTTGTTGCCCGGCTGGATGGACTCAGCTGTGGAGGACCAAGCCGGATGAGCTGGCGTTGTCGTGGACTCTTATATACATGGCGGCACGGCATGGATTCGGCATTCGACAGCTCTGGTTGTCCATTGATCTCTGGTGGCAGGGACGGCAGCCGACCATCACCGCCATACCCGCCGCATCCCGTCGCGGTCAAGCAATGCCCCAAGGCCCCGCCCGAGAAGCTTCTACCGACGAAGGCGGTCGTGACTCGTGCTGCGTCTCTCTGGTTGGCATCGTGTCGCCCGCCCGACGTTGCTGTGTGACCGTCCCCTCACGGTCGAGCGAGAGGTACGGTGGGCTGCAGCCCCGCTCCAGCCGCGCCATCCTGATTGCCCCCAGCGTCTGCCGGTCTGGGGAGATTCAGGAACCCCGCGCAAACCGGTCAGAGGCGTGCCAACGGTGGCCGGTTCAATCTATGTGATGTTCGGGTTGCCATGGAGAGGTGACGTCGAAGGATGAGAGTGGAGGATTGCGGGGTTCGGGGGCAGCCACTCTGCCTTGTCGTTCCTGCAGTAGCGCCGAGGTGCGAAGGCAAGTTTCCGGCGGGGTAATCGATGTCGTGACTCGTGATGACTCGTGACTTGTGAATTCGTGAGCCTCGACAATCAATGGGCGGGTTGGAGCAGCAATGTAGACCACCCCTTCACAGCTTCGTGATATGAATGTCAATGGAACTGGCAGGAAAGACGGGGAAATGGGCTTTGTCCATGCTGCTGCATGCAGCATGCGGGGCCCCTCATAATAATCTGCTCCTGCGCCGTGGTCATCACTGTGTCACGTTGTGCTGCAGGACCTACAGGACCATGCCCGCAATCCCAAACCCCTCCAACCGTTTCCCCGCCCCATGTTTCCCGCCCGGCAGCGGACATTGACGATGGTGGATGCAACCTGACGGAACATAGCGGGCAGTCATGCGGAAGAAACAGGAAGCGGGAGGCAAGACTCAGGAGACAGGAGGTAGAAAGCACGTGTAGGACCTGTCTCTTGTAGGTATTTTATGTGTAGGAGCTGTGCCATTCAACTGTTATCTGGGGATTTGCGGAGGCAGAGACGGGGCGCGGGGCGATGGAGTGAAGTCTGTGTTCGTGGTAACCTGGTGGTGATAGCCCTGCAAGTCGTACACTTCTTCATCAAGCAAAGCGTGAGATGAACCACACGGGCACCCGCCTCTCCAGCAACCCGCCATTCGCATCGATAAACCCAGACACCAGACAGCCGCAAGGCATCGCATCCAGTCGCACTGTGGTCACATCGTCGATCAGGGCTCGCTTTTCCCAGAATCGAGATTTCGCAGATGGAAACGCCTTTGACCACCGGGTCTCGAGCTTGGACAGCTGAAGGGAATCACCGGGAACGGCAACACCATCTGCAGATTCCACCACAGATGAGAACGGATCCCAACATCCCGCTGGCCGCCCAACAGCGTGCCTGCAATGGTGAACCGGCGGCTTGCTTTCCCCCTCTCCACCTTGCGAGGCTGCTGCATCGCCTCTGCTTACTATCGCGCGAAAGTGCCGGTAGGATGTTCGAGGTTGCCGTACTGATTAATTTCCCAATTCTGCGCTGGCTCCAAGTTGATCAAGCACCCGATAGCACCCGAACACTGCTGGTTGACATTGCCAACACATTTCTGTATCTCCAAAAGTCATCATTACCGTGTGGAGTTTGACCATCAGGTCGAAATCCGTGACTGAAGCATTAACACCGCCGAGCGTACAGACATCCTGGGAGTTTCCCCGACCTTGAGTGCTTATACATGTAGTCCGAGGAAGGTTGGAGCGCGTCTCATGACTTGTACATGTCGTGACGCCAAGATCGTGACCGCACATCTTCTCACAGTGCACTCCTCGCCCTCCCGAGACGATGTCATACTCTCACTTCACCTGGTCCCAGGGTGAGCGCATGCCGAAATGGTAGTCGTACCATGCTCGAATGTCCTTCCACCGAAAAGAACTCGGGAGCAGGTAGCCTTCGGAGAGACGGGCACGAGGCGCTTTTGCCTGGCGCGGCTGTTCATGTTTGCGCGACGAGTCGGACATGGTCTCGGTTGAGCAAGTGAGGCGGAGAGACGGCGCCGATAGTTGGAACTCCGAGCGGACGAAAGCGTCGCGAGCGAAGCGTGGTGGATGTGGTGTTGGGTTGGTTTGTTCAAACGAGGTGCAGTGGGACAGACTTTTGCGAAAGACCAGGCAAGGAGTCGCGGAGGAAGGATAGTTTATACCTTGGGGGGTCTTCCTACTCGCCAAGGCGTCAGTTCCCGATCATCTGCGACGCCCTGCAAGGTGGCCCATCTTGATTCTTGACTCTTGGATTTTACACACGACGAGGCTTGCCTTTAGTACGTCATTGCCTGTTCGATCTTGATCCTGGTTGCCGTCGATCCAGTCCTGATCAGCGTGAACATCATCCATCATCAACAAAAGCGCGATTGTTGGCCCGCGCCTCGAGGGAGAGTACCCTCCCTTCAAACTTATATCTGTGTATTCACTGTACGGTCTTGATGGCCGTTCAGACTCTGGCGCGGCGGTATGTAACTTCCGTGGGGTGACAATGAAAGAAGTCATGACTGTAGGACAGCGATGGTTTGGCGCCGCCGTCTCACACGGCACACCCCCTGTGCACCGCCCTCGTTCAACAACGACTGTTTCGTCTTGAGTCTTGAGTCTTGAGTCTTTGAGTCCTGGACTCCCGTCTTGATTTCACCTTCTCGATCGACATCTGGTCTGTCACCGTCATGGATGCGGGAGCGATACCGCCACCCGCCAGCCACTGATCTTAGGTAGTGGAGTGGGTGACAATAATCGTGGACGGGTCGAGGGACGAGGCCACACGAATTGACCGCGCACGAATCACGAGTCACGACGGCTCCCCAACTTTACTCTCACCAATTCCGAGTATATCATCCAACACGTGACGGCCACCATGACCATGAGTTGAGATTCTATCCCACCTGCATTTTCCCTCATCATCACACCACACGTACAGTGGTGACTGACTGACTCTGGTGACAGTGGTAATAAGAAGAACCGGGTCTTTGGTCCAGAATCTCACCTCGCACCCGTTCGGCGTTCACAACTCACGAGCCGTCTCCGTTCGCCGCCCGTACGCCGGTGACGATAGTACCCGGCACGTTATACGCCGACCTCCGCCCTTCCACTCTTCTTCGATTTGCAACCTTCGACCGGACATTGGCGACTACCATTTCTCCCTCAGGTACATGTACCGAGCCCATTCATCACCCGGGCTCCCTCTCAATACACGACTCGGGGCTTCCCATAACCTTCGACCTCTTCGGCTTCGTCCTTGACCTTCACATCGGCTCTGTCTTCATCCTTCCTCCACCATGTCTTCTCCCACTCCCGAGCAGGTGAGCATCGTACCCCAAACCCTGAACCTGCTTCCAACCGCTGACCGACCGTCGATCCAGATCGCGCAAGCGCACGGCAAGCCATACCCACCCCAAGAGCAAGCATTGGGAGAAACGCCCACCATCTTGCCCGATGCCCCGATATGCGCCGCCTTCCTGTTCCTCTTCATCTGCGCCGCCGCCGGTCACATGACCCTCTTCCGCCTGAACCTCTCCAGAGGCAAGAAATTCATCATCAGCGGCATGGTGTTCGGTAGGTACAAGATCGAAATACCGGCGAGGTCGCTCGCGGGGTGACGTGAGATTGGGAGGACTGACGGGGGCCTCCAGGCTTCTGCATGACCCGCATCTTCGCGACCACATTACGGATCGCGTGGTCCGTCCATCCGACCAGTGTCAAGGTGGGCATCGCCGCCATGGTCTTCGTCTACGCCGGCATCATCCTGCTCTTCATCGGCAACCTTTTCTTCACCCAGCGGATCGTCCGCGCCCAGCATCCGCACATCGGCTGGTCGAAGCCCTTTTCCATCGCCCTCCCCGTCCTCCTGGCCATCATCGTCGGCAGCATCCTGTGCCTCATCGTCGGCGTCATCATGTCCTTCTACACCCTGAACCAGTCCACCCTTTCCGCCGTCCGTGACATCGAGATCTACGGCGAGACACTGTACTCCGTCGTCGCATTCCTACCGATCCCGGTGGTCATCGCCTCGGCACTCGCGCGACGACGCCGCAGCGCCGG
>Ga0058704_10000694_pt1 | contig 16527 bp, 17 predicted proteins | sample AgamicMgSfe_FD_71363 | JGI IMG/M metagenome (GOLD analysis project Ga0058704, IMG submission 71363) | Agave microbial communities from Guanajuato, Mexico - Mg.Sf.e | ecosystem: Host-associated > Plants > Phyllosphere > Phylloplane/Leaf | place: Guanajuato, Mexico | collected 2012-05-30
CAGAGTCCAGGCCGTTCCCGAACGATAAAGGTTACATGACGTTTGGCTGGGGCCGCCGTGTCTGCAGTGGTCAAGGGCTTGCTGAGCAAGGAACCTTTATCACCATTGCCCGACTGTTATGGTCCTTCAATATCCAGAAGGCGCTTGATGAGCGAGGCAACGAGATACCAGTGGACATCTTTGCATATACGTAAGTTCTATCGAATCAGTAGCAGCATGCTTCGACAGGCTAACATGCTGCAAAGTAATGGCCTGAACATGCGGCCTCAGCCATTCAAATGCCGCTTCACGCCCCGTTCAGCGGAGATCCGGGAAGCGATCGAGAGAGAAGGACGCCAAGCGCTGCAGGACCTGTCCATCTATGACGGCGAGTCCGCGAGAGTTGCCGAGTTCTTCAACCGGAATAAGTAGGAAGCAAGGTGCTGTGACGGTTTACGGTCGCGCAAAGGCGGACGTATTGAAAAGAGAGTCGACGGCTGAGTCGCATGTGCATGCGCTTTCTTCGTGTCCAGCAAATAGATCGTTCGTTATCCGTCTGCATCCAGAGCAGGCATGAGGTCGCTCTTCCTTGACCACATGTGGCCCTCTCAAGTCAAACGCCCGTCGCGAATCGAGCCGTACTCAAGATACCAACGTCGCAAACAATGGAAGAGAACATTGCAGCGAAGAAAACGCGACCAGTACACGACGGAACTTTTAGCGCGTGTTCTGTCGTTATGTAAGCGGCGCTGATCAAAGCCTCGGGTCGTCTTTGCTCACCCTGAGACTGACCTCCCATCTGACGTTCAATCCCACGTAGTAAGATATGTTCGGCGAGCCATCAGACGGCATTGGATACGTACTGATTGAGGAGGCCTGCTTCGAGAGATAGTTATCTTTCCCGGCTGAAAATCGCTACCCACTTATCAACAGCGCTCGAGGTTTCCCCTTTGAGCTACGTACGTCCACTGACCATATCACTTACTTAGGCGACGCCTTCATGCATCCGTAACGCGGCGCGTCCAACCAGCCCGATTCAGTCTTATGTGGTGCCAGTATTGGTTTGCGTTCGTTGAAGAAGTAACGTTTCGGGCAAGTACGCACCTCACCGCAAGTCTCCTCTTCGCAAGACCTTACGGTCCACGGACCACGGATACGAATGTAAAAAGCGAGCTACAGTATACAGCACACGGCCCTCCATAGTCCGTCTCGCTATCTTCTCTGCCAGCGAGAGATACATACACTACGACTCGCCTCATAGCCTAGACCACCTATATCTGCGAACTCCTAGCCAGTTTACATAGGTTGCTACAGCAGCTTGTCAGTGTACGGACCGTAGAATCGCCATCAGAAGACTCACCATTGGAACTCTTTCTGCATCAGCCTTCTTCATTGCCTCTCCGAGTAAGCGCACCTTCTCTTGGCTACGTGGCACCATCACTACAGGCATGTCCGATCCAGGCAATCCTGGAAAGGTACCACGCCACTCGAGCTGGTTCAGCGGGTATTTGGCATCTTTCGAAGGTTTAATGTCGAACGCCCATAGGAACCGCAATATCGCTAAAGCCAACGACCGTTCGGCGATATTGTAGCCTGGACATATGCGCCTTCCGCCACCAAAGGCGAAATGGTCTCTCTTCTTCACATCGGCGGAGTTGATTGACTGCAATGCAGTAGTGTTGTCACCTTCGTAACGCTCTGGGACGAAGTTGTCTGGATCATCATGCCGAGCGGGATCGTGTTGAATAGCCCAGCCATTGAGATGTATACGTGACCCCTTCGGTATCCTCATACCGTTGTATTGTATATCGTCCGTAGTAACGTGCGGATGACCTAGTCCCACAGGAGGCCGCCAGCGCCAAGTCTCTTTCACAAGACACCGGATGTACGGAATGCGCTCATAGTCTTCCCACGTTGGCAGTCGACTTCCCAAAGCTTCGTCAAGGATACCCTGTGCTTTGCGCTGTACGTCTGGGTAACGCATCATCGCTTCCATGAACGCCCAAGTGCTGATCTGGCTTGTATCAGCAGCACCTATGGTAAGCATGAGGCAGAGGTACGCTCCCTCTTCTTTCGTAGAAAAGCCAAGGCTCTTTCCGTCTTCGAGGATCTTATTCATCAGGCTTTCCTTGACGAGCGGGCCCTTCTCATTTTCGTCCATCTGCTCGATGCGGCGCATCCTCTCCATGCACCAGTCGACGTCTCGCTTGAAGCGCGCGGATCCTTCTCTGGCCCAGGGCTTGAGGGCCATCGGCAGCCACTCAAGAGCTGGGAAGATATCGACAAGATACGATCCGGGCAACGTACCAATGATCTGGGCGGTACCAGTCTCGTGGATGTAGTGAATAGCTTCGTGCGTACTTGAGGGTATATCTAGGCCAAACATCTGAGAGGTAAAGGCACTGTAGGTGTACCTCATGACTTCCTGCCAGAGTTCATGGTTTGACTGCTGAGCCTTCGGATCAATGGCGACTTCGTGCAAGAACTTCAGGCTCTCGTACTCCAGAAATGGGACGCCTGCGTCTGCTCTCGGGACTGAGCCAACATTGGCAGTGGTCACCTTACGTTGATGCTTCCAGCGCGGGTCGCTGCCATTGATCAAAAGGACGTTCCACTGATGGCAGATGTACTCGTTGCTGACTATCCTGCGCTCATGTCAGCCGGACCGGTCAGCCGGACCGGTCAGCGTGTTGCCCTCTGGAAGACACTCACCATCTCGGTCTCTCCGCCGATACAGCAGCAGGCTTATCAAAGATGGCTTTTACAGCAAGGTCCGAGTTAACCATGATCTGGGTTGTCGGGCCGACTTTGACTTTGTAGACTTCGCCATATATTCTTGCCCATTTTTCGTAGAGCAAATGTTGCGCGCCAATGTTGACCTCCTTCAGAACATCAAGCAGATTGCCAATGAGAGGGAGCCCTGAGGGCCCCGGGGGCGTGGGCGAGAGTTTGGACTCTTGGATTTGTCGAACAGCGGCACTGGCAGTTAGATATATGATGGAGGAGGCTAGTAGTACAACACCCAGTTGCAGAATGGGAGAAAGACCAGACAACGCTTCTGGTAACAGTGAGCTCGACATTGTTGCCACGCGATTTCAGTGGCATCACGAGACAGTAGGACGAGCAGGATGGGCACCCTCTTGTACTACCTTGCTTGGCCTGCTCTCTCCACAGCCTATGCATCCCATGGGGGAAGGCCTAGGCGCTTGTGGCAGGAGTGGCACACTAGGACCGCGTGAGAACCGGCACTGGTATGATCGGACAAGTACATGCCGTATCTGATTGTGCGTATCTTGTCTCACCCGGACCCCGTGCTGCAAAACCTCTATGAACACTGCTCTAACTCGTCAAAATGATGTCGGAAGTGAGGGCGGGGTGCTTACGCTTGTGCTTCCGGTGGCGGGCCCGAGAACCAAAGCAAGGTGATGCTGAGGTCAGCACTGATAATCTACTTTATCGATGGAAGTTACACAAAACAACACCGGGCTGAGCCTTAGGAAGCAAGAGCATCCTACTGAATAATGAAATGCTTGAGAATCGCTCATTTTCGAAAGCATACGGTCGAAGTTGACATTCATTTTGATGGATATGCATATGCATTCTTTGCCACTGCCGAGCTATGTTCATATCTAGTACTGGCTTCTATCCAAGGCGTCAAATGCTACAGGCTAGCTAGATCAAGCATCTCGTGGAGCAAACTTCCTGATATTGTCACAGAAAGCCGCCACCTGACAACCCCAAGCTTCCTCCTTCTCTATCCCGGTACCCAAGCTCGCAAAAGGACTGATGTGATTGTGTTCCGGCATCCAGTCCACAGCCAAAGCACCTCGACTGTCCGTGTCGTTCATCTGTAGCCATTCCTCCGAAAACTCGTCTCGTGGGATGAGTATCTCGTTGTCTGGATCAAGCTCACCGTTGAGCACAAAGATCCGTGTACCCGCCTTGACGAAGTCTAGAGGCGTCTGGCGTTGCCGTGCAGATTTGAGTAATCCAAGAGGACAATTTGCGGCGAGGTCTCCAAAGTAGCCATTGAGATGCTCCGCGCGGCTCTCGTGAGCGGCACCGAAACTGAAAGGTACTGAAAGTAGGACAGTCCCTCTGAGTCTCGTCCCATTACCGGACAACACTTTCTTCCGTGTCTCTACGAAGTCGGAATGTAGCAGGAACGTCGAGAGGTGAATACCGCCTGCCGAGTTACCCATGATGTACAAATCGATCGGCTCTGAGCCTGGTCCGACCTGGTTTCCCGCGATCCACTCCACAGCCAGCGCGATGTCTTCGCCTCCAGAAGGGAACTTGGCGCCATGTTCAATCAATCGATAGTCCGCAACTACCACCGTGTAGCCGAACTTCAGCGCAAAGAACGCGCCGACATTGGCATGCACTAGGTCGCCGAACGGCGGCAATGTTCGTGCTCCATTGACTAGACCTCCGCCATACTCGAACATCAGCACCGGTTTCCGGCCATTGATGATGCTGGGCTTCGGTGGCGAGTAGACGTCCAGCTGCTGCCGCTCGTGAGAGCCATAAGTGAAGGTCTCCTTCTTCACTGAGCGGATTGTCTCGGCATTCTGCTCGAGAAGAGGCTGGTAGATCTTGAATGTCGGTAGTACAATCTGCTGAATCGACTTGCCAAGCGCTGGGAGCTGATCCATTATTGCGACGGAAGGGGGCTTCTTTGGGTAGGTATCTTTGGACAATCTGTTTCCGGATTTCTTGGATGCACAGAAAGACGAGTATCAAACTTTCGTCTCTGTAGCTAGGTACTGCCTTATTCTGAACGTCTTTTCCGTACCTATACGCTCGGCCCTCCGCCTTTCCGGCCTCCGTTCGAGATGAATATATGCTTCAGCTTCCATGTCGGCTTCCAAACGTCAGCAAAAGCAGAAACTTGAATCCACAACATCGTCACGGCAGAGATGATGGACCAAAAGCCGTGTGTCGCCCCGCACGATCGAATGTCTCGAAATGGATACACACTTAGGGCTTCGTCCGCATATCCGACCACGAACAAACTTCGACCATCGGATGCGGGCCAGACCAAGTGGATCGGTGGAATAGGTATACAGCAACGAGAGCTCTCTAGGTACGTCAGCGATAAAGGTTGCTGTACCATCCTTCTGCCTGTCTTCTGAGTCGTAGCTATTCAACGTTCTACAACGCCTCCGCCAGACAGTCACTCTACGTAGCACCACCTTTCCTTCCTCCAACCATCTCAGCAAACCCCATCATGGAGCAGATCACCGCGAAAATGTCTAGCCTAGTCAGTGGCGCCACCACCAAGCAGGTAGAGACGACTCAGCTCCCAACTGGAGTTCCCGGCAAGCCTTACGTGATCAGCCAGCAAGACGGCGAGATCCTCTACATCCCACTCTCAAAGTCGGCGACGCGCCTCCTCCTCACAGGCAAGGAGACCAACAACGACTTTGTCGTGGTGAGCAGCAGTGGTAGCCAAAGCGACCCGATAGGCTTCCATTACCACAGAGAAGCGCACGATGTCTTCCTCTGTCTGAAAGGCTCGGTCAACGTCTGGGCCAACGACCAAGCCCGGACATTAACTGCTGGCGACTTCGCGAGCGTCCCTCCCGTGAGTTCACCAATCCATCGGTATAAATTCCGACCCTCGTTTTTAATCAAAGACTGACCTTTTGCCACAAAGCTCGCAATCCATCAATACCAGATCCTAGGCCCACACTCCGACATGGTCGGCCTCATCGTCCCAGGCGGCTGGGAGGAATTCTTCCGCTCCATCGGCGAACCGTATGATGGACCCATGTGGCCTATGGATGACACGCGCAATGTCTTCGAGGTCCTGATCCCCAAGCTCAAGGCCGCGGCGGAGAAACACGACATGGTTCCCTTGCCCCAGCACAAGCAATTCGCTCCTCAGGAGTGGACCGGCGAGGAGAACAAATTACCCGGCAAACTCGAGCCGTACTTCTTGAAGAATGCCACGGGCCCCGCTTATGATGTGGGCGGCACGGTTTGCAGGCCTTTGGCTACGATCAAGGAAACGGATGGTAGGTTTAGTATGGGTAGTGTTGAGTTGTCTTCGCAGCACCACCAGCACAGTATCTTTGCCAAGGAGAACTCGAGTCTGCGCTTCGACAAGGCGCAGCATGCTTTCCAGGTGATGACGGGCAGCGTGGAGTTCCAGCTCGATTCCTACGCGCCTTCGAAGATCCACGCGGGCGAGATGATCTATGTGCCGAAGGGCACGGCGTTCAGGTACCAGGCTACGTCCCGCTTCAGCAAGATGTACGTCTTTGCGAGTGGACCCAGTATCGTGGAGGTGCTCTGCAAGCTTGGGAAGGAGCATAAGACGACTATCCTGCCGGAGAAGGCTGAGGACAGCGATACTGCTGCTTTGGAGGCTTTGCAGCCGGAGCTTGGATTCACTAGCTGGTGATTATGTAGTGTTGCTAGTGCCACTCCAGGCAGTCAACCGTTATGACACTCTTTCTACCGCCACAAGTCCGTATACCAGTAACCCCCTGCCAACCTCGCATCGCTATGTTTTTCACCGTTAGGAATTCGTGGGTTTGTGAACCATACCAGAGCAGGTGCGGATTAGTAAGAAGAATCACCGCAATACGAAACGTGCTTTTAGAGTTGCGCACAATATGCTGTGCCACCGGTTAAGGAAGGAGCGGTGGGGCACGCTGCGGAACCCAACGTGGAGCCTTAGACGTAGTTTGATGACTCTACGACCTGCACTGAATCCGCTTGATAACACGACATAGCATGACTGTGCAGGCCAATGGAATTCACTGACAAACTGTAGGACTGGGTAACCAATGGTAGTCAAGTCACCAGGACTGCTACCCAATCAACACTGCCTTCGTCTTCCCAATTCAGAAAGGTGTACCATCTAACAGCACACTATAGCATACAGCTACACCCCCGCCATAGCCCACCATACATTGTGCATCCAGGCTTAGCACCACTTGAAGAAAGGCGCCCGACTCTTAACCATCTCCAACCTCTCCACAATAACCTTCCGTCTCGAGCTCTCCTGATCACTCGCCGCGGCGTATCCAAGATCACCATCATCATCACCGCCGTCATCAAAACTAGTCCCTCTCCTCACAGCAAAGCTAAACCGTCTCCGCCTTTCAGAAGGGCTTTGCCACACCGCCCGTGGAACATCGTACGATAACCGCGTGCGTGAACGCCAGGGTTTCGGTCTGCTGGTGTTTTCGCCGTCTAGGCCGGTAGATGGAAGTTCCTTCTGCGTCGTGCGGGAGGTATTGAAAGGGTTATCGCTTGGGAGTTTGGTTGGTGAGGAGATATTGAGTAAGTCGTGATTCAGCGCCGGCTCGCTGGCGTGAGCGGCAGAGATATCCATCTCCTCCTCCTCCTCAATACCACCATGTCGACCGGCGACGTTTTGCGCCGTAGTCGCTCGTCGCAGCTCCTCTGAGGGCCTGGTAAGGGGTACCGCGACAGGTATCTCCACAACATCGTCCCATACCAACATCCTGCTTCTCCTTGTCAACTCCAAGGGTCCGTGGTCGGGAGTTTTCAATGTTTCGACGACATTCCACGCCTGACCCTTCATTACAGCGATCTGACGAGCATACATCTTCTCCTGAAAATCCGCATCCAATTCAAAACACTCTCTTAGTCGGACTACTGTGTCCCGCCACCAGTCCTTTGATGTAAGAAGAGGTAGGAAATGCCTCCTCGCCTTCTCAGAGAAGGGGCGGCCAATAAGGCTGACGGGTAGGAAGAGCCAGCCGAAGGGGTAGCTACGCCATGCGTCCGGGTGTTTCCAGGGCCAGGAGAGGGAGTTGTCTATGGCACCTATATGTGGAACGCCTCCTCTCTCTGCACTGCGCGCGGCGGAGGTTGTCATACTCCCGTCGCGCCTGCGGTACCCATCTACATCTCCTTGCGTCTTATTGGCGTCCAGATGTCCGTTTTGTCTGGGCGGCTCAATGACTAGCTGCGCCTGGTTCGTCTCGCGATCTATGCGTATCATCCAGTTATCCGTTCCCCGATCGGTATTTCGCATAATGTAATCCAATATCACCAGTTTCTCAAGTTCTTCTCGGAAACTTTGCTGTAGCTCTTCAGACCAGAATTCATGTCTCGTTTTACTCTGCTCTCTGCTCGTGAGCCCGCTTCCTTCATCTTCACTCTCGTCTTCTACAGGCGGCGCACTGCCTGGTCTACAGTTCTCGGCCCACCGTCTTTTCCGCTTTCGAGAAGGCGTAGTCTTGAAGCCACCCTGGTGATCCGGCCACGGATGATCTTTGAAGAAATCCGTCGCGCCCTTATAGCCTTTTAGGAAGACTTGGAACGAGCCAGCTTTCTCTGGGAAAGGCTTCCGTTTCCGATGGTACGCTCGTCGTTCCCAGAAGTCGTAGTGAAAGCTCTTACTGCTTAAGCTCACAACGTCTGTATATGGTACAAGATTCGTTCGAAGTTGGCAGTCGAGCACATACGCCGCAGCCTCGGAAACGTACGACAAGTTAGGTATCAACATCGCTCTCCCAAAGGCAAAAGGGAACAGATTCCGATGTATCCACTTCGTCCACTTCGGGTTCTTGCTCGCATACGGCTCCTCGTCCTTCGGCTTGAACACACCAATAACCTTCCCACCGCTGTTCCGCGCAAAGTACGATCCACTGCTGCCCTGTGAGATGAGTTTCGGATGCATGCCCAACTCTATCGCCGTCCGCACGCTCTCCACCAGATCATCGAACTCCAGCTTCGACAGTCTGTCCACCGCATTCTCATAATCGCTCTCCAGCGACTCCTTCGTAGCCGGCCGTATCCAATCCGGCGCCTGAAACACCGAGCTGTAGATCTCCAAGTGCTCGTCCTCTGCACTTTTGCCTTTGACCCTTCGGATCTTGAACCGCTCTTTGATCTCTTCTGCCCATCGTTCTAACCGCGCATTGATCGCTTTGATATCGACACCGCTGTTCGTTCGCCTTCTTCGTCGTGGCCGTTGTGGAGAGTTTGGATCTGGATCTGACGGGTGGTCTATGCGCTCGCGACGCTTCGGTTGTATTGGCTCATATTCTGCGCCACCTGTTGACAGAGTGCCAGGATCTCGGAAAGGATCATCGTTGTCGGAGTAAGGCTGCTCTTCTTCCTCTTCCTCTTCCTCCTCTGCCTGCGCTATTCGAGCGTACCCGGAGGTGGGTGGTCTGTTGCGCGGCATGCTTGCTGGTCTCCCTTCGCGGACTTCTCATGCTACTAAGATTACCACAAGCGTTATGCAACGTCAACTAGAACTTGGTGTCAACGTCGGTGCCTATGATGTCTTTACCACGCAACTGGTCCTCGGAAGCAACCTGGAACTGCGCAATGTCGAAAGCTTGTCTAGATGCGGCTCTGCGGGAGGAGCGGCTAGCCTGCTGCCGTCTCGGGGCCGTTGGAGATCGACGTCCGTCGTCCACTAACGCAGGAGAGCTTATCAATCTCCGAGGTGGGATGAAGAACGGCTCTCGAGGTCAAGTATACGAACTGTAAGCAAGAGCTTACGAGACCGTTCAAGCCTGAATACGACGTACACAGCAACATGGTTTACAGTCTCCTCAATGTACATCCAGTCAAAAGCCTCGATTCAACCAACATCGACCGCAAATAAGATGAGATGAACTTTAAGCGCACCTACCCATGCAAGGGCCGTCTTATCTTCCCCTATCAATGAGGTCAATGCGCCAATGGTTTTTGGGGAGAGGGCAGAGGAACTGTGAACATGCTGTTGTATGATAGGAACAGCCACTCGTTACTTGATCTTTACGTTCGTTCCATCATATCAAAGGTCTAGTCGACGCTCCCAGCCAACCCATTACCGTGATCACATACAACGCCCTTCACAAAGCACGCCCACACCCAAACTCCCACGACATACGCCAGACCAGCACCACAAAGCGTCACTCCCACCCACTATCTCCAAACACCACCATCCTCTCAACCCGCCCATCAACCCAATGCTTTCCTACGCCGCACCCACAGTCCAGCAATTCCGCTCCTCGCTCTCGTCTCCCTTCCCCACGGATCCGCCTTCGCGACCCCAAAGCACAGCACCACCTACCTTCGGCACAGCAGGCTACTCCTACAACCCCTCAAGAACATCGTCCGTGGTATCAGGAAGACAGTCCGCCGCACAAGTACAAGTGCAAGCGCAAGCACAACACCCACCAAGCTTGCAACGCTCCTTCAGCGGGGATTCAGAGTACGGGCAAATACCCGCTTTGTCGGCGCTGGCGTCGCTGGCTGCTAATGCTCCGGCTGCGGTTGATACTAGGAGTATTGGGAGGTATGTGAATGTATACATCTACATAGTGCGAGCAGCTACAAACTCGGAGTACTTGGGAAGAGACACTTGCGAGAGTTTGGAGCTACAGTGAAAAAGCGCGCTAAGGTTCGGGAAGCGCCAAGTTCGCTATCTCTTGCTTGCTTGCTTGCCTGCTTGCGTCGCACGGATGACTGACTGACCCCTCTTATACACAGCACACGATCGTCAACACCCAATAGTACGAACATGAGCCAGCCACAGTATGCGCCCGCGGCGACTGCTGGTGGGACGCAGCAAGGTGGAGTAAGTCGCTTTTCCTTCGCGTCAACTTCCAACGCTCACAATCGATACCTGCCCGCAAGCTTGGATATCGATAACACTTCTTCTTTCTCCATTCATCCGTAGCTCTACCGAGTGTGCCATGAGGGTAGCTAACGTATTGAACGTAGCCACCGGTCTGTCAGAACTGCTCGACGTCGACAACCCCACTATGGCGCCGCGACGAATCCGGTTCCGTCCTCTGCAATGCCTGTGGTCTCTTCCTCAAACTACATGGCCGACCGCGACCAATATCACTCAAGACAGATGTGATTAAGAGTAGGAACCGAGTCAAGACGTCGCAAATAAAGAAGCGCGACAGCACAGATGGCCAACCCATACAACCACAGAGTGGTCTCGCTGCCGCGCACCCCGATGTCGCACACGCTGGTCTACACCCACATGCGCATCTCAACACCTACCCAACCCCAGATGCGCCACAACGCGTACCGTCACCAGGCTCGATATCACGCAGCAATACACCCACCGGCCTCTCGCACAACCCGAACATAGCACCCCAGCACATCTTCGACACCGTCACGCTACCTGCAGACAGCTTCGCCAGCCCGAACCTACCAGCTTTCAATTTCCGACAACCCTCACCTTCCGCCTCATCGCTAAACGGCGCTTCACATCTCGAAGCACCACAAACTTACGACGCGCTTTCAGCACAAAACAGTCACCTCCGCACCCGCGTAAGCGAGCTGGAAGTTATCAACGACCTCTTCCGCAGCCGTGTCGGCGAGCTAGAGAATATTGAGCAGGAAGCTCGTCGGGCGGCCAACGCAAAAGAGGAGGAGAATAGGAGGCTCGGGAGTGACCTCGAGACGGCGAATAGGCAACTAGCGGAGATGCAGAAGCGTGTAGCGGAGCTTGAGGCGCAAGAGAGCCCGGCGCGGAAACGGGCTAGGCGATCCTGTGAAGATGAGAAGGGTGAGATCGATCCGGCGATTGGGTCAAGCAGTTTTATGATACCCTAGTAAGGCGATGGGTATGCTAGTCAGAGCGCTGGAGTGCGCGGATGGCACTGAAAGGATTTGCAGAGCGTTACGCATCGTTTTTATGATACCACCTTCGTACTGGGACAGACTAATCAACGCGAATTACCTCATGGCACTTGCCGTATGCTGTCAAGCTCAAGCTTGCGTTGCCGCTCACTGCTTTGGCGATACCTGATGTGCATACGACTACTACAGCAAATTGCTGTGGCCATCTGCTTTAGGTAATCCCCTTCTCCAACGCTCCCGCGCGGCGAAGACATTTCTGAACGTCTCGACCGCGCTGTATGATGCTCAGCCTCTCCTCTCTGAGTGGAGAGACTCGTTGCTCGTTGGTCCTGTATTGCCACTATTTCTTTGTCTACGCCGTTCACTCTGACTCGTCTTCGTCAGAGGTGCTGTATCCAATATTGCTCCCGTCTACAACGGCCCTTCAAGTTGTGGACCCCGCACTCTGGTAAGCAGATAAGCTTGCATTAGCGCCGGCGGTGACCGCAGCCACGATCTGCGCCACGGAAAGCGCCCTTCTTGCGACTGCGACTCATCCCCGACGACAGCCTCCATCGCAATACACGGTACTTTTCACGCGTTTGCTCTGCACACCTCGCTCCGCAACGCCTTGCAATCGTCTTGCGCATCATCAACGGAATTTCTGACAACATTCACACGTGCCAAGCATCCGTCTCAGCAGCGGAACGCGACGTCCTTTCGCCACATAACAGCACTCCAACGTATCACGAACTCACAATAACAATAACAAGAAACGTACACGATGGCGAACTAGGAAGACGACATCGAAAACCGCGATCCCTTGGTCATCCTCTCTGCGACAGCTTCCCTGGAGGCTATGAATCCATCCCAGGCTGCCCAGCTGCTGAACCCGAAGGCTTTCGCGAAGGAGAGATCGAAGAAGCGGAGTCCGAATTACGGTGCGTAACGAGCTTTCACCTTCCATTCACCAACTCGAAGACCTGTTTCACTCGGATTTCGCGTCCAAATCCGGTATAGCTAGCGTGTCACATGCTGCATATTGCTCTGTTTGTTGCACACCGGAACGACTATAAGCACCCCCTCGACCCCTCGATCTGGACCTTGACCTCTTCCTCCACCAACACCTTCAACCTTCTATCAATCGACCTGACAATACCGACTTCTGCCTTCCATTCTTCCTCTTCCACACCTGGTGCGGAGTATTTCCCCATCAAGGTCCACAGTCGCGAGACGAGCGAAAGCCACTGCAGTGTTGCACTATGTGGCCAAGCTTCGACTGGTCCTTTGGCGGTATCACGGGTAATCAGCAGTCGCAGATGCAGCAAGATACTGATGCGCAGGCTCCGCCCGGCACTGTGAATCCGCAGAACCTCTTCGCCCCACAGCACATCCTGCAACCTCAAACTCTTTCTCCGCGCAATGGCATTCAACCTGCCGTTCGCCAACCCATCTTCACACAAATACCTACACCACAGTCTATTCAAAGAATGGCTTATCCGGCACCACAAGATCACAGTCTGATTGAAACAGGTCCGAAACAGTCGCGCAAACCCATTTCTGCCGAGCAACAAGATGTTACGCCCAAAATCCCGCGATTCGACCCGAAGGCGCTCTTGAACCCGAGATCGGCACCCACCAGCTCTGCAGCCAGCAGTGTAGCGAACGGCGGCCCTGCCATTCTCCCACAGAGCAACGGCACACCGCTCGCCGAAGCTGATGGAGCGGAATTGCATCACGGTATGAGCAGCATGATCGAGCGGATGCACAACGTGTCGAACCGCGACTCTGTGCCAACGAGAAAGCGTAAGTCGGAGGCTCAGCCCGACCAGGACGAGGCACCGGAACAGAAGAAGGCGAAATCGACCTTCAACGGAGCAACCGCTGGTGGCCCTCTCACCCAGCACATGAAGGCTGAGCGGGAGAATATTGTGGCCAAGAATGGACCTTCGACCGCGCCCATCGATCTTACTGGCGATGATGGCGGCGACGACGAAGTCATGGTCACTGGCGAAAACCACAGGAGCGACAAGGATCCCAACGAGGAAGTCTGTTGCGGCGTACTTCCTGCCAATGCCAACATTTTCCGTGTGCCGCGCCTCCAGCAGAATCAGGCCGGTGCTCTAGGCAGGGATTACTGGCCGAAAACAAAGCTCGAAGTCCGCCGCGAAATCGGGCCAGATACTAAAATTGACCTTTTAGACCGTGGCGGGATCAAGTGCGGGTACGTGGAGTACAGAACAGCGGCTGCTCTGTGTCCATTACTTGATGGCCAGCATCAGAACAAGGTCCGTCTAAAGGCTTGGCTGGACACTCATACGCGAGCCAAGAGTGAGTACCCTGGACAGGCAGTTTCGAAGCTGCTCAAGCTGTCTCTGATCGTGTATTGCCCACGCGGTAAAACTGAGATCCTGGGGAGGTGGTTGTCACAACGGCAGCTCTTTCTCTCCAGTCCACAGCATGCAGGCGTCAATCCCGGAAGGGAGGTGTACAACCCGCATGACATCAGGCATGTGCACGGTTCCAGCGCAACGATCGGCGGTCAGCGTCATCCACAGGGCACTCAGCCGGTCGAACAAGTCGCTCGGACAGTCGAAGAGATGAAACGCGACGCCTCCAGTATGTTCGACAACCTTGTCAAGCATGAAGACCTCCCAGAGATGGAGCCATCTAGTGGCCTCATCTTGACACCGCTTCTAGGACATCAGAAACAGGCGCTTCACTTCTTGACGGATCACGAGAAGCTTCACGACGATGCCAATGTCGACAGTCCGAACTTCACGCTCTGGAAGCCGAAAGTCACCAACAAGGGCCAACAAGTGTGGTCTCATGTCATCACCGGTGAACGTGTGCCGAAGAAGCCGGAACCAGTCCTCGGCGGCATTTTGGCGGATATGATGGGTTTGGGCAAGACTCTGAGCATACTGTCGCTGATCGCTGAGACCAGGCGCGATGCTCGCGCTTTTGCTGCAAAGGCACCGCCGCCTGAACTGAAGTGTAGCGCAAGGGCCACACTGATCATCTGTCCGAAGTCGGTCATGTCGAATTGGTCAGAGCAAATCCGCGCTCACACAAAGCAGGACAAGCTTCCTTTCTACGTCTATCACGGCTCGAACAGAAAGGATGATCTCGAAGAGCTGGCGGATTATAGCATCGTGCTCACGACGTACAACACTGCTGCAAGCGAATTCAGCGTCAAGGGCAAGCCACTCGCCGCGATCAACTGGTTCCGCATCGTACTCGATGAAGCACATCAGATCCGCAACCAGAACACCCAGGTGTCTAAGGCTTGTTGCGGCCTGGCAGCTGAGCGTCGCTGGGCTGTCACCGGCACGCCGGTCCAGAACGGTCTCGGTGATCTGGGTGCGCTTATCAAATTTCTTCGCATCAAGCCGTTCGATGAAGGTGTTCACTGGGCCACGCACATCATATCACCGTTCAGGCAGGGCAACACAGATACTATTGCACATCTTCGGCTGCTCGTTGATAGCGTCACTCTTCGACGTATGAAGGATAGGATCGACCTCAAGGAGCGCCGCGAGTATACCGAACGCTTGGAGTTCTCGCTGAAGGATAAGAAGGTCTACGAGAAGATGTCGAACGAGTCCGGCAGACAGCTCACGATGATGACTGGTGGGTCGAAGACTGGCGCTCTGAAGGGCAAAGCTTACGCGCACGTCCTCAAGAGCATCGGTCGCCTGCGCATGTTCAGCGCTCACGGCTTGGATATGTTCAACGACGAAGACCGCAAGGAGATCTCAGAGGGCATCAACCCGGACAATGCTATTGCCATTGATCTGGGTGATGAGCCGGAGCTCGAGCACTACCAGTTCGTCACTGAAAAGCAGGCATACGAGACGCTGCACCTCATGGGTGATAGCGACGCCGACCGTTGTGCAACCTGCAACCGCAAGATTGGCGAGAAGAAGTCGCAGATCGATGAGGAAGGTGCGCTTGAGCTTGCTGACGATAACGATGAGGAGTCTTCTACTGAAGAGGATGGTGACGACACGATCGGCTACCTCAACCCGTGCTACCACCTCATCTGTCCGAAGTGCAAAGACAATTACGAGTCCAAGTCGCACACGGCCATGACAGCCGACGGACGCCACCAGTGCCCGTGCTGCGAGGCCTACATCCGCTTCGGTCTCTACGACTACCACCGCTCGACTCTGCGCGACTTTATCGAGGCGCGCACAGCCAACGTCAAGGCCAAGCGCAACGGCCGCGGTCCTCGCAATTACGAGACAACCTACGACGGCCCATCCGCCAAGGTTCAGGCGCTGATCGCTGAACTACAAGCCTCTGCGGCCGAGTACGTCCCAGACGGCGAGCCACCAATCCGCAGCGTCGTCTTCAGCGGCTGGACAACCTACCTCGACTTGATCGAGATCGCCCTCGAAGACAACGGCATAGGCTACGTCCGCCTCGACGGCACCATGTCCGTCCGCCAACGCACCGCCGTCCTCGACCGCTTCAAGTCCGACCCCGAGATAACCGTCATACTCGTGTCTATCAAAGCCGGCGGTCAAGGTCTGAACCTCACCGCGGCCAACAAGGTCTACATGATGGAGCCGCAGTTCAACCCGGGTGTTGAGCAGCAGGCGATCGACCGTGTGCATCGGTTGGGTCAGAAGAGGGAGGTCAAGATTGTGCATTATATTATGGCGGATTCGGTGGAGGAGGGAATATTGAAGTTGCAGAAGAGGAAGGAGGATCTGGCCAAGTTTACGTTGGAGAGGAAGATGAGTAAGGCTGATGAGGCGAAGAAGAGGATCGAGGAATTAAAGGATCTTTTTAAGTAGATGGGCGGGTATGGGGATGGGAGTTTGTGGTTTTGGGGTGGGTTTGGGGGAGTTTCTCACTTTGGCCAGGCTGCTGTTGATGCTCTTGGACGTCGGATTGCGGCTTGGGGCGAGCGGTCCATTACTTGCGATGTATTTGTACAGTCTCACAGGCTGCTAGCTAAGCCGAGCGGCTGGCCTT
>Ga0058704_10000695_pt1 | contig 16525 bp, 19 predicted proteins | sample AgamicMgSfe_FD_71363 | JGI IMG/M metagenome (GOLD analysis project Ga0058704, IMG submission 71363) | Agave microbial communities from Guanajuato, Mexico - Mg.Sf.e | ecosystem: Host-associated > Plants > Phyllosphere > Phylloplane/Leaf | place: Guanajuato, Mexico | collected 2012-05-30
AAGCTCGCGACCGACGCGCAGCATGGGGGTCGCAACAAGGGCAAATTCGTTTGTCAGGTCGTCGGCGACGGGACCTATCTGTTCACCGTGCCCGGGAGCGTGTACTGGATCGCGCAGAGGTATGAGATCCCGGTGCTGGTCATCATCTTGAGCAATAAAGGCAAGAATCCCTTTCCCACCAGCGCACCGTTTCAAAAGCCCCCGGTGATCATGCTAACATATAGCCAAGGCTGGAACGCCCCCCGCAAATCCCTCGAGCTCGTGCACCCCCACGGCCTGGGCAGCCAAGTCGACAACGAAACCCTCAACATCTCGTTCGCGCCGACGCCCAACTATTCGGGGATCGCGCACGCCGCGTCCGGCGGGAAGTGCTGGGCCGGACACGCGTCGACGGCGGAGGAGCTGGGACGCTTGCTGCCTGAGGCTGTGGAAGCGGTGAAGGCGGGGAGGGTGGCGGTGCTGGAGGCGCAGCTTGATGGGCCGCAGGGGAAGTTTGGGGGTGGGAAGGCTATGCTTGTTGGGTAGATGGAGACGGGGTAGGATGTGCTGAGGTAAATGAGGGAGGATGTGCTGGGTGGGATAGCATGGAGCGTTTTGTTAGATGGAACATTTGTGTACAGAGTCCTGATGTAGAGTCTTGGATTTACAGCTGTTCCTGCCGCTGCGAGGATGGGATGTGGAATAGCGAGTGAGGTTTGTATCTTCGATCGTACATGCTCCATCAAAACTCCTACGTTTACCAGACGACCAAAACCGAGGCTTATCACGTGTGGGCGTGAAGACCATGTGCGCACAGACCATCATGGGACGATTCAAATATTTCAGACCACTTTAAGCTAAACCAACAAAAAGCACTCACTGCGGGGCTCAGGAGTGCTACATTCAAGAGTAATCGAATCTTTCCGGCATCAGCACCGGCGCGCCCAAAGTCCATCCGAAAATCCCATAACACACCCACGCACTGACGATCTTGACCCAACTCGCCCAGTACGTCCTTCCCACAGGAACGAAATCCCCTTTGGCGATGTTCTTGTCGCCGCCGATGTTCTGCGTCAGCAGTGTGGCCACCCATGCCGTGGCGAGCATGAAGATGACGTGGAAGAGCGCGTAATTGTACTGCGTGCCGTTCTTCTCGTCGTCGTTCTTGTTCGCGGCACTGTCGTCGTCATCGTCCTCGTCATCGTCCAAAGCAGACGCGGGGAGAGCGCCGGACTCGACCGCGCGACGGAGCGCTTCTTGCCGCATCTCCCGACGGCTCTCGGGCTGCGTGTCTACAAGGCCGTGGCTGCCTTCTTCGGCGTCGACCGGCGAGTAGCCGGCCGGCTTGCCCGTGCCCATCGCCAGGCCGTAGGTGGCGGCGCGTGTCGTGGTGTAAGCGCATGTGACGAAAGTGACGATGGCACCGATGACGATGCTGGCGGTGCGGGTACCCGTTGCGCGCACGAGCGGGTTGCAGTGCTGATCGTCGGGTTCCATCGCGACGGCGCTGAAGGTCAGGTAGGTGCAGTAAATGGAGACGGTAGCGGCTTGAGCAAGGCCGGCTCGCGCGTTGGACTCTTGAATGGCGGGATGGACGGACATGGCGCTGATGGCGAGGAGGAGGATGAGGTTAACCTGGTATGTGTCAGTGGTCGTTTCATGCGTTGTCCAAGTGCGATACGACTCACGGTAATGGCGGCTTGGTTCATAGAGCAGCCCGAGTGCGCGAAGAAGATGTACATCACGATGGTCATGGCAATGCTGCCCAGGTACATGCCCAGCGTCGCGCCGATCAGGACACCACGCCAGAGACCCGAGTCGGTATCCTCGATCTTCTCGATGCAGTATTCCGCGAAAGTATGCGCAAGGTCCACCAATAGCACAAGCCCAAGGAGTAGGAACAGTATCGCACCGACGAGCGCCACGTAATTGCCCCAAACTTCGAAGAAGCGGTTCGGGATCAGGAAGCTGACCACGATCAACCCTACCCACGCGATGATCTTCGGTCCCCAGAAACCATTCTGTATCGGTGCCCGCTTATCCTTCGAGTTGTTGACGCCCAGCAAGAGGATGGCGAGGATGAAGTGGAACACGCCCAGGGCGAAGTTGACTCTATGCACGGCCGCGAAGCCAAAGCACTCGGATCCGCCGCAGTTGATAGTAACGTAGTCCATGAGCACGCCCTGGAGCTTCTTGACGGCCCAGTCGGTGAGCATGAGCCATGACAGGAGGGAGTTCAGGAGAAGCAGGAGGGCGTAGGCGATGCGCGTGGCGATGCTGTTCTGGCATTTGCCGCAGGCGGAACACACGGCGGAGCATGTCTGGCGTCGTCGTCAGTGGCACACGTTGGGGGTGGTGAAGAGATCGGTGGTAAAACGTACGGCAGCGCCACAGCAAGAGGCAGCGAAGGTGACGAGCTGGGACAAACGATCAGTATATCATGACATGCGCCACGACGAGGTATGCGCGCAGGTGGCTTACCGTGCCGACAGATGGAATCGCCAACAAAGGCAGACTCAACAAAGCTCCCATGGTGTTGCCGGCGACAGACAGTAGGCTGATGTGCTGATGTCTGGGTTGATACTTGACGCCTTCGTCGAGGCCTGGATGTTGCGGAGCGGGAGTGGCACGTGCCTTGTTTGACGTCGAGGGTCAAGCTTCTCGGGCAATTCCGTCGCGCGAGATTGGAGTTATCGGCGGTAAACAAGCTCTAATAATACGATTGTGATAATTATATGATCGTTAACCCAATGGCCGAAATAGGCAGGTCCCTTAATGTGTCTACCTAAGTAGGTACATAGTGTATCTCCCTCATGAAGTGTTGATGGACCTCTACTCCACGCTTCTCATTCCTCCCCTCATTGGCACCGTCGCACTCCCGCGATAGACCGCTTGGACAAGAGCGCCGGCGAGCTCTTCCACCCACTGACCATTACAAACGAGCGAGCGCCTGTCAATGCTGCCCTGAGACCACCAACCGCTATCCGTGAGGCTTCCTCACCTCACCCAACGTCAACCATGCGCCAACCGAACCCCGAACAATCCCACCGCACCCTACGGATCATCTCCGTTGTCGCCGCAACATGCATCGCCCTCTCAAGCGGCACCAACTACGCCTACAGCGCCTGGGCTCCTCAATTCGCCGAACGTCTGCACCTCTCCGCCACGCAGCAAAATCTCATCGGCAACTTTGGCAACATTGGCATGTACGCCATGGGTATCCCGGGGGGCATCTTAATCGACTCCCGAGGGCCACGGTGGGGTGTGCTGGCGGGGTGTATCGCGCTCGCGTGCGGATACTTTCCTCTACGTAGTGCCTACGTGGCTGGAGCGGGGAGCATGAGTGTCACCGCACTCTGTTTCTTCGGGTTGTTGACGGGCATGGGAAGCTGTACGGCGTTTAGTGCCGCGCTGAAGGTGTGCGCAACCAACTGGCCGAGACATAGAGGCACGGCGACAGCTTTCCCGTTGAGTGCATTCGGGTTGAGTGCCTTCTTCTATACCATGGTGTCTGCCTTCGCGTTCCCGGACGATACAGCAGGGTACCTACTTCTACTGGCGTGTGGGACGACTTTGATGGTGTTTGTGGGCATGTTCTTCCTGCAGTTGGTGCGGCCGAGTTCAGTATATGAAGAGCTGCCAGGGGACGAGAGGCCGGGTCTGCCGAGGAGGGACAGCAATAGATTACGCAGGACGAGCACGCACAGCCGAGATCCGTTAGGGGGGAGTCTGGGCGAGACAGGTAGGTCTTCATACATACGCGCACCCACTTCCACCACCAGCCTACGCGCTGACTTCTAGTCAGGTACTGCAGAAGAAACCTCCTCCCTTGTGTCGTCCAGCTCTACAACAGGGCCTGGCAACATGGACGACCAACCTAAACCACGCCGTGCTAACCTCCACTCCCATAAACCAGACATCACCGGCTTCCGCCTCCTTCGCACACCTAAATTTTGGCAACTCTTCATCATGCTCGGCCTACTCTGCGGCGTCGGGCTCATGACCATCAACAACATCGGTAACAACGCCCGCGCCTTATGGCATCACTACGACGACAGCGCAGGCCACGACTTCATCCAGGCGCGCCAACTCGTGCACGTCAGCATCCTGTCCGTCGCCTCCTTCTGCGGCCGTCTCCTTTCCGGCATTGGCTCCGACTGGCTGGTACATCACCACGCTTCCCGCTTCTGGACCCTAGTCGCTTCCGCCTGCATCTTCACGGCCGCGCAAGTCGTTGCGCTGACCCTCGAAAACCCGCACCAGCTATTCTGGCTCTCCGGGTTGACAGGACTGGCCTACGGCGCCCTCTTTGGCGTCTACCCTGCTCTTGTCGCCGACGCGTTTGGTCCTTCGGGGATGGGCATCAACTGGGGTGCCATGACGATGGCGCCCGTGCTATCGGGCAATTTATTCAATTTGGCTTACGGGAGTATACTGGATAAACACAGCCATTTCGTGAGTGATGGAAGTGATGGTGGGAAAGGGGGGGAAGTGAGGTGCGATGATGGTCAAGGTTGTTACGCCAGTGCGTACTGGATTACGTTGCTAAGTAGTGTAGTCGGGGTGGTCTGGAGTTTGTGGTGCATTCGGCATGAGCGGCGCGAGAAGCTGATAGAGGCGAGGGAGAGGGAAAGGGAGGCTGCGAGGGAGGCGTGAGGGAACGAAAAACAAGAACGCCTACGCTTGTTTGGATATTTGGAGCATGAAGCATGAAGTCCCGCAGATCTCAATCGTCTCGACGATGTAAGAGTCTGGTCTACATATACATACGAATGATAGCAGACGATGCACAGAATAGCTTGTATGCCATCAGCTCTGTACGAATCACGAAACCTCCATCTCATCCCCTCCCTGTCCCTTCTTCCTCCTGTCCGCAAGCCTTGTCTGCGTCGCCTGCTTCGCCTCCTCTACCCACGTCTCATACGCACCCTCGTTCAACTTCGACCTCGTGACCCCCTTCATGACCTCTCCAATAAACCCGACAAAGTTATGCCTCCGCAACGCATTCTCCCACCTCCACTCCCTCCTCTTCATCTCCTCACGCGCCAGCGTCTCCTGATCCCCAAACTCTCTCGCCTTGACCCTCAGATCCTCGCACATGGCCATCAAGTTGAACCGGATCTCCGTCTGCGGGTATCGCTCGATGCGCCGCTGCAGCACCGGCACCACGGCATCGGCGAAAATTTCCGGCGGGCACGCGCCCACGTCTCCGTGCCGGATCGGCGCGGGCTGGAGGCCGTCGAGTTCGTAGAGGGTGCTGTTGATGCTGGTGTAGGCGATGAAGTGGTAGACGTCGTCATCCTCGGTCGCCATACGCGTCTCGTCCGAGACGAAGGGCGAGGAGCGGGCGAAGGAGTTGTGCACGTCGCGGATCAGGTCGGAGTTGCTGAGGGCTTCGCCGCGGAGGTCCGAGGGGAAGGCGGAGGTGAAGTCTTTGAAGTCGCGGAGGGCGGGACCGATGTTGACTTTGCCAACTTCGTCACTGTCTACGTGGCCGTCTTTGTTGAGGAGGACGGAGAGCAGGGCTTGGGTGCCGCAGGCGTTCTGGATGGTTTGGGCGGCGAACCAGACGGGTGAGGTGTCGTCATGTTCGGAGGCTGAAGAGGGATCGAGCACGGCATAGTCGAAGTCGCCGTCGAGGGGTTTGTCCTTGGGGGGCTTCTCTCCGGTGGGGTATTTGAAGAGGAAGATGACGCCGATCGGGTTCAGTTCTCGAAGGGAGTCGGGGTCAAGGGAGATCAGCTCTTCGAATTGGACATTCTGACAACCGAGGCGCTCGAGAAGGAAGGTGAAGACACCCTGCAGAGTGAAGTCGATTTAGTTTAGATATCGTAGTGATTGAGGTGGCGTGAGAGGGACGTGACGAGAGAGAGGAAGGGAGGCGAACGGTGTACTAACTGCATCGCTCTCGATTGTATTCCACCCTCCACTCATCTTGACGATGGCCGTACGGTTCCCTGTTTAGGAAGTTGTGGGATGGACTTCGAAGTGGTCTTCTTTCGCCGTTTCACGTGTTCAACTTCCCCAAACATGCAGCTTGCGCACGAGCCACAATCATTGCATCACCGCCAAGCTTTCCTCGAGCTGACAGCCACTTGTTGACGTCCCTTGCGCGGAACATGTGATTGGAACCTGCCACTCATCCCACCTTGCCTCGCCCACCCCTTGCGATCGTTAGAACATTCCAACACTGTCATACTCGGAAACAGCGACCGTGGCTTCGCAAAATCAGCTCCTGCATCGCCCGAACAGCGACGGCGACAACCCCAACACCATCGCCGGCGACAACATGTCTTACGCCTCTGCCGTGAAGGACCACGGTCCGAAACAAAGCGATGAAGAAGTAAGTGCTCCTGCGCCTCGTTACTGCCTTTGTCCACTCTACTGATCGCAAACAATCACAGAAAGTCGCGCACGCCGTGCCAGAGATTGCGCACTCCGACTCGGGCGTGCAAAGCATCGACTCCCTATCCTCGGAAGCTTCGCACATCCCCTCGTACGCCGACCAACAGCTCGCGAAAGAACAGCACGATGCCGAGGATGCCGCGGCCGAAGTCAAAAAGACTGCCCATCACGCCTCGAAACAGGCCCAAGACTTCGGCGCAAAGGCTGAGGATGATCTCCAGCGTCTCGAAGAGCAGGTGGGTAAGAAGTACCAGGAGTGGAGCAAGGAGGCCAAGGACAACTATCAGAAGGCGAAGGGCGAGGCGAAGGAGCGATATGGCGAGTTGAAGAAGGAGGCTGGAATCGAGGGAGAAAAGGCGAAGAAGGGGGCAAAGGAGGCCGAGGAGTGGGCGGATAAGAACAAGGGCAATCCGGTCGTGGTGGGAAATGTGGTGGTGCTGGGAGCGTTGGCCGCATTGTTGGGCACGGGCGCCTACAGGATGAACAAGGCGGGCACGTTGACGTGGCAGGTTGCGGGCGCGTGGGCTGGTGTAGTGGGTCTGTTCGCTGTCGGCGATTACTACGTCTCGCAGTAAGTACTGGGAAGCCCTCTTTCTTGCGTGAGAAACTATACTGACCAGGAGTTCTCCAACAGGTTCTTCTTCAAGAAGTACCCACCGAAGCAATAGGCGCCTCATGCAGTGAGCCCGTCAACCCATACGAGCAGACTGGTACCGTTGATGCTGAACACTCCAGGCTCATGCGTTGCGTTCCAGTCGTGTCATTTTTACATCTCAGCTCCCTTTCCTGCCCACAGAACGCCTTGCGCAGGTTTTGCGCTCTACCCCTCCGGACACATGAGTACCGCAGAGTCCTGCTGTCATTATGACAACGGCAGCTTGCACGACTCGCACTCGTACTATTTCTGTAAGCGCAGGCGTGCTCACAATGTATGTATCATACTCTCTTGTGCAGCTTGCAATACGTGCCTCCTCTCATGCCTGAAGATCTCTTTTCGCGCCTGTGGTCCCAAGACACGCCGAAGTGTATGTTACACTCAGCAAAGTGTGCGGTATGCTGGCTAATGTCGATGTCTCGCACATACCATATCTCAAGCTACCACCCCTCTTCGATATCGCTTATTGCCGCTGCGTTGGTTAAAACAGATCGCGAGGGGTCACCTTCTTCCGCAGGATGGGTGCTTAATGACAACTATTGAGGATTGTCACAAGTACATGCTCACGACTGGGGTTATCCCGCAAACCGGTCGAATCGTTCCAGTACAAGGATTCATATCATCGATACAAAATCCTATAAACCTCCTCCGCGATCGACATACTGCTGGTCAAACCCGGACTCTCGATACCCAGCAAGTTCACGAACCCATCATACCCCTCCTCCTTCTCGATATAAAAATCCTGAAACCCTTTCCCACTACTTACAGCCCCCAATTTCCCCAATTTCGGCCTGATGCCCGCATAATCCAGCGCTATGGCATCCGTGTCAATCCCGGGGAGATATGCCCGAATGTCTTTCAGCGCGGCTTGGAATCGCTCGCCGTTGCCCGACGGCGCCAGGTCGTTGGGTGAGTCCACCCACTCTACGTCCGGACCGAAACGGACCCGGCCCGTCATGTCGAGCGTGAGGTGGGTACCCAGGCCGCCGTGTCCGGGGACTGGAGCCGGGTAAACCAAGGTGGAGGGTTTGGGGTGGGATTTGGCGTAGGAGAAATACGTGCCCTTGGCGTAGTATGGTTTGCGGTGGCGCTCGGGTGGGAGGATCATGTTGTTGATCGCGCACGCGTACAGGCCGGCGCTGTTGATGAGCGTCTCGGCGGTGATGAACGTGTCATCTTCGTCGTGTACTTCGTTCTGCTCGGGGGTTTGCGGTCCTGGCGAAGACGGAGTAGGCTCGGATGCGTCAGGCGGTGCGGTCCAGATCTTCCAATCCGGACTCCCGTTCGAAGGCGGCTGGATTCGCGTGACCGGACTCGCCAGTGCTGTGTCGCCTCCCGCTTCCTCGAACTCGCCGTGCAAGAACTGCATGAAGGAATGCGAATCCACGATCCCTGTCGTCGGGCTCTCGAGCACACCTGCCTCGGCGCGCACGTCCGGCTCACGCTGCTTCGCTTCGTCTTTGGGTACGAACCGGATGGGTACGTCGATGCTTCGCGCGAAATCGTGCACTTTCTGTAGCTCGCTCATCTGCTCGTCTGTCTGTGCCACAACCCATTTCCCGCAGTTCATGTACGGGATGCGGTTCTTCTCGCAGTAGTCGTACATCATCTGCTTGCCTTGAACACATAATCGCGTTTTGAGACTGTCGCGGCCGTAGTATATGCCGGCATGGATGACCTATGAGTACATATATCAGCCTCAAGCTCTATTATAATACACATCTTTGACAGACCAAGCTTACAAGCTCATCACTTGGCGGCTTACCTCGGAATTGCGACTGCTGGTCTCGCTGCCAACCATGCCATGCTTCTCAACGAGCACAACTTGCGTGCCTTCGACTTGCTGCAGTCGGCGGGCGATCGCTAGGCCGACGGCACCTCCTCCTATTACCGCGTGCGTAAAGTCTGCATTGTGTTTGGCCGTAGATGCGAAAGTGCGGCAGTGGGCTGGGTGGCGAATCGTCTGCGAGACGTGACGTGAGAACATTATAATCGATTAACAAATAGCATAGCACCCTCCTCCACGACTGCACTGGACATAAGTATGTACTGTATGGGGGTTTGTTTTATACAATCGTTCGCCACACAACAAGGCCGTTGATGTTTGACGGTACATGTAGACGATGCTCTTGCCGGAAGACATGCCAAGAGAAACCGACCGCTTCGGGCAGATCTGCTGCTCACACCCCAGCCGTCGTCAAGTTTATGTACTCAGGTACTCTATACATTTAGCCTCCATCAACCAAAGAATGCGAAGGCTCAACGACGTTCCCATCACTCAAAACGCGAGATGGAAAGACTCTATCTAGCAAGTCGCATAGAGAACGCTTCGGAAGCGAAGGCTGATGAGACGACATCTTCCGATTTGATCTCGCTATGCTATCACAAACTACACCCCAACGCCGCACGCTGTCAAGAACCCTCGCCTAGTAGGTAGCTATGTAAGTTTCTGTACTTTCATGTTCAGTCCATTCCAGAAGTCGTCCCCAAAACCACCGCATCCAGTTCCACGACATTGCAATCACCCAACATCTCTCCATCTCAGTAGGTACACCTGACTACCATTCTCCTCACCTTGACCTCCCCCAAATACCAGAGCCCCTCCCTTCCTCTGCAACTTTGCCACTAACGTCCCGTCGGTTCCTCATGTTGTACCTGTTCTCCGACACGAACAACACGGCCTCATCCGCAATATCCGCCCCGCTCCGGCTGATGACTCGAGCCTTCTTCTCAGGGCTGGGAGTCCTCGACAGCACGGGCGAAGGCGGCAAGCCGTATCCGCCTATCTTCGCTCCATTTGACGGTGTGGTGCCACGCACGCCGTGCGTAGCGGCCGCCAAGTTGCCGTAATACCTGCCCTTCGGCGTTCCGTCATTGCCGCCGTCTTTGCTCGACATCAGACTCGGCGCGCTTTCCGAGTAGACAGACGAGCTGGCCGTGGCGTTGCTGGCAGAGGTCGGGTTCCGGTCGACGCCGCGGCCACCGGTTTGGCCGTCGTCGCCGAAATAGCGCTCTTGCATAGGTGGCGTGGGCGGGTGCATGGCGAGCGGTGCCGGGACCACGTCCGTCGTCATGGCATGAGGCTCGAAGGAGTCGTGGCGGTCGTGTGCCGCGCTGTTGACGGAGTGGTGGCCGTCTTGGTGAGGGACCGTTGGTAGAGCAGGAGTACGCTGGCGGCTGGGTGTGCCCGTGTCGGAGACGTCGTCATCGAGGACGTACCAGTTGTCGTTCAAGAGGGTGTCTTTCTGCTGAGCCTGGATAACGTCCCGCGACAGTGCGGCGTTGGGTACGGCTGGGCTACCAGTGCGTGCCGTGGTGAAGGTGGCGGTCCGAGGCGACCCCATGTCCTCATCCATGACAACCGACTCGCGGGAGGCGATCCCACGAGGTGCTGCAGAGTCAATGTTGAGCGCGCTGATGACGGAAGAGCGGTTGGATTTGGACGGACTCTGCGACCCGTGACGAGTGCGAACTTGCAGCTTGCCGTCTGGCCTGACTTCGTAACGAGACCGCGGCGACGTTAGTGCCTCTTGGTAGACAGCTTGCTGCCCATCGAACTGGTGCCGTGACCAGCGCGCCGACTCCGGATTGTGAGGCGAGAAAGCGAGGTCTGTACTAGATCCCGTCCTGCTGTGGCCAAATGGCGCGACACGCACGTCCGGTTCTTTAAGAAACGAAGATCGAGAATAGTTGCCAACGGAGAGCGTGCTTCCCGAGAGATGGGCCAGCTTCTTGCGGTCCGCTTCAGACATCTCCGAACTGACCGTAAGCTCCGAATTCTTATGCTTGTGCTTGACAGAGCGACGGCTGGTCAAGTTGTCCTCGAGTGGGTTCATGTCTGGCGGCAGGTTTGATATCTTGCGGAAGACGATGATCAAGTACAGGTCGATGCCGATGCTGAGAAGGTGCAGCCCTCCCAACACGCATGCGGTGATGAAGGCCACGAACATGACCAGGTTCGTGTCGTGGAGCGTGCTGAAAAAGCTACCCCAACGCCCGTTTATCGAAGAGCCGTCCGCTTTCGTCTCGATGGGCAGACTGTAGTTGTTGTACGTGACCATGGCGATGAAGACGTAGAACGGGACGAAACCCACGTCCATGAACAGGGCGAAGAAGTGGTAGCTGTACGAGCTGGCGGCTGTACGGGATTTGGCCGGGCGGATGAGGTGGTAGATGGCGTAGAGGCCGATGAGGGAGTCCCATGCTTGCTGCGAGTTAAAGCTGTCAGCACCACTGTATCATCATGGTTGTGCTGGAATGAATTTGACCTACCGGTACGCGCAGAAGATACGTCACGCCGCCAGAGGTGCCGGTGATACAGATCGTCGCGACCAACAGTCCCAGAGCAGCGATCTCTTGAATGATCCTCAGAGCGAATTGTACCCATCTCAGTACAACGATGTTCTTCTTCGTTCCTGGGCTCATCGGCTTGTGGTCGATCGGCTGGCCCAAGACGACCTCATAGCTGTCGGGGTGTTTGTTGAAGTTGATAAGCGGGCCATCTGGCCTGGCGGAAGCTGTCCTGGAAGTCTGCTGCGAGAGTCGCTGGTACGAGGCTTCGGTGACCGCTTTTGGCTGGAAGTCACTGTATGGGTACGAGATCCTTTGGCTTGAAGGCGGGTCGTAGAGGAATGGCATCTCGGAGCCGCCCATGGTGCCGGTAACGAAGAAGGGAGATGCTTTCCAAAAGAATGCTGGGACAAAGAATGTGAATGCTGTCACCGAGATATTGTGGGAGCGAGATGAAGAATGTAAGATGTGGGCGTGCGAGCGAATAAGATGCTCTCGTTGGCCTGGGAGACCGCTTCTCGCAAGGATCCGATGTGTACTCGAGCTGTTCCGACCGGTTGGCAGGGCAACAATGATCGTCCTTCAATCGCTGAGCTATTTTGAGACCGCCGTCGCAAAGTCCGAAACCCGAGGCGCATCTGATAAGGCATACTGCGTCTTCACGCTCTCCGCCATCATGAGCAAATACCGTGATAAATGCATACTTTACGGCGAACACCGTACATTTGCCAGGACTGCCAGAGGAGCCTTGTAGCCTCCGGCAGGCATGGCTTACTGCGCAACGGCATACGCAACAGTTCGTCGACGACACGGCAGCGACCCATTCACGTTGCCGTCATCGGCTCCGGACCAGCAGGATTCTTCTCTGCATACCGGTTGCTGAAGAAGTTGCCCGATGCCCGGATCGATATGTATGAGCACCTGCCGGTGCCATATGGTCTAGCGCGATTCGGTGTGGCTCCCGATCATCCTGAGGTGAAGGTATGCCTAGAACAGCATGCGCACACCTACACTACAATGGGGCGTTTATACTTACGAAGGTGTCGAATAGTAGAAATGCACCGAAACGCTCGTCGACGTCGCCAAGTTCTCCAACTTCAACTTCGCTGGCAACGTATCGCTCGGGAACGACGATGCCTCGCTTCCTTTGAGCAGTCTCGTTCCCCATTACGATGCTTTGCTCTTCGCGTACGGCGCATCCCGGGACAAAAAGCTGGGTTTACCGGGCGAGGAGCTGAAAGGCGTCGTGTCGGCGAGATCCTTCGTGGGATGGTACAATGGACTACCGGAGTACGCCGACCTCAATCCGGATCTGCAAGCCGGCGACACGGCCGTCGTCATTGGACAAGGCAATGTCGCGTTAGACGTCACGCGCATTCTCCTGGCGCCACTCGAAGAGCTGCGTAAGACGGACGTGGCAGAGCATGCCGTGGAGGCGTTGAGCAAAAGTAAGGTCACGGATGTCAAGGTCATTGGCCGAAGAGGGCCGTTGCAGGCCCCGTACACCATCAAGGAACTGCGCGAGCTCATGCATTTGCCCGGCGTAGGATTCAAGCCGCCTCCAGAGTCGTGGGAAGAACTAATACAGATCGAGCGCAAGCGTTTGCCTCGCCAGCTACGACGCATCGCGGAACTTTTGGAAAAAGGATCCAAGACACCGCTCGACACGTCGACAAAGGCGTGGCAGCTGGGATATCTACGCTCGCCCGCCGCTTTCCTCTCATCCAAGAATGAGTCACTCGAGGCCGTGGGCTTCGAACAGACCGAGTACCGCGCTCTCGCATCTTCCATCCTCACTGGTGAGCCAGAAAGTGATTTGAATGCTCTTCGCGGCCTCAGCGTGCAGCCTACCGGACGTAAGTCCTCAATCCGTGCCTCGCTCGCCTTCCGCTCCGTAGGCTACCAGTCTGAGCCTCTCGATGGTCTCAAAGACATCGGCGTACCCTTCGATCGGAAACTCGGTATCATTCCCAACGACCGCTGGGGTCGTGTCATCTCGCCTGCCCAAGGACCTACGGGACCCTTGTCGGCGGGCCACGTGCCGGGCATGTACTGCGCCGGGTGGGTCAAAAGGGGCCCGACGGGTGTTATTGCGAGTACGATGGATGATGCGTTTACAACGGCGGACATTATTGCGAGGGATTGGGAGGAGAGCGTTAAGTTCATTCCTGGAGATGTCGGAGAGAAAGTTGGTTGGGAAGCGGTGAAGAAGATGGTTGAAGAAAGGGGAATCCGGGCGGTGAGCTGGCGCGATTGGGAGAGGATTGATGCGGAGGAGCAGAGGAGAGGGAGGGAAAAGGGAAAGGTGAGGGAGAAGTTTACGTCTGTGGATGCGATGCTGAAGGTGCTGGCTTCTTGAGAGGTGTATCATGTTCGCACCAGCTTCGCACCATGGATTATTTGGCTCAGTCGCGGCTGTTGTCTCGTCAGACCATAGATTGGTCATTGTGCTCCGACATACTCTCAAGTCGACCTTTACTCTATTCAAACGGGCCGTTGTGCCTGGCCCTCTTACCAGCATGCATGTCTGGTTGGCCCGTGGCTTTGGAGGAGTCCAAGGTTCAATTGGTGGCAAATTAAGAACTTATGTTTGTCTTGCTGACGGACAGCACATCAGAAACAGAATAGAATCTCCAGCTGCAGAAGCCATCTGTCTTAAAGAAAATTCAATCATTACATCGTTACCACTGCGCGCTGCCATGACACTCTTCCGGCAATAAACTCAAAGCAGAGCCGCCCATAAGCCTATCAAGCCCCCAGCTCCGATGAGCACCGCCCGCACGCCATTCATCAAGGCAAACTTGTCAAGAAGCTGCTTAACTCTCTCGTCATCCTCGCGTGTGGAGTCGCGTTGCGTCCTGGCTTGCGGACCACTGAGATCCGTAAACTCCGCAGCCTCTCCTTTGCTGTTGACGGAGTCCACTGCACTGCGATCACCAGGCTGTGCGTTCCCTTCACGCGCGCTTCTCTCGCTACGCGTACCGCCGCGCTCCTCGTTCATCTTGATCAGCGTGAAGTTCGTCGGGATCATGAGCGACGTGACCGGGCCGATGCTCAGGGCTAAGGCGGCTGCGACGAGGAAACCATTGACTTTGGGGCCATTGGCACCGAAGCGGAGAAGGCTTGTAATCGATTTCTGTGATCGAGGCAGAGCCTCGTAGGCGAGGTAGGCGAACCCGGCGCTGGAGAGGAATGCCGCTTGCGGGAAGATGTGTGATCCCCGGGAGAATAGCCAACGGATCGAGGGGAGGGAGCGTGACGCTGGTTGAGATTGTAGTTCGGGCACATCGAAGAGAGATAATGCGGCGATGCCGCCTGAGGCGAGAAGAGCGGTCGTTATGCTGACCAGCTGCGTCGCTGTGGTGGCTGCTGTTGTGGAAGGCATGGAGGGCTCTCCGGTACCTTTGATCTACTTTGTTGGAGTTGTGATCGATCGACAAATGATCAATGCACGGGTGAGAGAAGTCTCTATCTCAAAAGTTTTGATCTTCGTTGGATGCTCTTGCTCAGTACCTCCATGTGTTTATATACTGTTTGTATGGACGTAGGGAGTGACGTCTCGTTGCACTCTCGGGTTTTCGGATCCGAAAAGACCCCCGACTTTACACACACGTGACATGGGCGTAGCCGCCTCTCCGACTGAAATCAACGAGCAGCAGCAAGCAGGTATGACTTGTGAACAGGTGTAAGATACCTCCGTACTATACCGCTCCAGTTCAATCTCACTGCGATCGATGTCTTCGATGAAGCTACAAACACAAGGATATGGTGACGTTATCCACTCTGATGCCATCTCTATAGGAGATACTGGCTCGTTCTTGTGATCGCTCACGGCGACGTATCCGGGAGCCTTGTTTGTATATCGTTCTCGATAATTTGGCAGAGCCATAGGGAGGGCGTTCGGGGAGCCTGAACGACACGCGCTTGTGATCTGTCACTTTCACTTGACCAAGTTGCCAGATGCTCAACTGTAGACCGACAACGTTCCTCGCCCCCGCTCGTGACGAAGACGGCCTTGATCGATCGATCGAAATCTTTCTACAAGTTGTGTGCGGTCCTGGAGTCGGCGACAATCTTTCGGGTCGCCCAGTTCTGGATTGAGAGTTTCTCGCAAACCAAAATACTCCCCGGCGTCCATCACGTTACACACCCTGCCAGACTCGCGACCCTTGATGGAGATTTTCAGTCTGAGCGTATGTACAGCCCTCCCAATAGGCAACACAGTAAAAGGTTTCGAGACCTGCTATTTCCTTCGACACCGGGCTCGGGAGATGCCCTTTCTCCGGCTGTCGTATGCCCTAGAGGGGTGGTGACGTTGCACTTCCGACACCAGCAGTACCGTCGCTAAGTGGAACGGCGACGGGGACGTGGATGAGATGGAGACGGCGGAGGTCTAGGTGGAGAGAGAAGAAGATGGGGCAGCGACATGATGATAGGACACCTGGTTGGAGCGTAGCCGGTGTCATGAGAACGCTAGTAGGTCTACGGTGGTGCCATACAGAGCCTCGTGTCGTCGAGTGAGTATGGTATCGCTGTAAGTTTGTCGCTGCGGGACGAAGTCGGAGATATGTCTTTCTAGAAGGACGGTCAGGGCTGGGATGTTGAATCTCGATCACCGTCAGCAATTCACGCAACAGTGCGGTGTAGTGCACACAGTCGGACCGAATTCGGCACCTTGGTCCTTGAATGAATAATAAGCTCCACTCCCACCGTCAAGCGCGCTAGGGTACGAGGGTGCGTCCTGTAACCTTCATCCGGATTCATCGCCGCGGGAAGGGCTGTGAAGCCGCTGAAGCGTGATGCGGGTGTGGCTCCAGGCTGGGTCGTTAGACCATACAAGTCAATGTCACAACGACCGAAGACTCGCCACTTAGTCTACGCTAGGATGCATATAGTAAAATTTGTGACTTACAGGCGTATGTGCTGTGATATCCGTGGTTACGGCAGAGTGTACTACACTCCTAAGAGAGTGTAACCCGCATTTAGCGCTAGTAGATAAATTAACTAAGTAAGCGAAAATTCTATCCTAAGGGTACACCGAGCTACTCGCTCTCTCCTATATGCTATATGTTGAAAGGGGTGGACTAAACTATACAGTAGAAGAGACTAAAAGTATAGGAACCCTCTAAGGAAAATGTGTTATCTACTATAGAGCTACTATTATCACTAAGGAACTAAAAGGAAAGTAGGAGTAGT
>Ga0058704_10000697_pt1 | contig 16499 bp, 16 predicted proteins | sample AgamicMgSfe_FD_71363 | JGI IMG/M metagenome (GOLD analysis project Ga0058704, IMG submission 71363) | Agave microbial communities from Guanajuato, Mexico - Mg.Sf.e | ecosystem: Host-associated > Plants > Phyllosphere > Phylloplane/Leaf | place: Guanajuato, Mexico | collected 2012-05-30
GTACTGCTACCGAGATACCGGAGAGGTCAATATCACGATTGCGAGGCAGCAATGTACTTTGATACCGACTCTCGGTGTCTTTTAGTCGAGAGTTGAGAGCCCAAGTTGAAGGCTTGGCCGAACTCATCCTGAGCTGAAGCAACTGGGGAGCTCTGTCCTATCACAGACCGAGCAACCGCTTGCCTTGCTACAGAGCTGCCTCAAATAGCAATTACTCGCGGTTTTTGCCCTCGCGTGCGTTTAGTCTGCAACGATTATGCTAAGTTCCGTGTTATTCATTTACCCGTGAAGCTACATTCCTACGTGCTGCCTGTAGATAGTAGCAAGATGACCATCTAGACCGAGATCTTGGCCACCGCCCCTTTAATATCTTCAGGCGGCTGGCCGTATGCGATCTCACTATCGTGGGCTTCAACACCGTACACCAGACTTCCGTTACGCTCTACAGCATCTTCGTCGACCTCAAGCCAAGTGTCACTGGTGGCCTTGACTGGAGAAACCCAGCAAAGTCCATAGTAGACCGAGGCAGCCACAATAAACCCACAGAAGAAGTTGAGGTTGTACTGCGTAGCAGGAATTAGCGAATGCAGATACACCGGACGCTAATAAGATACTCACAAGATATTGGGCTCCCTTCGGCACTTTAGCACCCACTGCACCAGCGAAACCTACAACATTGATGAGGATGCCAGCAAAATATGCACTGTAACCTCGCCAGCTTACACCCATTGTATACCAATATGGCCCACTTTTGAGAGCCGAGTACAGATCGCGCGTCTGCAGATAACCTTTGCGGACGAAATAGTAGTCGCTGACTATGACGCCCGCTATGCTTGAGAGGAAGACCGAGTAGGCTGATAGATAGGTTGTGAAGTTGTTGCTTGACGATAGAAGATGCCATGGGCACTGGAACAGGAGGTCAGAACCCATCTATATCTCAGGTATGGGTCTTTTGTCCATCCTGCTTACCATGACAAGTCCAACCAAGGCGCAGATATAGCTACCGCGACGGATGTTGAGATAGCCTTGTGTCAATGTCAGCATTGTTCCTCTTTCACCGTTGCTCCCGCTTGCACGTACGGGGTACAAGAGCGGTCATGTCGGTCCCGGCGCTCACACTGTTTGCAGCCTAGAGTCCGGGGAGTCAGTGAGTGCAAAGACAATGCTAATGGTTTTGGCTCGTTGCCATGCGTACAATGTTGGTACCCAGCTGAGCTAACGTGAATGCTGCTGCAATGACGAAGACCCCAAACCGAGTGCCGCTGCCCACATGATCCTCATCGAGAAAGTTCTGAAGGAGAGTGAGCGGCGACCAGACTGGTTTTCCGAAGATGACTGTTGATGAGGAGCCGACGATTATGCCGATAAAACTCGTTATGGCGAAGCCGATTGGAATGGTGAGCAATTGAGACCATAGTGCATCGCGCGGCCGCCTTGCAAAGCGAGCGAAATCCGGGTCGTTCACTATCAATGTTGCAAAGTTGGCGATTGCCGACATGATACCCTTGATAACCGCCCATGTCAAAGTGCTGCCGTGGAGCATTGATTTCTGCTTGACGATAGGTCCGATTCCATGCGCTCTCACGATAGCCCAGATGAAAAACGAGATGCCTGCCGCAGGTACGAAGTAGGCCTTGACGGTGAAGAGATGCTTAATTTGGTGCACGGGAAAATACAAGAATGGTAACGAGCCAAGCCAGAACAGGAAGAACGAGACAAAGTCTCGGGTGTTGGTACCAGAAGATTCGGACATCGTATTGTGTGGACCATCGGTGCCATACTTGTCCCAGCTCCTCCATATCGCGGAAATCATGAGTTGCACGCAGGTCCCGCCGATCCAGGCCTGCACGCCATACCTGCCAAAGCGTAGGGTTAGCATGTTATTCTCGTAGAGGTAGAGTTAAGACCTTGAGGCATTACCATATGCATGCCATGGCCGATCGATTGAGCACGGGCCAAAGGGAGCCCCAGATGCCAAAAGAACTTCTAGAGACGACTGGAAAGCTGATGTGGTACGTTGCACCAATACGTCCCGTCAGGCAAATAAAACATCCAGCGATCGAATATCCGACCCAAACGCAGAGCCAGGCTTGCCACCACGCCAAGCCATCGATGATATTGGATGATGAAATCATCCAGGTGTTGACATTGAAGGAGTCTGCGATCCAGAAGGCGACGAAGTTACGGCTTCGCCACTGTCGTCTCTCGGGTTCAACAGGCTTAAGGTCTTCGTTGGCCAGCATCAGTTGCGCAGTAGTGAGACCGGGCTCGCTCTCTACAGCAAGCTTGTCGATGAAATGAGCAAACTTGGAGTTGCGGACCTTCTCCATGATCGTTCGTATGGTTGACTTGGTCGGTACTGTGACGGAGTTTCTTTCCGGAGAGCCTTCGTGGAACGAACAATGAATGGGCTGAGCCTGAGCATCAGCAGTGTGAAGCTTGTTCGATGTTATTGATTATCAGAGCTTGTTAAGGTCAACCCCGCGCCTCTTGTACTTCACATTGACCGACCATCATGCTTAGGGCGAAACCGGCGGATGAGAGCCGCTGAGCAAAACATACACGATACACAGACTAGCGCAGAGTACCACTGGACCTGGTTGTTCGTAGATACTGTAGGGAAAGCAAGTCCGGAGTCTAGATGTGGCATCGCTGTGATAACGCCAGCTTTGCTGATAAGGACGCTGCAATCTGCAAGACTGACTCAATCTGAATGTGTAACTAATGGTCAGTAAGAGAAGTCGTGGGAGGCGCAGCATTGGCTTGAACTATCGTGATAAGCGATCAGACATCCCACTGCACGTATGAATGAACACATTAGAGTAAAACGACGGGGCCTCCAACTTTCGTTTCTCTCGAACTGCTGACTATCAGAGCTGAGACATGATCGTTGGAGAGCGGCCAACCAGCAGGTGAGATCTAACCACCTTCACCAACCGGCGTGAAGATCCAGAGATGCGTATGATTTATCTTCATCTCGTGTAACATGCAAGAGAGGTGCAAAGTTTTCACTGTTCAGCCGAACATGCCACTGACATGCGTGTTCTGGGTCAGACCCGGTGGTGCAGGCATAGCGAACAAGTCATCGAAGCCAAAGTCAGCCGCTGCGACATTGTCGGGCATGAGCAGAAACTCATCCCATCCAAAGCTACCCATGTCGTGGGTAGCCTGGGACTGAGTATCTATGAAATGATCATACCCGGTGTTGGGCATGCTATCGTTCGTTGCGAGTATCGCCTTGTAGTTGCTCAGCCATTCGTCCATCCGCGTAGCCGCCAATAGAAGGATGACCGGAGCCACACGATCATCTACCGCCTTCACTCTCGTAGCAACGGCCTTCAGCTTCTGCAGGTAGACTTCCGTCTGCAAATCGTCGGCACTGACAACCGTTCCATATGTGCTGCCCGTAGCCGTGACAGCGACGTACAACTTGACAAGGAGATACAGAGCGAAGAACACTCGCGGAGCATACACCAATCCAGGCAGAGCTAACAAAGTCTCCGTGCTGAACGCGCAGTACTGATCCAGTAACGCGTGGGCAGCGTTCTGCAGACCGAATAAAGATGTGATGTGCTCAGGTGTGATCAACGGTGCTGGGAAGTCCGTAACAGAGAGCCTCTCAGCTATGTAAGGAGCAATAAAGGTATGCTTGTTGGTCGTTGTGTGCAGCACCGGCTCGTACAAATACATTTCGGCGGCATATTGGAAGAATAGCACACTCGGTATTCGTAAGTGGGAGGGTATCTGCATCTGCCAATCCAGGATCTGATTTTGGAGACTCTGCACCGTAGCTTGAGTTGCTGCATTCGACAAGTCGTCCGCGGTGATGCCGTCCTGGAGTGTCAGCTGAGAAACGATTGTTTCGCATAAGCGCTCCGCGCGAATGTACTGAGAAAGTAGGCGGTCGCTCGTAGCAGCGTGCGGGGAGTACACCATCATGGTGTTCGACTCCTCGTGTTGCCGGGTCCATACTTGTGAGTTCGGCTTGCGCAAGTAGGTAGATATGCACGCAGACAGCGTGTAGCAGACCAACCATGCCCTCCGCGCACTCGGAGCCTCTGAGTCCTCGTTCCCACCAAGTGGCCGATTGGGTGAGAATGGCGGTGAAATGCCACCCAGGCTCAGGCAAAGGCTCGACGACATGTCGTTCGCCAGCTCTATCAACTCAAACGAAGCAACGCGTTTGTGGTGTTTAGGAGCCCAGTAGAAACAAGTAGCTAGCTGCACTGCTTGCAGAAGCTCGAGGGATCGTGGCATTGTTGCTATTGTACTAGCAGCCTCGTCGCTCATGAGGAGCATCGCCACTTTGTTCTGATCATCCACGGAGATGACACCCGAGCTCGCCACGTAGATGATCGCCTGTAGCAACCTCGGCCTAGTTGATCGGAGTACCTCAAGGCTGTCCTCCACAGGGACGGCCGGGAAGTGCGGTGAGACTTGCGTGACATATCGGTCCAGTATGCGGGCTTGCGTCTCAACGGGTAAGATCTGGTCCAATTCAATAGTCGCAGTCCCGCCGTAGGAGACAGCGGCGAGGTCTACAGTGCTGTCTGCTCTGCCGTGGTGTGCAGAGCTTGCGGCATCGTTGGTTGCATCCGCTTCCAGCCTTCGCTTTTTCGAAATAGCAGCGACGGTTGTATGAGGCGTAGCAATCTCTGGGCTGTTGGAGCCATCACCGTCTTCTGGAGACTCTAATGAGGACAAGCCTTGCGCTTCCAGCAACCTCGTCAACGCTTGTACCTTCGCTTCGAGCTCAGCCACCCTGTCCTTTTGTCGCTTGGGAGGCGTGATGGTGCAGTCTTTGCCCAAGCGCGTGCATCGTTGGCAAGGTGGCGGCCCCGAATTCGAGCCCAGATCGCATCTTATCTTGATACTATGACACGCATCGCATGCTCGAGAACGCTTCTGCGTAGACATTGTGCTTTTGTTTCAGAGGCAGAGAGCGCAAGTCGAGCAGTGTTGATGGTGATGATGTCAATACTTGGATCGAGGCGTCGCAATTCGAGGTTCGCATTCGCATCCCGAGCATTGACCCCTAACCGGATTAGGCAGCGACAGCGAGATACATGTACTCGTTACATACGATGAGAAGATTTAAAAGTCCGAGGATACAAATGTGCTCATTGTAAGTGGTTCGGTGGAGCATAATCATCTATGTAGTCGTAAACCGTATATAATCTGGCAACTGCACCCACCTGCATCTCCCCAGCTGCTTTTTCGTGCTTACAAGCTCACAGATCTACCGAGAGCATGTCTAATTAAACATTCCTATGATCGACAGCTCGCGGAGAGTGGCGCTGACCGTCTGCAGCAGTACAAACTCAGCCTACCACGGCAGCTCGAACCCTTCCCTATGCCAGAATTTCCCTGTGTCCTCCATTCCCTTACTCATGACCACCTGCCAAAGCTTCCCCGCCGCCTTATCTGGCTCCACCGCCTCCAGGTTCGTCATACCCGGGTTGAGGTTCGAGTGCACATAGCCCGGATGTAGCAACGCAACCACGATACCTTTTTCCTTGAGATCCATTGCCAAGCTCTTTCCGACACTGTTTACTGCAGCCTTGGAAGCACGATACGCATATGATCCGCCAGAAGAGTTGTCCTGTATACTACCCACTCTGCTGCTAACGATGCCTATCCGCGGTGGCTGTGCTTGGGAAGCGAGGAGGTTCGGCAACAGCGCCTGCGTCACTAGCAGAGGGCCGAAAGTGTTCGTCTCGAAAGTCGTAGTAAGGATGTCCTTGTTCGTGGCCTCCAAGCTGTCCAGCTCGTGCGGCGCCATCGTGCCGGCCACATTGAGAAGGACATCGACGGGCTTGCCGGAGAGTTGAGCAGCGAGCCCAGCGATGGATTCAGGCGAGCGGACATCGAGACGGTGGAGGCGTGCTTGGAGCGTTTGTAAGCCTTCTCCGACTTGGAAGTCGCAGGCGTGGACTTCCCATCCCTGTGATCAGCGTCAGCGATGCGTGGCTTGGTGCGGGTGAAGGAAAGCTCACCTCGCTAATCAGCTGTTGCGCAAAGGCGTGGCCGATGCCCGAGTTGCAGCCAGTGATCACAGCAATAGGCATGATGTTATTGATGCAGTAGGCAGTTCTATAGTGTCAATCTCGTGCAGAGCTGCCACCGACAGTCGAAGCTTCTTGGAGCTCATCTGTATGACGTTCCACAAGCTGCTGCAACTCGAAGCATAGACACGAGAGAAGCGTTACCGTGTCTCCTACCTCTTGGAATAGATCCTCAGGTCCAGCTCGTTCATGCGAGATCGTGTAGCACATGGATGTACTGCATCGGCACGCCTATGAGCCTGTAGAAAGAGTGTACACAAGGTAGCAATGTTAGGACAACGGTGAACGTTGACCGCAGCGCTCGAGCCATGCAGGCTTGCAAGGAATGTTTCGCCGCTTTCTCCTTTCCAGTACTCACGCTCGCTAACTCGCGGTCAAAACGTTGCAGGAGCAGACACAATCCCATGTGAAGCTGCGATGAAGCTGCGATGCAGCTGCGATGAAGAGTTCTCGGTGGCTTGTTACACTGCTACAGGCTGACGAAGACTTATCAACGCCTTATGCATTTTCAATAACGTAGCCAGTGAGGTAGACAGCGCCACGCATACTGTAGAAGCCTACGACACGCTCGCAGGAGTAAGAGAGGGATACGCAATCAGGCAAATGCAAGTACAATTTCCATCTCGTCATGGCAAAAGCGCCGCTCGATCTCCTCTCCTCACTCTTCCTTTCACCGAAGTCCAAACGCTCCTCCAAGAAGGCAAGACGACTCCAATCAAGCCCGTGGAAGCCTACCTCGTTCAAGTCGAAGCAAATAACAACGCCGATCTCCATTTCGACGCCGTGATTTCCGCCACTCCTCAGGATGTCCTCCTCGACAGTGCTAAAAGCCTCGATCTAAAACTGAAGAGTGGCTATATACGCTCCGCTCTCCATGGTATCCCATTCCTCGTTCAGATTCTTTTTTTCACTTATGCATCCCTCGGCCTCCCAGCAACAGCAGGCGCACCTTGCTTCGCCAGCGCTAAAGCCAAGCGCACAGCAACGCCTACCAATACCTCCTGGGCTCTGGTATGATCCTGCCTCGTAAACCCAACATGATCGAGCTCTGCGGCCTCAAAATGCCGGCCTCACGCCCGGCTGGTCACCAACGGGAGATTAGATGCAGTCATCGTACATCTTCGGCAGGCTCGTAGAAAAGGAGAAGCTGATTGATTACTCATATGCTGATGGTAGCTCGACTGGGAGCGCGAGGCTTCGCGCCGTTCATTACCGGGACGTAGTACTGTGGGACTGTGATCATGCCAGCAGACAGAGCGGGCTTGTGACTGCATTGGCTGTATAAGAGGAATAGTGAAGAGTGTTGAAGAGCTGACCATGTTTACTGCGGCTTTGATGCAGAGAGAGACATATCTCGATATCAGTGATGGAACTCGACATATGAGAGTCGCTTTTACAAATGTGGAAGGATGGAGGCTGCCCGATGAAATGTGTGGAGGGCCTGGAGATTCTCGCGAACAGATGGTGGGTTCGAGTGAGGGAGCAGATATCACATGTTCTGACGCTACGCTTCGGCCAAAGCCCAGCTGAGAGAGCTTGGAGCAGCAGTGCCGGTAAACGCGCATCTGAATGCTTCAGCGAATGTCTTCAAGATGGACGGCCAGAGCCTGTTTTACGAGATCTTGAGTGATTTGGTCATGTGTCACTGTGTGGTTACGGAGCGCAGCCTGTCACTGATGTGCAACGAAGTGTACCTGCTCTCGACATGCACTTACCGGCCTTTTTAAGCAAGTTCGTCGAATGCGAAGTACGCGCGGTCAAAGAAATGATCACGTACAATGAAGATCACAGAGATATATGCATGCCGCCAGGTACGTATATTGGTGCACGGCGTTTTCCGCTGAGAATCTGGCACAACATCCAGGGCAGACGAAACTGGAAGAGCTCCTAGCCGACACAACCAGAATGGAAGCAAACACTGAGGTGAGGATAGCCGAGCTACATTCCCGCGATAAGAGCGCTCTGCTCATTTCATTTGGACTGCATGATCTCGTCGTGTCCTGACGGATAGTCCGCTTGTGAAGTACTCCGCAGCTGCAGGCAAGCCACCTCCACGCTTGCCGTGCACAAAAATGTTCAATGTACGGGGGTTATTGCATGCAGTTCGCATTGCGTTCGGAAGTTTGGACATGCGTCCGTGAGAAGGCGATCGCGCCAGTCTGCTGAAGGGACGGACATCAGACTACCCTGTCGCTTGCGTGCCACTTGGGGTGGTGAAGTAGGGTGAGGAGTATGAAGAGTCTTTTGACTAATGTATGGTTGCTGAGCGCGGTTGGAAAGAGCTGCTGTTGCGCTTCATGGCTGCATACGAAGCTGCGTTTCCGCCGCGGCCGCTGCCGAGACCGCTCATGTGGTCGTGAGTACCCAAGTCGTACTGAACGTGGCCTGACATCCAGCAGATTCAGCTCGTGCGAGGCCTTGACGCGGACCGCTTGTGTGAGCCAGGCGGAGAGTTTACACGACAGCTCAAAGTTCGAAGTCTCCGCTTGAGCATTCGAATCTTCCATGCATGAAGGATGGGGTAGCACATGCAGTCAAAAGTGGAGTGCAGCAGCATGCATCATCATCCATGCTCGGCAACAGTCGGCTGCAAGTTGACGAGGAGCTTAGATCCCGTCGAGACCATGTTTTGCATATTACGCGATCGCCATGGCTGCGACGTTTCAAGCGTGCTGCATGAACCCGGGAGGATGGGACGACTGAGCGCTTACCAACAGCCAACAGCGACATGCGTACCCCGCGCGCCTAGGTTGCGCGATTATCCTAATCAAGGTAAGAATATCGGTGACCTAGAGCATCCTTCGAAGAGAAACAATTCCTCGGCCTTGTTGCGTGTTGAACTGTCCGCGAGTGAAGTAAGGTCAAGATGGTGCGCCGCGCCGGAGCGACCTCGCTTCATGCGATTGAATACTTCATATCTTCTTCATGGTATAGTGTCTCCCTCTGTTATCAGCAATTGCTTGCAGCTTTCAGATCTATTTACACGTGAGAGATACTCCCAGTACTGACTGAGTGTTGCCAGTAGGCCACTTGGTGATCTCTGCCTAGTCTTGGCGGTTCGCATTGGTTCTGCGTTGGCGTGACAGTTGGCCGAGCAATGAGATTCATACAAGCCCTGATCTTTGTCCTGCCACTTCTTCCTACCTTGTTGTTGTAGTTGATCATCATGAAAATGCAAGGGTGCGAACTTGACCATTGGAGCAGCTTGGCCCAACGTTGCATGCCGCGGCCGTCGGAAGGCTTGGTTGCCTTGTACCACCGCACTGTACCGCACGCAGGTGTGAAGAAGTTGGAGCCAGGACACTTGTACTTTTCCTGTTCGTGCCGCCGTCTTCTCTATTTTGAGAGCGTGCCAGTGAGCGCAGGAGCGCTGCAGTCATGGCGTACGCAGCCCTCTCGTAGCAGCAAAAGGCTTAGATACCACCACGAAGTCGCTGCCGCTGCTAATATACCACTACGCTGCTAGCATAACACCGACCTACTTTCTTTTTTAAAGATCTACGTAGAAAGTACTTTGAATATTTTAATGTAAGCAAGGAGAGGAACTTGCGACAACTAAACTAAAGTAAGTACCGAGCCTACTCTATAGGAGCTTGTTTCTATAAAGTAGATTAGAATAGGCGGCGTAGGATATATAAGCACGAAAGGCACTTCATTACTCAAGAAAGGGAATGAGCGAAGCGACTCCAAAGAAATGTGAGTCGGCAATCCGAGTGGTACGGAGGCAGCGCGGTGGTATAATAGCAGCGGTAGCGACTCCGTGATGGTATCTAAGCCTTTTGCTGCGCTCGTAGGGGGTAGCCCGGCCGCTCTCAGTACAGTAGGTATATGCAGGTAGCGAAATACTTGCGATACCAAATATCCCAAGCCGTACAACTGTTGAAATCATGAGCCCGCCCGCCGCCTACTCACCTTCTAGATCCTTCTACGATACTACGGGACGTCGCAAATCCAACCGATTGCATGTGTCATGTCCGCGGTAGGAGCTGCTCTGGCGCGGATTCCAGACTTTGCCCGAATCTGAATCTGCTGCAAGCCCCTAGCCGCTGATAGCGTCCTCGAATCTGATCGATATGCGCACAATTTGGAGATCAACTGTCGCAGAAGGATTGAATTGCGCGATGCAAGCAAGCAAGCAAGCAAGCATTATCACAACAGACGGACACAGACATCCTGATAAGCGGCCAGAACAGGCGAAGAAGAGTGACGAGGAGAGGAGGCGGAGGACCGGGCATAGCGGCGATGCGGCGATCTTCCTCTGCCAAAGCCTAACGCCGCTGTACCGTCTCTCCCCACGAGCTTCCGTGATGATTGCCTTTGGACTTTCGGCTTCAGCGCGCCCAGCAATTGGCCGACGGCCACAAGAAGCTCCGGCTATTCGGACGCGCCCTAGCTCTTCGGAGTAGTTCACGCTTGCCAAAGCCAAAGTCTGCTGCAGCTTACACTTCATGCATTGCCAACGACCCAAGCTGCACCACACCGCGTGACAATGACGGTCTGGAGGAAGTGTGTATTCGCCTTCCCAGCGCACATTGGGCATCGCAAACATAATGTAAGCTCGTGAAAAGGTGTCGGCCGCGTTACGCGTACCAAGCCGCGATTCCCCCTGTTATAATCATTAGCGTTGTCGGGAAACCTGTCTCGGCAATCAAGCGAGCAAATGACGTCGGCTCTTAACTGAAACGGTAACGGTGACTTCCACGCCACGCCATCGTTACGCTAAAACTCTGTTCCTGGCAGATATCCTGGAACAAGTTACAGGTGCGGTGGTCTCGACATGCGCGCCTCGTTGTACGTGCTGTAAATCGGACTGAGCACGAGCACCCCCGTCTTGTAACCTTGTTGATTTAAAGCGATTAATATCTATTACCCGCCGGAGATGCCGGCGAATCGGTCCAGGATCATAAGGCGTAAGGATTCGCTATTCGTGCTGGCGGATTCGGTTCGTTGCGACTAGTGCGCGTAATAAGGTTCGTCTGGGTATTTCTCCCTTTCGCACTCGCCTCAACCACACATCACCAACCTGACCGCCAAGGTTATTTGTCGAATTCCGACCTCAGTCGCTCCTTCACCGCGAATTCCAGCATCGATACCGCAACATCGCTTACACTTGCCATCTACCAACTACACGTCGCTCCTTCGCAAAACTGCGCCTTACCCCACGCCTTGGCTCAGCCGCGCAGGAAGAGCACCTCGCCAACGCACGTTGAACCACTTTGATTCCACGTTGCAGATAGTGACTACTGCACGTTCCCGAAGCGGCGCAGTGGTTGCAGGATCGCTGCCTGGGGCAGACTGAAATATAGACGGCACCGCGCATCCGGCGTGCATACTGGCATTACACCTCGAGACTGGCTCTTGAGCGCTGCGCGCATAATTGTTGTAACGACACCTCCAGAGTTCGTTCACGGAATCCTCCGGCTACACATTCGAAGCCACTCCGAACCCACCACCTCCGACCGTACGCTCTTTCCGGTTTTCTCAATCCGCTCGCGACTTGCGGATCCCGAAAGTCGCAGCATTCGATCTCTCTCCGGCATAGACCACCGCACCGTAGTCTTACCGATACGCCAGGATGTGCAAGCAGGGTATTGTTGACTAGTCTGCTCACCTTCTACCCTCTCATCCAGCGATGAACCCACCGTTAAGAACGTCCAGCCTAGCCAACCGTAAACAGGATGGACCCTCCACTTCCGTCATCCCGGCCACTACGCCAAGCGGTTCCTTCTCTGCTGGTACGCCCATGTCGTTCGTCAACACTGCTGTGGCGATGACAGTCACGGCTCCGGGTGCAATCAGTGCGCCGTCGTCGACCCGCGGCAGCCCGCCACAACCCTGGAAGGTCCAGACGACTGTCACACAGGAATTGACTGTCGAGAATAGTCTGTCTCCACAGACTTACTCTTCTCCGTACATGTTAACGCGATCTGCAATGGCGGAGCGCTCGTTGTCAGATCGCATAAGTGACCGGATCACTGAACGTTCACCATCTCCGCACACCCGTGCGCCGCCACCTGGTGCCATGGCAGAAGCCTTGAATAGGAGTCCAGGTTTGATGCGAAGGTTGTCTCGAGGCGCGCACAATAGATTACGACGCCGGGCCTCTACCAATCACTCCATGCGTCTGCGAAATCCGAGCGCTGGGCCTGTTCTGATACGCAGACGCAGCGACAGCAATGGCACGCTGGACCCTCCGGACATGTCAGACTTGGACCTTGACAGCACCGCCGAAGCCGCCGAAGATCTTCCCGACGAGGTGTACCAGGCATTCACCACCAGCTTTGGTTCCGAGAATGCGCTTGGCATCAGCAGCGGCCGTCCAAGCGATGTGTCTACCCAGTTCGAAGGCGGCATAGCGCCCGTCAACCCCATACCACTGCAACAGGGGACCGAAGTTACCAAGTTGACTAAAAAGAAGCGAAAGCAAATCACGCTATGGCTGGATCCCAACTCTGCGCGGATATGTTGGCACCCGAATAAGCCCGAGAAATCGTTCTTCGTTGACGATGTTCTTGAGGTGCGGAAAGGTGCAGAATCACGACATCTGCGGGACGATATTCGGATCTCGCCGGAAGAGGAAGCGCGACTGCTGACGGTTGTCTACGCACTCCCAGAACCATACAAGGGACAGACGAGAAAGACAATGCATCTTCTGATGCCGCCTACGCCACGCCAACAATGGACGGACATCCTGAGCGATGTCTTTCGCAAGCGAGTTGCTAGCATGGATGCCCTGTCTTCATCTCGCGACAAGAGCGAAAGAAGCATGCAAATGGTCTGGCAACAGGTCATGGCTCGCAAGGGTGAGGTCGCTGACCAGCTCCTCACCCTTGAAGATGCTAGGCAGGTCTGTCGCGATCTAGAGATCAACTGTGACTACCGCACTGTAGAGGCACACTTTGGAAAATGCGATAAGGAATATTCCGGCTTTCTTAATTTTGCTCAGTACAGGGCCTTCGTCAACTCGTTCAAGGAGCGCAAGGATATCCAGCACTTGTACCGGAACGTCAAACATGGCTTGCTTGACGTCGATATGGATCTGGCCGAGTTTCTTGGTTTCTTGAGGCACGATCAGTTCGTTGATGTTGACAAAGATCGCGCGTATTGGGAAAGTACCTTCGATAGATTCGCCCGACCAGCACAAAGTCGAACACTTTTGCCTGACGCAGAGCCTATTATTGGTCAAAGAACACTTAGTCTCCAAGGTTTCCGGAACTTCTTGACGTCAGGCTACAACTCGCCACTAAATCCCGTCAAGACTGAAGCGAACCTTGACCGACCTTTGAATGAGTACTTCATCTCGAGCTCGCACAATACTTACTTACTCGGAAGGCAGTACAGGGGCAAATCCAGCGTTGATGGATACGTGGAGGCACTCCTAGAGGGTTGCCGTTGCATCGAGATTGACTGCTGGGATGGCGATGGAGGTCGGCCAATGGTTACGCATGGGCGTACAATGTCGACGAAAGTGGCGTTTGAAGACTGCGTTTCGGTCATTGCCAAGCAAGCCTTCACACGATCGCCCTACCCGCTGATAGTGTCGTTAGAGGTTCATTGCAACGACAAGCAGCAGTCAACGATGGTCGACCTTATGATCAAATACTTCGGCAACCTGATGATCACTGAACCTATCACGACGAATGCGACGATACTGCCGTCACCAGAGGAGCTAAGGCACAAGATCCTGATCAAGGTCAAAGCATCTGAAGAGAAGGAGGCCGACCAAAATCAGTGCCTCAACGACGCTTCAAACGGCCGGAGTAGGGCACGCAGCATCAGCTCTGCTATCGTCCGGTCTGACTCAATGGAGAAACAAATTTTACCATCGCCGCTTGTCTCGAGTCCGGCAACTGCTAGCCCCTCGGATTTTGGCGCGCCAACATCCACGCCCCGCGGTTCGACCACGTCGGTACCTACAACGACTCCCAACAGCTCGGCAGATGACAGCGATGACGCTCTCACGTTCGTGCAAAAGTCGCGGAAGCGCAAGACAAGCAAGATCATCCCGAAACTCGCGCGTCTCGGCGTCTACACCTCGGGAATCAGTTATCGTGGTTTCGATGAATCCAAGGCTCAGACGTACAACCATATCTTCTCCTTTTCCGAAGACACTTTCGGGAAACACACTGCTAAGAAGAACCCGGAAGGCAAAGCGGCGCTCGAGAAGCACAATCAGCTTCACCTTATGCGGGTCTATCCGGGACCCATGCGGTACAATTCGGACAACTTCAACCCGCTCAACGTCTGGCGACGTGGTGTGCAGATGGCAGCACTGAATTGGCAGACGTACGACGTGCATCATCAAGTAAACCGAGCCATGTTCGCTGCTGGCAGCGACCGCTTGGGCTACGTCCTGAAGCCAGAGGAGCTCCGCCACGCCAAGCACCTTCCTATCGCCGACACTATCGCCGAAGCTCCTGGTAGGAAGGAGAAGAGAGGCAGAAAGCTGATCAAGTTCTCGGTCGACATCATCTCGGCCCAGCGTCTTCCGAGGCCGCGCAATCAGAACGTCGATGCCGGCATGAACCCCTACATCGAATTCGAGATGTATCCCGCCGAAGACAAAGCGCAAGGCATTGCTGCAGGTGCCGGAGGCATTCATGCATCGGATCCAGATGGTTCCTCTGGTATTGGCGCTCCTCTTCGTAAGCGGACAAAGGTCTGCTTGGGTAACGGTTTTGATCCCGAGTTTAACGAGTCGCTGGACATGAGCCTAGTGACGAAGTTTCCGGGTTTGGTATTCGTGCGCTGGACGGTTTGGAACCAATCGAATGACCGTAGCAAGTACCCGAACAATTTGATGCTCGCCACCTTCACCGCCAAACTCAGCACGTTGCAGCAAGGATACCGTCACTTGCCGCTCTTCAATCCTCAAGGCGAGCAGTACGCATTCGCCAAGCTCTTTGTCAGGATCAAGAAAGAGACACCAATTACTTTGAACGAAGATGAGTTTGTCCGTAGGCACACTGACGCCGCCAGGTCGCCGCGCCCGGAAGCCAGGCCCGACCGGTCTTGGCCGCGACGCATCTTTAGCCGTGGTCCGAGCGAGCGCCGAAGGAGAGACCAATCCGAAAACGAGCAACGAGGCCTGTTGAGCAGGACCTCAAGCATGGACCGAGTGTCGGCTCTATGACGAATTGTACCATAAGCGAACTTACGACCTGGCGTTCTCTGCTTGCATGCATTTCACAGCTGGCGCGCTGTCTGGGATGGAGTTCTGATACCATTGTATACCCCATGCGCGCTTGGCGTGGCATCACTGGCTTATGTGCGTTGGCGTTCATGGGTAATGCTCGGTGGAATCATGACCAAGTGGTGGAGCCGTCCAGGCCGCCTTACGAATGTTTTCCTATGTTTGGAACAGGCTTGTACTCGACTATGTATCATATACTTGTTGCATCTGGATTTGAAAGGATATTGTTCGGTTGTGCCGCACCGCGGTCGCTGGCTTGGGACGCTGATTCAACATAGCTCGCTGAACAGATGTCAGTCCGCTCAAGTGTTCCACTTTTCCCTTCATTCATAATGCGGAATCTCGCTATGTGCAGTCGGCAGCCCTTCGGTATAGATGTGCCTTCCACTTCCATGACTCAGTGAACATGCAATCTCAATTCATATGCTATGCAGTCATCTGGACTACCCTCGACAGGCCGACGGCTCGAGTGAGTCGCGAGTTGAGCTGTTGCATTTCGTGTCGCTATAAGACTCCGAGCGATGCATCGCATCTCCAGCATTGATATTGGACTCTGACCCATATTAAGACATCCTCTACCCAGCGCGATATCCTCAACGCCCTTTGCTTAACATTTTGGTGGCAGGACTCGTGAAATCTGCTGACTAAAGCAACATTTTCCAACGGTGCTCCACACCTGTATAAAGAGAGATCCTTCTTCTGTCCAACATGAGACTGTCACTTTGCATGCAGAACATCATGTCTACGACGGAAAAAACGCAAACCATACAGGTGGTCGAGGCAAGCTTAGCAGATGTTGAGTCTCTCACCACCATTGTACCTCGATCATTTCATCCCGTCAACCCTTATATTAAGATGGTGCTTCCAGACACTGCTGGGATGCGACAGTGGTGGACGAAAGCGTTCGTAGACGAGCTACTAGACCCAAACTGCAAGGTTCTCACAGCAATCGACCACAACAACGGCAGCGCTATCGGCATCCTCACCCTCCGTCTCATGGGCGCTCAAGACAGAGGCTCAGGGTTATGGACGATGTACGATCTGACGGAGGATCACGACAAAAGCGCCTATCAGCCCATGATTGCCGGGATGACAGAACACAGAGAGCGAACAATGCTGGGGACGCCGCATTTCCTGATCGAGCTTTTTGGCGTAGACGATGCGTACAAAGGTCGCCGCATCGGCAAGCAGCTGCTCAGTCGCGCTTGCGAAATAGCAGATAAGGCGGGTTACGAGACTTT
>Ga0058704_10000699_pt1 | contig 16480 bp, 11 predicted proteins | sample AgamicMgSfe_FD_71363 | JGI IMG/M metagenome (GOLD analysis project Ga0058704, IMG submission 71363) | Agave microbial communities from Guanajuato, Mexico - Mg.Sf.e | ecosystem: Host-associated > Plants > Phyllosphere > Phylloplane/Leaf | place: Guanajuato, Mexico | collected 2012-05-30
TTCCCCCTCCTCCTCCTCCTCCTCCTCCTCCTCCTCTTTGCTTTGTTCAACCCACCACCTACCTTCCTCCCACTCATCACCCACCGCCGCCGCCTGCGTCCCTTTATCTTCATCACCACCCATCCATCCCGTCCTCTATCAATCATTCCTTCTTTCTCCCTCGCCTGTTGCAACATCTCCAGCGCTCTTGCATCCTTCCGCTCAGCTCTTACAACCCTACCGTCCATCCTTTGGCACCTTCTCCGCCCGCGCCTGTCGCCTGCTTAATCCGCCCGTATCGTGCACGCGCGTGACCGCTGGGCCGCCACACGTTCGATCAAGCCTCGTCGACATCAGACCACCCGTGTTTGCAACGTCTCGCATCTCGCCAGACCACGCTTATCCCGTCTATCACGCATCTACCGCACGCAAAACATCGGCCTCCATTCGATCCCCGTGAACACGATCTCAGTCGACGCGACGACCCGCAACTTGTTTCACCGCCACATTCGGGCACGCACGAGGAGGATCAGCGGATAACGCGAGCAACTTCACCCGCCGCAGCTACAACAACGCGAGCCCCTTGGACCCCGCCCCACGACCTTGAACGAGCAATATTTCTTTGTAATCTAATACTCTGTATCTTACCGCCCCGCTGCTTTCTTTGATAGAGCAGCGTAATCTGGGTGCCTAGACCGCGAACAGGGCGACATTGCACCATTGGCCTTCAGCTACCGGTTCAACATCACCCTAATCAGTCATCTTTATCTGCTTGTTTTACCTACCCCTCCGCTTTGAACAGCCGCGACCAACAGGCTTTGACCTTTCCACGACATCAGGCCCCTTCACGCATCAAAGACCTACGACATCAACTATGAGCATTGACGCTGGCGCTTTCGCTCAAATGACTTACAACAACACCAACAACCACGGGTTCTCCCCCAATGGCCTGGGTGCTCCGGGCTCGGGCTTCGGGGGCCGTTCGCGTCTCAACTCTAAGAGGCTGAGCGTGGCGCTTCCGTCGAACGTCGGCTCGATTGACGGAGACCACGTCGAGAACCCCACCCCTCGCACCAGCCGTTCGCACCTACTTGCAGGGCTTCGCACTCAGCCGAAGACTCATGCGGTCCCGGCTTCCGCTCCTTACAATCACACCGAGCACTATACGAATGGCGTCGCCGCTTCCATGTGGCATGACCAAGGCTATGGCAATGGCTACAACCACGCCGTACCGCAGACTGCGACGGGCAGCAGCTTCGACATGTCGGGTCAGCATTCTGTGAACGCTGGTCGGCAGATGTACTCCTTGCCCGAGCAAGTCCTCGCGCCTCCCTCCATGTACGATCAGAGCGACGAGATGGATCCGGCTGTGCTTCAGCAAATGCAGATGACCAGCCTGTATCTGGCCCAACGTCAGCAGCAGCTCCAGCAGCAGCTTGCTAGTCTCACTTCCAACACCCAAGGCCTCAGCCTGAACACCAACCTGCAACGCAGCGCGTTCCAAAATGTGCCGATGAACTTGCAGAGCGCGCAAGGCTTCTACGGTCAACCGCAGGTGCAAGCTCCGATGGAAGTGCCGGGCCAGCCTGGTGTCTACCTTGTGTACAACCCTGCGATGCAAGGATATAGCTACGTGGTCGATCCTAATGTACAGCAGCAGGCGCAGACCTCCATGTCTCCCCAGCAGCAAAACCAGGCTTCCGCATTCTCTCCTTCCAGGTACGACGCGCCGACGCCCAGCTTAAGCCTCACCCCACCAGCGAACGAGCGATCCACGCCAAACAACTCACGCTCATTCACACCACCCAAGAAGACTTCGTCACCGTCCAGTGTCGAACACGTCCAGCCTCTCCCGCCGCCTTCTGCGACTGCGTTCCGCCGCGGCCACAATAAGTCGTCCTCGCTGGTGATCAACCCTTCGGCAGGTGCTTCTGACGGCCCGATGACCTCGTCCGCCGCCATCTTTGGATCTCAGCGTAGCGCGTTTCCGCCCGCTCCCTTGACCGGTACCTTTGGCCCGGGAGCTGCTCGTGCTGGTGAGCACCCGATGCGTCAGCCGCGCGGCCCACCGCCGCTCGAAGAGCTCACTTCGGCTCCTACGAGCAAGCATGACGGCAGCAAGAATTTCGCTACACGCCAGCGCCGCCGCGCGCTCGACAACCTCATGAAAGCTGGCATCGGCCGACGTGGAGTCTCGCGCTCGTCTGACAATAGCCCCGTCAGCGAGGGTGAGTACAATTTCGCAATCAGCGAGGAGGGCGAAGACGTCGCATCGGTCGACAGCGCCGGCAGTCGCAAGATGAGCCCGATCGGCTCTGAGATGAAAGAGAAGCGCAGCTCGCAACATTCGTCCGACGGCTACTTCGGTCTCAGCTCCGCTAGCAGCAGCGAGGGCGAGGACGCCGGTGCGTACAAGCAGCCGCCGACTCCAGCCACCCCGACGGCTTCCGCTCAGGGCGGTGACAGGAAGAGGATGCTCGGTGTGCTCTCGGCGGCTGAGAAGCGCAGGAGCTTCGTCGTGTAATCTGCAGGATGACAGGCCTTGGAGTGACTGGGAGTAGGGGTTCACCACACGATGGACGTACCACTTGATACAGGGGACGGAGGAAAGACGAGGCGAACCATTCCAGGCATCAGCTGCGGCGCGCATTGCGCAGTGCGTTCTGTGGCGCAAGCTGATGCTTCTTTTTGTGCACACCATATTTCTTCACTGCACCCGGCCCGATCGACGGATCTTGCGGTGCTTTCACGGCCGATTACGAGAGAACCTTCACTCCTTTGACCATTGATGCTACTATACTTCTTTCCCGCCGATCCGGCGTTTATTGTTGCGAGAGAAAAGACTTATATTGGGTTTACTTGTGTGCTTGCGGCGGTTGTGGAAACCTGCACGCGCAGCGAGCGGAGAAATTCACTTTCGATGTTGAAGTCGGTGGATTGGTTTGAGCTGACATGATCAGGTGATTGATCAGTGATAAGTAGTAGGTAGTGAAATGGAAAGACTCTCTTCGAAAGACTCTCATCGCAGCGTGGATCTCACTCACAAGGCCTGTGAAGCCTGTCCTGAATCACATCAAAAGAGTCAGAGAGGTCTTCTGTCTCATCCCGTGGTTCGTACCCATGGCCCATTGGATCTGGTTTGACGGATCGACGAGCTCGTGAGTGTATATCGCATTGCCCTGGTCAATTCCACGCGAGAGATACTCCTGTGAGGCTGAGTGGATAAGATCTCAAACCCACGTGATGAATGTCCCAAACCCACGTGATGAATGTCCACCAACGTCGAACCCCCAATCCCACTGCCAAGATTTTCCTTATGGCTAAGCGAGCCCGCACTTTGGCTATACCGCACCCGCACACTCCCAATCCTTCTCCTCCCGCACATCGACCACTACAAGGCCGCTGTCCACCGTTAACATGCCTTTCGTAAGTTCTCACACTTCTCGTGCCGCCCATATGGGCATACCATGGCTACGCGAGCCAGACCGAGAGTCGCTGCAAGATGCTTCGGTGATGGACTGAAGCGCCAATTGCTGACTCGTGGATTTCTTTGCAGACCAAGTTGGTCAAGAACAGCGCCTACTTCAGGTACGTACCCTGTCGACAGCGACTCGCTCTGAAGAGCAAGCTGACCCCGTCGCAGCCGATACCAGGTGAAGTACAAGCGCCGCCGATCGGGTAAGACCGACTACTACGCCCGCAAGCGGCTCGTCACCCAGGCCAAGAACAAGTACAATGCGCCCAAGTACCGCCTCGTCGTCCGCTTCACCAACAAGGACATCATCTGCCAGATCGTCACCTCCGAGATCACCGGCGACAAGGTTTTCTGCGCCGCCTACTCCCACGAGTTGAAGCGCTACGGCGTCGAGCACGGCCTCACCAACTGGGCCGCCGCCTACTGCACCGGTCTGCTCCTCGCCCGCCGTGCCCTCACCAAGCTCGAGATCGCCGACGCCTTCGAGGGTGTCGCTGAGGCGGATGGAGAGTTTAAGCTCACCGAGGAGGCTGAGGTTGACGGCGAGACCCGCCGCCCGTTCAAGTGCTTCCTCGACGTCGGTCTGGCCAGGACCAGCACCGGTGCCCGTGTGTTTGGCGCCATGAAAGGTGCATCGGACGGCGGTCTCTACATCCCCCACTCGGAGAAGCGTTTCCCCGGCTACGACATCGAGGGCAAGGAGCTCGACGCCGAGACCCTCCGCAAGTACATCTTTGGCGGCCACGTCGCGGAGTACATGGAGACCCTCGCCGACGACGACGAGGAGCGCTACAAGTCGCAGTTCTCGGGCTACATCGACGACGAGATCGAGGCCGACGGGCTCGAGGAGCTGTACAGCGAGGCGCACAGCCAGATCCGCGAGGACCCGTGGAAGAAAGCCGAGGACGAGGGGGAGAAGAAGAGCCGGGAGGAGTGGAAGGCGGAGAGCCTGAAGTACCGCACCCCGAAGCTCACCTACGAGCAGAAGCAGCAACGCGTGCAGGAGAAGATCAAGGCCCTCACTAGCGAGGCCTGAGCGTTTGCATCTGCGTCGACGGCACGGTGTGTGGGGTTGGTGGGTGTTATCCCGTCAGACTAGCCAGATTCTCAGTAGGGTTCTTGCTAGAATCCGAAACGTTACTTTTTCACCTTAGATCAGACTTGCTCATCATCGTCATCATCCCGTCCTCTGCTCGTATCGCAGAATTCCATGGGTGACGTAGCGAGTATCGTCGGCTGAACCGTAGACCAGACCAGTCAGGCAGCCCACATACCTCTACTACGTCGACGGGTGCCAGACCATATAACATTTAGCCATCCTCTCACGGAAGTCCAATCGCGAGACCACATCACGCTCGACTATATTCAAGAATGTCTACCATTCAACGCCGAATGACCGCCTCGAGTACTGACCTTCGTTCCTGTTATCCATCGTACCTTTTCCGTACTTACCGGATACTGTCTCCATTGAATTAGTCTCAGTCCAGGTGAATCCATCAAGCTTTCGTAAGAGGCGAGGAGCAATGGATTGGCTCCGTTCATCGTGGGGTTTTTGGTGGAAGGCGGTGACTGGCTAAAGTAAGGTTGTCTTAAATGAGGCCCTTCGCCGTTGGTCACGTCCGTCCGTCCGTCATCCCTTTCGTGCGACGGACGACGGGAGACAGGCATCATAACGACCAGGATCGCGGTATTTCTCTGCTGTTTGTCGCGAGGTGCTCTGGGCAGCTGGGCTGAGTTGTCTGCCGCTAGCTCCTAGCCAGCTACATGTAAGAAAACGGGGAATAGACGAGCTGTACTCTTCTGTTAGGGTCTGACGTGTGTCACGGTGATGTTTGTCGATGTCGTTGGGCTTATCTGACCTGTTCTGCTCCCGATCCCGAACAGTGAGGTGGAAGTAAGTTGGGTCAGCACTTTCGGGGGACGAGGTTTCCTTTCTTCAGAGAGCGGAGGATGACGGCGGACCGGGTTGGCTCACTTTGCAGGGAGATTGAGCTCGTGTTGGTCTTGCGTGGAGTTCGGTAGAGAGATTGAATAGGCCGATGGCTGTATCGAGGCAAGCTGCCTGCCTAGAGATCGAGAGTGCTGCAGTTCCTTCAGTCAGGGTCGACCGAAGCTGCCGTGCTCGGAGAGGCGGAGATGCTGTGGGTACCGCTTGTTCTGTCTGGAATTGATCGTGATGCTTGAGAGAACGGGCAGGAGGTGGGAGGGATGGTTATACGGGTGGAAGCACAGCTTGCGACACTTGGTTGACGAGTAGCAGCCTCCGGTCGGAGGAATGAATCCTTTAGGCTGGGTCAGAGAGCTGGAATTGAAGAATGGAACGAGATGTAACCCCTTTTTACCGTATACCGCGAACCTAACGAGGGAAGATAACCACCTTACGTAATCGGTGGAACACTCCACGAACAAACAGATGAAAATTTATTCATTCGCAGTCTTCCCAAGGCGAGTCATGGCTCATACAACATTCAATCCACTCAGTGTGGCATCATCTCCGCGAACCGTTCATGACCTTCCCAAGCGCCCTAAGCGCACTGAACGCATCCGCGCCTTTACCCTCAACACGACGCGCCTCGTCCCGCTCTTCCAACACCTCCGCCGCGTCCGCGAGGGTCCTGTCCGCGAGGCGCTCGGCCGTCTCTCGGGTCGTGCTCAGCGCGTGAATCCCGTGGACGAAGCGGTCGACGGCGAATTCCAGGTTCTCGGAAAGGGTGCGGAGGCGCTGTTCGAGCTCGCTGGGTGATGTCGAGATGCCGGTTGTAGGGGGAGCGTGGAGCTGTTCGAGGATGGCTCGCTGCGGGCTGTCTAGGAGATCGGGGTGCAATGGCGAGAGCTGCCCTGCCGGTTCGGTTGCAGATTCGACGGGCGACGTGGGCGGTATGGTTGATTGCATGAGTTCGTCCCACTCTGCCCGTTCTTGCTTTAAGCTGTGAGGACAATCAGTGATACAACGTCGCCTGTGGGTGGGTGTCGTGGCATACCGCTCTAACTCCCGTTCCAACTCCTCTGCCTTTTCAGCATTTGCGAGGTTACGAGAATTCGGTTTCTTTGGCAAAGGTTTGTGCGGAGCAACTATTTCATCTCGAGAAAACCAGTCGCTGAGGGTGCCTTTCGAGACGAGGTCTTGAGAAAGCTCTTCTTGAACGACGCGAGCTACGAAACTATTAGCTGGTGTAGAGGACGTGCTCGCAGAATCAGGAGGCATACCTGCTTGCAACGCTTGAAACTCTAAATTCGAAGCCGGTGTGCGCTCTTTGGGCGCCTCTGGTTTGGGTGGCAAAGCACGAGTGCCGCACCAACCCAGCAGACATCGCATGCGTCGCGGTTCGGTAAGATCGGCCGATATGTGTTTGAAGAACTCTGCTGTAGGCACTTCTGCATGTGGCAGGGCTTACCAGTACACTCTCGTCAGCCAACCGTCTTCGATAGTCTTATGTGAGGGAGAATTTGATTGGAGGAAGGGAAAGCACGCGCTGCTTGGTAGCGAAATGGCGTCCGAGAAAGTCTCGACAATGAGCTGCAATCGAACCAGCGTCCTCTGCGACGCGCGGCATGTCTTTGCGCGCAAGACAGCCAGGCTGGGCAGTACACGCGACGAAGTTGGTATGATTGGAGAGTGCTTACCGTTACCGCGCCCTTCATCGATAAGACTGCTCGCTCGCCGTCCTCTCATGCCAAAACTGCTTCGTCTATGCCCGTCTGCGCTGCTCTTACGCATCTCCTTGTTGCGCCGAATGACCGGGGTGTCCTGGAAAGGAAGGGCAATGCGCATGATCTTCTCTTCTTCTTCCGCCCCGCCAGGGCCCTTCTTGCGCTTTTTCTCCACCGTCACCGGCCGAGCCTTCTCTGGACTCGGAGAGCGTTCGGTGTTCGCGTGAGACCTGGCATGCGCTGGTCGCTGAGGTGACACTTGCGGCTGAGGCTCGGTATCCTTTTCGTTCGAAAGACGTTTACTCCTGCGGACTGATTTCGCAGGCTTCTCCGCTGCCTCTCGCTCGGGCGAGGTCGGAAGCCTCCTACGAGCCTTCTTCTGTATGGTCTTCAGCGCCGCATCTTCCGTCGGTTCTGGAACGGATGCTGGGATGGTCACAGAGTCCGATTGCAGTGAAGGCACGGGCGCAGAAGAAGTTGATTGTGATTCAGGATCCGAATTTCGTACTGTTGGCTGCTTCGCTCCTTTCGCCTTCTTCCCTCGACCTTTGCTGAACGAGAATCCGTCGATCTCTTCGTCGTATGCTATATTGTGTCGGTCAGTCTCCATCAACCAAGTTCCAAGACCTCCCTCGACCGCACAAAGAAGCCAGGCTCGACCATCACTTGCTCCAGCCAAACTAGACACCTGCATACCTTTTCTCGCTCTCTTCTTTGCGAAAGCACTGCTGTCGCCATCCTGCTCTTTGGTGCTCACCGACGTCGTGTGTGTGCCATTTACCTTCGCCTTCTTGCTCGGGGGTTCATTCTCGCCGTTTCCTTCATGGGAGAGTCGCGCACTCCGCCTCTTTTGCCCACCCGCTCCGTTCATTCCTATCACTTCCAGGGGTGATCGCGTAAGGACAATTGACATTGCTCAATGCGGCCGGCGGACTCGATCAGGCGCGTCGAGGTCGCGTGCCGGGAAAGGTCAATTCGGACTGCGCATGAACGCTGACACCATCACAGTATTCGGGTCGTCGCAATGAACGTATTGTCGCGTATAGAGTCAGCACTGGCGCGTAGTAATGATGCTGGGATGTGGTTTGGTGCGGGTAGGGATGAGGATAAGGCAAACGGTGGAGTGCATTGTTTACATCCACACCATCGGACCTTTTCCGCTGACAGCCGCCGAGGTGACGCTAGGCTGCTTTGGGCGTTGTTGCACTTCACTCCGCCTTCAGCACCCAAGGTTTGTACATGTACTTCACCATGTATGATTCGGGGCATCCAACACTCTCTTCATAGTACAGCGAGCGATTCTTCGACCTTGCAGACTAGCACTATCCTGTGAACCACCATTGCGATACTTGAATCCGAGTCAACGCGATGCCACGGCTACGAAAGCTCATTGACATCTAGTCCACACTTTTTCTCGCAGCGGAGAGTCCATCAAGCAGATCGAAGCTCGCGTCGACTTTTTGCGGCTTTCCATTGCTGGAAGGCGGTCAGTGTGAACGCAAAGTCCGCACCGTGCTATCTTTGTGCAGCCAACCTTTGACCGATCGAGACACTCTTGAGAGCAAACTGACTCTCGCTCGTCCGAGCAGATGTCACGGGTTTACCAGGACCGTCGCCCGTCAAGGAGATAGGGATGCCCTGTTATCGAACAGTGCGTCGAAGCAATGACATGGTGGGCTCAGGTGCACAGCCGTGCAGCACTGTCCACAGCCTGACAGCACCAGAAGTCAAGACGACTACAGCAGAGACTCCAATAAAAGTCAATCCGTGTGTGGTCACAGCTTGGGAGCTTGCACAGTCAATCGATCGACTGTAAGCCGACGCGTCAGTGATTCAGCGTCCATTTGCCTACGGATAGATACCTCAAAATTGGCGGCTAGACCATGACTTCTTCACTTGGTTCAACAGCCATATGCGTTACGATAATTACCACCTATACGTACGGTCGCAGGTCGCAGAGAACAGACCATCCCGTTCGCTCTGGTGTACTTAAGCTGCGAACCGGCGGATTAGTAGTACGGTGGGTGACCACGTGCGAATCCCCGCTGCTGTACGTTTTGTTTTTGCTGTCGGCGTCATTTGTATCTGGTGTATCCTTTCGGTTTCCTGGAATTAAAATGCACTTTTGGGTCAAGGAATTACGCACCATCGTGGTCGTCCACCAGCAGTGCAGTCCTTGGTGTTCGAGCCAGACAAAAGAGCATAGTAGAATTTTTGTGATTACACTCTAATCGTACAACATCTACAGGTTATTCCCTGTTCTATATGATGTATCCATCCACACGCCATGCTCTCAATGCCCCCAAGCGCAAGATCGCGTTTAGTCCAAACTTCTCATCACACCTTCAAATGCCACAAGAGCGACCGCATTCGCCGGAAACGCACGCAAAAAACAAGGCACAAACCCCCTCCAATACCCTTTCCATCCGGAATCCTTGGCCACCGCGCGCCAAGCCTCCCTCCACCGCGCATACTTCCTCTTGTCCGGGTCGAGCGGGTCGGTCATGATCCGCTGCTTGACGATATCCGATGGATACGACGTGAGCCAAAAGACCTGCGCACTCAGCCCGCCGGCCCAGAAGTTGATCGCCGGCGTGCTGAGATTGGTATTGCGTTGGAACCAGCGGGTGAAAACGTCGTAAGACCCCCACCAAAAGAAGAAACATGTCCGGAAGAGTAATGTGGCGCTCAACCCGTGCCAGAGGCCGGAAACGCCGTGCTTGGAGAGGATTTGACGGGTGCAGTCGATCGGGCCGGAGTATAGACGCTGCGCTTTGGTGGTTTGGTACTGCACTTGCAACCTCGCCTTGACGTGCTCGATCGGCGCCGCGATGAAGGAGACCGTCCAGCCGGCCATCATGCCCGCCATCCCATGTCCGAAAGAAGGTAGCTTTTTCTTCTCGTCGTCGCTGAGCCAGATCGCTTCGCTCGTAGGTCGTGCACGGAGCGGCTGGAAGACGTTCTCGTTCAGTAAGCGGCGGTAAAGCGTCAGAGAACCCAGCATCAGGCTGTCCATGCACATCCACCCCACCAACGGAGGCGTCGCGCCTTTGTAGATGCCATTGACGCCTTCCTTGCGCAATGTCTGCAGGACGCAATCGAGCGGGCCGGAGAATTGGGACTTGGACGAGGTTTGGAGACGGACTTTGATCGTGTCGAATGGGTGTCTGGTTGAAGTTCTGTCAGCGTGGCTCCCGGCAGTGCCTATGTGAAAGTCCTTTTGCCCTCACCCAACACTCAACTTCGCAAGCCCGGAGAAGATTCCGGCGACGAAACCTTTGTAGTTCCCAGCGCCTTTCGGCGCGCTCACACCCGCTTCCTCGTCGTGACTGCCCGCTGCCTTGGCCGCTGCTTCTGTGAAGGAGGCATTCTTCACGGATGCCGACATTGAGACACTGGGCTGTGATCGTTCTTCGCAGTAAGCATGCTGGAGAGCGTCGGTTCTACTATATGTAAGATCCGTTTTGGGAAAAGAACGTTTCTGTCATGTGTATCAAGCGCCGATCTACAATCGGAGGTTTGGCTTCACGATCTGGAACTGTCGCGACGAAAGCGGACATGACGCAGTGGATCCCAGATCACGGGGACGGAAGAGTCGCGACCGCAATCGCCGACGATGTGATTAGTAGCAATAAATCTGGTCGAGCGAGCTTGGCTGGACTTTTCCAGCGACTAACCCAGACCATGTAGTCCTTTCAACATCTGCGACCTTCTAAGGTCGTTTGACATCCATAGCCAACATTTTCGCGAGGAATAGACGTGCAACATGGCCCAAGCTGGACTCGACGGCGCCGCCAACGGAGCCAATCCCAAGCCCGAGCGCGTGGTCGACAGTAACAAAGTCTGGACGACATTGATCACCAACACCAAATACCTGTCCGGTCTCTTGACCCTCGATGCGTCGCTCAAGCTCGCGGGATCAAAGTATCCCCTCGTAGCCCTTTACACGGACACCTTCCCGGCCGAAGGCCACGCCGCGCTCGACCGACGAGGCATCCCCAAGAAGCGCATCCCCTACCTTGTCCCCAAGACGCACAAGGACTTCACCAACGACCCGCGCTTCTACGACTGCTGGAGCAAGCTCACGCCGTTCAGTCTGGTGGAGTATGAGCGGGTCGTGCAGCTGGACAGCGACATGCTGGTTTTGCAGAATATGGACGAGCTGATGGACATCCCGCTCGATGCGGCTGTCGAGCGTGGGAAAGGAGAACGGGTGTTCGCCGCGAGCCATGCGTGCGTGTGCAACCCCCTGAGAAAACCGCATTACCCCCGTGACTGGGTGCCGGAGAACTGCGCCTTCACATCTCAACACGCCACGCCAGATGTCGCGCAAGAGCAGGGCGCACTGCCTACCGCGGGCCTGGCGATGCCGAATGGAGGCCTACAGGTCGTGACCCCGAGCGCCGACATCTACAATCTGATCCTCGGGTCGCTGGACGGTGACAGCACGGTTAACTTCGACTTTGCCGACCAGAGTATGCTGAGCGACTTGTTCCCCGGTCGCTGGGTGGCATTACCGTACATCTACAACGCGCTGAAGACGTTGCGGTGGAAGGGCGTGCACGATGCGATATGGCGGGACGACAGGGTGAAGAACGTCCATTACATTCTGTCGCCGAAGCCGTGGGACGAGACGGCGGAGGATAAGGCAAAAGAGGGGAGAGATGGGAGCAATCAATGGTGGTGGGATGTCCATGAGAGGAGATTGAAGGAGGAGCAAGCCAAGGGGATTGATGATGATTTCTGAGCAGATTGTAGCCATTCCAACGACCTCAAGGAAATCTTCAGGGGTCTTGACAGCCCTCATCTGCGCATGTCAAGATCTGTACCGCAGACTTCGCGTACCGAGAACACTGTATAAAGTCACGTGCTCGGTTCGTCTGTTTCTGTCCCTGCATCTGTCTACCGAACGCGCTTGCGCCTAATCGAGGCTGGCGCCAGTGGGAGTTCGGACTTGCCCAGCTGTGCCTCACTCTTGTTTCAAGGGGGCCCGTCCGCAAGCGCGGTATACATTTGTCAATGTGAGATAAATACAGAACTGTCACCACCAACAAACCCCAACCAACGTTCGCCTCTTTAAGATATCACCTCTCGCCTCTTGCATCGCCACCTAATTCGGCCTGCCGCGCGAAGTAAAGGAAAGGCGATCCGTTCAGGGGAATAGAGGCACACACGTTCGACAGTTACGCCGTACACGCGACTCGAAGGAATCGACATTATCCGAGCAATCAATTGCGCAACTAGGACACCACTCCGAATAGACGGTGCGCACGCACGATAGATCAACGCGGTCCTTCCCTTCGCAGCTGCGGACGTCTCGTGGCACACCGGCTGGCGCCATGGGCGGCTCAATCTCGAAGGTGATGGCCAAGATCTTCGGATCGAAAGAGATGCGTTTGTTGATGTTGGGCCTGGATGCGGCCGGCAAGACCAGTACGTTTCCGGACGTTCTACGTATTCCCTAGGAACACCGTGCACTGACTCGATTGACCACTCTCCAGCAATCCTGTACAAGCTCAAGCTCGATACCGACGTAACGACCATTCCCACCGTCGGCTTCAACGTCGAAACCGTGACGTACAAGAACACCAAGTTCAACGTCTGGGACGTCGGCGGACAGGACAAGATCCGGCCATTATGGCGGCACTACTTCTCCGGCACGCAAGGTCTGATCTTCGTCATCGACAGCAACGACCGGGATAGGATGGAGGAGGCACGGAGGGAGTTGGAGAGGATCATCCAGGATCGCGAGATGAAGGACGCGTTGTTGTTGGTGTTTGCCAACAAGCAGGACATTACAGGGGGTAAGTCGGAGTGAATGGGTTTTTGGGCTATTGGATGGTGCGCTGACGATTGCGGCACAGCGATGTCGCCGAAGGAGGTCTCGGACAAGCTGGAGCTGGACGTTGTGGCGAGGAGTCATATCTGGAAGGTCGAGCCCAGCTGTGCGACGACCGGCGAAGGCATCTTCGAGGGTCTGGCATGGCTGAGCAGCAACGTCAAGGTGCCACCCAAGTGAGTGGGCGGGAGATCGCATGAGCAGTGCACTGTATGAGAGTCTCGAGAGCGATAACTTTCCCTATTACCACCCGGGAAGTGGCGATAAGGACCCCGAAGGTCCTCTGGAAGGACACGAATGAGAGGAGGCAGCCATGCGTGGGTTTCGGGAAGGCTGGATCCAGACACGGCGCATTGTACCAATGGATACCCCGCAGCGTACGCCAGGAGGCTAGCGATCTTCGCGCATACATAGGTAGATTCTATCATCGCACATCGGCATGGCGTGGATTGGTGTTATTGGTAGCGTTGCTGTTTATCGGACTGGGCAAGCGTCTAGCGGGATTTGAGAGATGGTGGCAACAGCGGGCGTATGGAGGTGCTGTGACATATGATACCTGGATCTCAGCGAATACAGAGAATACCTATGTAGGTGTGAACGTGAAGTTGGTATCTTATTGATGGTGTGCTTCGAAAGATTACCTACGGTATGTACCGCAGGGAGTCAGCATCTTGTCTTGGCGATTACATGTCGCGTGTGACGCCCGGCGTGTGATGTCGACCCCGCCTGAAGTCTACTGCCACTCTCGACAACCTCGACTGCAGTCGCTGCATGGCGAGCAACGATGCGATAACGACGATTGGCTGCCGGAGTGGTAGCTCTGTCATCACACAGGATGGACAACAACACAGTAATAGCGAACCGCGACCAGCCCATCCCGGTCATACGGCTGCCTTCCGAGCAAGACAGCGAGACAGTGACAGGACCAGCGTCGGGTGATCAACGACAACGCGCTAGGGATAGACTCAAAGAGCAAGCGCAAAAGCTGAAGGACAAGCTGGACGACTATGGCACACCCGAAGTGCGGCAGAGTCTCCAGGACCGCTTCCTCAGCGGAATCATGTCGCACATCATCCCATCGGAGGCGCTGAGCGAGGATGAAGATGAAGACCTGGACAAGGAGGCAGCAGAGGGAGAGAAGAAGAATAGAAGGAGTCGTAAGCAGGCTGCGGCTCGTCCGGACTTCAGTGTCACGCTCATGAGCAATAACTTCCGCCGCTTCAACGCCCGATGCGGCGTCCTCTTCGTCCTGCAGAACCGGCTCATTCACCTCTTCACCTGGCGACACCCGACCGTCACGCTCTCCTTCCTGGCCGTCTACAGTCTGGTCTGTCTCAAGCCACATCTGCTCCCGACCGTGCCTTTGGCCGGACTGTTATTCTGGATCATGATCCCATCCTTCCTGGCCCGACACCCGACGCCCGTCAACGATCCTCGCGTCGAGCCTTCATTCCAAGGTCCGCCCATCGCTCCACCGACCAAGGTCAAGCCGGCGCCGGATCTGAGTCAGGACTTCTTCCGCAACATGCGCGATTTGCAAAACAGTATGGAGGACTTCAGCCGAGCGCACGATGCCGCCAACGACTTCATCGCGCCGTACACCAACTTCAGCGATGAAGGGCTGAGCTCGATGTTGTTCGTCGTGCTGTTCGGCGTGGCTTGCGTGACGCTGGTGGCGAGTGAAGTCGTGCCGTGGCGATTCATCTCCCTTGCGGGTGGTTGGACGGCGATCGTGCTCGGCCATCCCGAGGCGAAGAAAGTCCTCCTGTCAACCGAATTTCTGAGCCAGCTCGATCAGTACCTGGTCCTAGCCCAAACGCGCCTCCGTTCTCTCATCGACTCCGACATCCTCCTTGACGACCCACCAGAAGTCCGGCAGGTCGAGGTCTTCGAGCTGCAGAAACACCACTTCTACAGCGACACCTGGGAAGCATGGCTCTTCAGCCCGTCCGCCTATGAGCCGCTCTCGCCAGCGCGAATCGCCGGCTCGAGAGCGAAAGGGACGCAGTTCTTCGAGGATGTGCAGGCGCCTGCGGGCTGGATCTGGAAGGACAAGAAGTGGAGCCTGGATCTGGAGAGCCGGGAGTGGGTCGAGCAGCGCATGGTGACCGGGGTGGAGATTGAGACGGAGGGCGAGCGGTGGGTTTACGACATCCCTGTGCAGGAGGCGGAGGGGCTTGAGAGTTCGGCTCGGCCCAGGAAGCTGCCGAAGAGAAGGAGTACGGGGGGGAGAAGTGTGTTGAGGGAAGTGCCGACGAGTGGGTGGGAGGAGGGAAAGGGGTTTGAGATTCGCGGAGAGTGGCGGAGACGGCGTTGGGTGAGGTTGGTGGAGAGGAAGGCTGAGAGGCTGGCTGGTTGAGTTGCAGGACGGCTTGGATTCGACCCTTTTTTCTTAGTTGGAATCTATGTTCTACTCATGCGATATGCGCATAGGTGCACAGCCACGACAGTGCATTGGCACCCGAACAGGAAACAAGAACCCACTGGTGAAACCCAAATCTGGTTGACAACACTACACTTCGCGAACTCAGAAACGAACGTCGAGCGACTGCGCTCGCGACAATGACCGGAAACACCTCACGGCAGCCGTGGTCATGGCTTGGCACTTGCGACGTTCGATCTCGAGGTGGGCTTAGCGCACATGGTGGCGTCTTACGAGGAACGCCGAACTCGTGGGTAGACGAACCTGTTTTCCATGTCGCTTCCTTCCTCACCCTCGTCATCATACTCTGCGGTCTCGAGAGTATGCACTCTGGCCTCAACTCCAACCGTCACGGCTTCGCTGGATCGGGCTTGCTGCTCCGCGTCTTGTACCGGTGTCTCCTGCGAAGAGCGTCCCATATCTCGGCACGGGTCTCTCTCTTCGAGCCTCGCCACGCGAATTGCGAGGTTGGTGAAGTCGGCGCGGGTGGTGTGCTCCTTGCAGGTCTTTTCAAGAGTCCTGGCGACCATGTTATACGCTGCCTCCCGGGCAATCTCGCGTTCCGGGTACGAACGGCGGTGGTCGATGTCCTGGGCGGCTTTTGCGACGTCTGCCTCGTAGGTCTTTGCGAAAGCGCTCAACTGCGCTTTGAAGCTCGTCTCGGCTTGTTCGACTCTCGCGTTCACCTCCTTCCTCAAGTTCCCGACCCTCGAACCAGACCGCACAGCAGTCTCTGCCATGTGTTGGAGCTTATGCTCAAGGAGGTCCATACGACGGTTGAGGGCGTCTTCTTTCTCCTCTATCGCGCCTTCTGAGTTGATCTTGCGGATCAGTTCTGTGGCTTTGAGCGCGGAGCCGACCAGCCATGACATGAAGGTCATAATGAGTGAGACGGGAGACAGCGGTTTTGGTGATGGCGTCGATGAGCGATTGTTGTTGGTCTTCCCACCATCGCCATTCAATGCGTTTGCCATACTGTTGAACGAGAGAGGGGACCCCGGACTTATTGAGATACTTTTGTCGCTGGTAGGAACAACTTCGTAGAAGCTCGTGCGAAGAAGAAGAAGCTCGTGCGAAGAAGAAGAAGAAGAAGAAGAAGAAGAAGAAGAAGAAG
>Ga0058704_10000701_pt1 | contig 16442 bp, 8 predicted proteins | sample AgamicMgSfe_FD_71363 | JGI IMG/M metagenome (GOLD analysis project Ga0058704, IMG submission 71363) | Agave microbial communities from Guanajuato, Mexico - Mg.Sf.e | ecosystem: Host-associated > Plants > Phyllosphere > Phylloplane/Leaf | place: Guanajuato, Mexico | collected 2012-05-30
AAGCTTTCCATTGGGGCAGTTGGAAAGATTTCATCTTTTTGCTCTAATAGAGTTGACGGAATCTTGCTGCTTGGTTCGCCTAAACTTGCATTTCGTGTTGCAGCCCCAGGGGGACTCCAAATCTTTCTATTTTCCCGGAACTGGCTTTGGCTCGCCTCCACTATAGAACTAAAAATTCCGGCCTGCAGGAGAAAGAAGCTCGACTGGACCTCTTTCTTCATTTTGCCCACTAAAAAAGGAAACCGCAAACACTGACATTGCCACAAGCGGGAAGTACTTAAGAAGAAGACTCAAGAGATCCACTCTCTTAGAAGAGCTTAGGAATAATAAAAAAAAGTAGTTGAAGCTAGCTGATCTAAAAGTTCTCTTAGCAATCGATCCTTAGTAATCGCTAAATAGGGGCCCTAGTTGTTCACATAGATTTTTGCAGGCTCGAAATGCCCTTAGTAGATACTAAGCAAATTTCATTCCCAGATTACTATATAATGTAAATGTCTTCCCTTACTCTAAGATCTTCTCTTAAGCTATCGAATAAGCCAATATCTTCTACAGGACTAAACTAGATCAATTAGAAATTACCCTTTTACTGCTGGCTTTCACTGATGTAAAAGAAGAGGATTCTCAAAGGCTTTCTTCTTTACTGGCTGTAACGTAACAAGCGAAGCACTTACACTCGCTCGATTCCTTCATTTTTTTCTTAAACTGGCTCTAGAGGAGTAGGACTTGAACCCTCAATGGCTGGACCGACAGCAAAGGAACCTGGTCACTCGCTCGAACCCAGATTCCATGGAGTACTTCACTTCCTCTCTCCCTTACACCCTGACACGTCAGGGCTGTAACGTACTCATACCTTCAAAGGAAAAGAAAGCAGAAGGAATGGATAGGTATGTAAAAAACCTCCTATATCCATGGAACCTTTTACTCCCTAGGGATCACTCCATTCCCAACTCTGGAAAAGAAACTCTTACCGACTGGGGAAACCTCGTATAGACATTGTGTCTCGCAAGGAAATTGGCAGCTGGCCTAAAATCACTTGATTGACCTAGCTTGATCATATGATAAGAAAAAAGCTTTCTTTCTCCCTGGCAGGGAAACTGGCACAGCAACATGAGGGGCAGGGACTACCGTTAGCAGGACTGCTACGGCAATAAACAAAAAGTAAGGATTAGTCGAGATGAAAGGACACTTTCATTGTCTATAAAGGGAAAGGGCAAAGAAACTCCAACGACTGACTCTGGCTATAGGGATGTGACAGAATTCCCTGCGAGAAATCCTCCCACTGCTATTGTAGGGGCTTAACCTTTTTCGATGGCAGAAGCATTGGATGCCCTTTTTTCTCCAACACTAGATGCGCTTGATCTAGCCCTCCCTTGGAACTATATCCAACGCTTGGAAAGAAAATCAATCTATAACTGGCTTAAAAGATGACTTAGCAATGGCCATTAGGAGCACTTCTACTTTTATTGATATTGGGAATGCCACTACTTCAACTACTGCTTCTATGGGAATAGCAGAAAAATGGAATTAATAAACTCCTCCTTCCGGAATACAATGGGAATAAAAGCTATATCCCCCCTAAGCTAAGGAAAAAATGTCTATCTTATCGTGAGCCCTAGAATAAGTTTGCCTAAAATCACTTGATGGAACAGGCTCGGCTGGATCAAAGCACTTTTTTCTTACACTCGCAACTACTCCTCTGTACATATAGGGAAGACCACTACAGAGACTGGAACTCAAAGGCCTCCAACGGTAACTTCAACTCCAGGTAAGGCGGAAGCACTTTTAGGGCTTAGGACGAAACAGACATATTTTACACTCGCTTTTTACCTAGAATTAACAGATGGATTGGCCTTGCCTACTAAACATGTAGAAAAGACAGTTGAGAAGGCCTTTAGGGGCGCTGTTTTCATCCAACTCGAAATATCTTAAGAGAAGAGAATGTTACGCCCCCCAAAAAAACTCCCATGCCTTCCGTTGGTCAACAACCAACCACAGCTCAGCTCTCTATAGTATTGAAGAAAACGAAATGTAACAAAGAATAGATGATAATGTTCGGTAATTCCACTCTCCTTTTGTACTTTCCGCGAGGGCCACCTTTTCTATTACTCCTTTGGCTTTCATCTGTTTCCGACAGCGCCGTTTGATACTTCAATCGAGAGGGCCTCCTTTCTTACTTTGTCTTCCCTCCCCCACTTGGCTTGCTGAAGCCGCTGCCGCCGCAGCTGCTGAAGCCGCTGCCGCTGCAGCTGCTGAAGCCGGTTAGCCTTATCGCGGGCAACCTTTGGCTTGATGAACCTTTTGTCACTTTGCGCCGGCTCATTGTGGTCTAAAATATTGGACACCCTCTCGAGTAACTTCGAGATGGCCTCACAGTCTTTATTTGCCCTGTAGGGTTTTGACTGATGTTGCCGATGATCATCGCATGCAATACGCTTCATGAAGCGTATTAGGTCATCATCCGTTTCACTCGGCGCCTGCTCATTGTCAGAATCCGTAGTATATCTACGGACCCTTTTCATAGTAGACTCAACTGCAGCGGGAGCTAAAGCAATTGTAGCAGCTCCCGCACCTGTAGTAGGACAGAGGAACTTATCGAGGCTCTTTTGGAACCTTTTTTAAGAAAAAAAAATCCCCTTCCTCCGGGACATGGTCATTCCCCTTTTCCCGAAGCGGTTCAAAAATCTCTCCTATAACAGTGCAATTTCTCGTGCCCAAGTCGCGGCGAAGCTTTTGGAAATGGCTTCACATAGGATCTGTGTCTCCATTCCCCTCCCAGGCATCCCAAAGAACTATCTCAACTGCGCGAGATGTAAGCCCCAATGGACTCAACTTTCTCCCAACGGCACTGAGAAAGAAAAGACTTCCCATTTGCTGTTCTAGACCCAGGTATGCTAGTAGCTTTTCAGCTATCACTTCCTAGAAGGAGCTCTGACAGGAGACCTCAGAATGCCTTGGCTCTAAGCCGTACGTACCACCGTTCAATGCCGTCTTCAGCCGCGCAGAAACTTTCTCTCGTGCTATGGCGTGCTTTTGAGCGCATTCATTGCTTTGAGGGAGCAAGGAAGCCTTGAGTTGGGCGCGTAAGGTTAAGGGTGGTGTGGGTTTTCGATGGATAGCTTTTTCAATCTCTATCATAGGTTTGATAGATCTGAATCTTGTGTTTATGGGCGTGTATGGATCCCCCCAGCTTTGATTGCTTTTCACCTTTTCATATAATGAAAATTTTTTTATACCATTGACATTGATAGTTGTAAACAGATAGATAGTGTGCATTGATGGATAGCAATGGTAGTTAAGAGCATTCCTTTCCTAGGGCCAAGATGGTCTCTTTCTTCCTTCCCTTATTCCCGCTGCAGTTGATGGAGAAGCATTGAGCAAGGCAAGGAGTCGAGACAGTCTTAGCTACAATCTCTGCCCTTACCTGAGTATCTTCCTTATCGTCTGAAAACAGAATAGTCTTTTATCGAATCGTCTCTTTTCTTTGGAATAAGAGTGAAGGATAATGCGCGTCATCGTCTTCTGAGGAGAGATCTTTTATGAATACATTTCATCGCCTGGAATCAACAATTGAAGAACTTGACCTCAAAGAAACTTCCTCTGGTGAGATTGAAGTGTGCTTCAATTCATGTTTCCGCGTAAACTTCGTGCCCAACATTTCACCTATGTAACGTCGAGTGCTATCTTCCTTCTTCGATGAGAGATGAATCGCCGACTCTTCCCAAATCCGCGAGCGAGGCGAAGAAGCATATCGCTTTGAACGGACACCCTACTCTCTCTTCAACCTTTGAGCATATCTTTGACTTGGAGATTCCCGGTCTTCTGTCTTAGCCCTGACCCTGTTCAGAGAGACTCTTCAACAGCACCTTTTCGCACCCAGCATCGACGCTATGTTCCGAATGTCTGGTCATTGATAATCTTTCTCATAGATTAGTTTGCTGCCAACTAGATCTGATTGATCACAACTAACGGGTAGTACTATAGGGGTCTTACTCTCAGTAGTGAATGACAAACGAATGTGGAATGTCAAGCTGTGAAACTGAAATCATCAATCTTTTGCTTTTGCTATTCCGTGTAGCGGAGACTTTAGAGTCTAAATACCAAGCTGTGAGACTTCGTTCAGTGAGAATCCCAGTTTGAAAGACTTGGCAAGATTGGCTTCGTAGTGGTACCACAAATGCCTTGGATGAACAAGTCGAAACTTCTCTTTCTTTTTGGCTATACCTCCTGTAAATCAAAACACGAGTTTAGGGCACCCTAACGGTGGGACACGACATGGAGATTCAATAATCTTTCTCTCTTTAACCTCTTTCCCTCATTACTGGAGCGAGTGTTCGGGCAGGTGGAGTGATGGCAGGATTCTTTTATCATAGACCGTAACCGTCAAGGATTCTCCTTATGGTAAAGACAGAGAAGCTGCGAGACTGGTAGAAAGATAGGGGATAGGTTTGAAATTGGCTTTCTAGTTCGATTTATAGGAAGCGAAGCAACTAGTTTACGGAGAAAACCGAGACTCGAAAGGTTGAAACCGTTAGGACATAACAGTTAGGAAGTGACATAACAGAGATGAAGTTATGAAAGAAGATAGTGATAATAGCTCCTATTCAAACTAGGCTGCTCAGCGGAGGGGCTCGAAGCTTCGGCTGCGCCTCCCCTCTCGGGCCGTGAGTAGTACTAATGATTGATTGAGGACCCGGGGAATAGAGGGCCGTGGTAGTGGTAATTATTTGATCTATTAATACAAATACAAAGGGAATAGGCTCTGGGACTGCTGTGCTTTAGCCCAGATTACGTAATTGAGTATAGAAATCGAAAGGAAAGGAGAAGGGGAATTCATCTTGTTGTTGCGCCTTCCGTCTGCTGATCAATCCAGGGAAGATAGAAGGAAGACCTTTTGATTTTGAAATCCTAGAACGAACTGCTTACGCTGAGATAGGGCTTGAGGAGAGCGCTGGAACGATAGGTAGAAAAGGGCAAGCCCCATCACCTAAAACTAGGGATGAAAGCCCGGGCATAGATCGGAATTCCTGAGAAATGAGAGAAAAGTACCAAAGTACCAAAACACCGTTGGCATGTTTTTGATTTCCCGTCCAATTGGCTTGTTAAAACCCGGCGTAGTGCGGAAAAAGAGTAATTACCGACCTCCTCGTGCCATCCCCAGTCGTCCAGTAAAAATAGTTTATTTAGGAGTCCCGGGCTAGCAAGTAGGAGTAGGAGGCCAAATGTTTATTGCCAGTATCCATCCCAATGCTTTCGTCTCCGGTAAAGATCGAGTAAAGCTGAGCTTTCCATAGGTAATGAATGGGCTAGTCAGCCAATTCCGATCTTTTGATTTCCTGCCGAGTAGGTTGTCGTCAATGGTTGAGAAATCCGCTGAATTTGTCGTCTTTCTTTTTTTCCTCTCCTTCCTTTTATTTGTTGGGTGAATGCTGGATAATTTTCCAAGTTCGGGAAATTCCTTTTCCAGAGGCCTCTCTCTTTTGTTCTTTTGCGCGCCAAGCCGGTCAATGTATAGGGTACCGGACCGCTAAGGGAGTCTTCACTTCCAATTCTTAAGACTCAAGATGCAACTTACGGCCGTCTGCTATAGGGGTTCGAGCTGGTACAGAATACCCATCCTTAGAGCTTGATGCTGGCAAACCTTACCCTCTTTTAAGGTTGCCGCTTAATTGGCTGATGATGGGGAAGAGTCTTCTCCCACAATGTATGTTGGCAGGTCGGCTTCCGGAGTTTGAATCTCAAGCTAGGGATCACCAGTTCCTTTAGCAGAAGTTCCTCTTCATGGAGATGAAATAGCAATCGTTACAGATAGAGTTGGTTTGAGATGCTTTAATAGCAATTGGCAGCCTAGCCTGGAGTGCGCTCTTTTGCGCTTTCGGCCGATCTAAAAAGTGGAAGATGGAATCGGGCATGTAAGACAGATAGATTAGGCTCACAGGCCTAAGAGAGGCAACTTCTTCCATTGATCCGAACTCACCAAACCCTATTTCTCCGGAACTGATACACTGAAGGATCAGTACAGTCAGGCTGAGTCGCTTGATGAGCTCCTGAAGTGAAGTATAAAAGAAAGATAATAGCTGGCAGTGCACCTTTGCCTTCGGTCAGCATACTCCAAGGTGAGTAACAAATAGTCATTCCCAACCTCCATTGTTCTAGCTTTTTTTCCTATAGCTCTAGTACCAGACTGGTTTTATAATTACGTAGAAAGTCTCTGTCTCGTCTTTCTTGCTCTTCGCCAACCCCCTTTCCTTCTTACCAAGCTTAGAATGATCATTTCTTCGATATTGAATACCTTATTGACTTTGAGACTACTACTAGCAACGAAGCTCAACCTGACTCGACCAGTCTACAACTTCGAAAGCAGGGGAGCGGAGATCTTTCTTGAAATCATTCCGAAGTCGAAGGGGGGTAAGATCCTTGCCGAATCGAAGTTATTCATTTCATTCGCTACTGGAGCCCCTACTATTACTATGAAAGACGAAAACTGGATTGAATCGAATTCATTCGCTCGCCCCCTCTCGCGTACGTAGCCTTTATGGCAAAGCTCTTTTATCTTTCTTCTTATCCTCTTTCATTTCAAGGGACAGATTCCCTTTTCCTCTATCAGATGACGATTGAATGGCTTCCACCACGACACGAAGAACTACTCCTTATTTACGAATCAAAAGTACTCTTTTTCTTGAACCAACGAGTGCCGCTAAGACGTTAAGTGATTATGAAAGCTTTCCCCTGACTGAACCCAACGACTCTCGAGTCTTTCAATAGAAAGAGTCAAGGGGCAAACAAAAAAACAATGTCTCTGACGTTAAGTGATTTCGGTCCAGCTAACCGAAATAAAACATTCGGATTAGTGATCTTATAGAGGTCACATAACTGACACATGCCCAAAGTCGATCGAACTGTAAGGAGAGCCCGCATTGAGATGGGAGAGAGGTCCTTTCGGACCCCTTTGACCATAAACCTCTTTGCAAACTCCAGTGCACCTTCCTTAGAGACAAGTGACTTGTCTCGGGATACGGAAACACCTAATTTCCTTAACAGTTCTTCGTAAGTCTTTGCCACCTCTGTATCGGCAATGACTACGTCATCACCTAACACCGCGTAATCGTTAAACTTACCAGGGTAAGAGGTCTGCCGCTAACCACACCACTATGTGGTGGGAAAGGGAGAAGAGAGCCCTGGAGATCAAAAGCAATGGAACCAACGATGTATTCTAAATCTTCCTCAAGCGACTCCCCTAAAGGTGGGATTCACGAACGGAATACATCCCCATGAGAACCCACTACTTAACCACTTATCATAGATAAGGAAGTACTTTCTTTTTCTATAAAGAATATAGCTCTTTGTAGCTCTTCCCCATCCCGTTGTGAAAGAGTCTTCCTCTTTTTCTTGTACTATGGTACTGTAGATCTGCGAGGTTATCCACTACAGACTCTACTCTTTTATGTAAAAGATCTAAAAATATCTGCATCATAGCCCCTAGTAAGGTAGGTAGCACTATATTGTGGAGACCGAATGGCTGTATAGCAGGAATGGAATGCGTTATTTGGGTCTCAGAAGTCAATGCAAACCCGAATCTGCCCCTTCTTCTTGGTCACTGAGGCAATGTTAGCCAACCAATCGGGATCTTTCTCTTATGATACCCACATCTTTTCATTTCTTCATGAGGAGTGGATGAAAGCGTCGTAGTGCTTGCTTGATGGGCTTAGCATCTGCTTTGATATATAGCCTGTGGACGGCTATTTAAGGGTGACGCCCAGGCATCTCAGCCTAACTCCAGGCAAATATGCCCAGCCCAAGTATTCAAAAAGGAGCTGGACGTATTGTTCAGCTTCCTCTGCATCCTCTTTCTATATCTTCGATAGGCCGGAGGAAAGATTGTAAGAAAGAAGAATGAAAGTTAGAAGTTTCGATTATTGTTTTAAGTTTCCGGGGATAAATTGAACAAGAAATTCCTGTCTTCTATCGTTTTCGTGCCCCATCCCTATGGCTTATTTCACTCCTCGAGAAGACTTAGTGGTAATTTTAGTATTAGATTAATAAGCAACTCATTCCATTTTAATACAAAAGCCCTAAAAGAAACAGAGAAGCCCGAGATCAGTCAATTCTTCTTATTAATCGCTCTCTGTCTTAAAGAAGAGAAGGAATGGGTAGTTTAAAGACTTGAAATCAGTCAAACAGAAAGCGGATAAGGTCAGAATGGAACTCTCTTCGATTGTTGAGACGGAAAAGATAAATTCTTTTTCTGTTTCCGGAGCTAATGAATGTCTTTATTAAAGAAGAAATGTCACCATTTCGTTCCCACTTCCTATTGCTATTTATGATTTACCTTTACCGATCGAGTCAGACTAAAGGAAAGAAAGTGTCGACTTTCTTTTTCTTACCGGATTAAGACTGAGTTTAGTGTTAACTATTACAAGCCATACCAACCCTTCTTACTTTCGTTGGGGTAAAGCACTTTCTTCTTATGCATAACTGGAAGAAGCGTCAGAATCTCGTATTGCAATCCTTCCCTTAGAATCCATTCTCTCTCTTTACCTGCCCGGTAACATACTTTTCCTCTCTATTGCTCCGTCTGATAATGTGGCAGTGGAATAGAATCTGCTACTTCCTATGAAGGGCCTTATCCATGGCTTAAGGCCTAAAAGAGAAGTAGAAAGCGACAAAAGTCAGCAAGGCAACACTAGGATGCAACACTAGGATATGGAAAGGAAGTCCGATTAAGGTGTTCGTGCACTGTAAGGACGTCTTGACTTACAGCTTGAGGACTGAAGTCCGTCTTTCTAGGTTTGAGTGTGGTTGAAAAAACTGTTTTCGAAGTCTGGTTCCGCAGCTAGAGGCAATTCAGTAGGAATCCACTACGCATTGTCCATAGCTTTGGCCTAAACCCCTCCCATGTCTTCGCCTGGAAGTCATAACCCTAGCTTGAAGTTCTATGACTTAGTTTTACCAGATAAGTAGTATTGACAGGAAAGTCTCCGACTAGTCCCTGATCTTCTCTTAACACCAGGGAAGTCAGATACCTCCTTTCCTCAGAGATGTAAAGTCCGGCAGTATAGGACTACGTAGTTCCCCAGCCCTAAAAATCCATTATTCTTCCATACCGGGAATTTCCCACTGAGGACTCAATCTGTCTTGAGATTTAGCCATATATTACTATATTCCCTATTCCCAAAGGGAATAGAGAAAACCCTACCTTGTTGATAGTTGATATAATTGATATAAGCTCGCCCTTCTTTCTTACTCTTGTTTTCTCTTTCCGGTCCGCTAACTGCCTAACGAAGAAGCTACTGATTGATGATAAAGTGATAAAGTTAGGGAAAGAAGATTAGGCCAAAAATAGGCCTATTTTCGGACAAAAGAAGGTAATTGCTATCTTTCGCTCTTCCCAAAGATGCTAGCAGGAGGTGACAGAGAATAAAGCATCTAATACTAGTAGTATTAGTCTTACTGGGTATGATTGATAAGGTGGAGCCTTCCTATTGATCTTTTCAAGCCTTTACTTAATAGGATCCCTAACGTAAGGAAGACGAAAGCCAGCTTTGTCATATCAGCTAGGAATGGCAGTAACTCAGTCAGCTAGTCCGGAAAAGATCCTAACTAAGTAGTTAGACGGGAAAGAACCAGTAGTAGCATTTACTTACAAGCCCCACTTAAAGGAGCATTAAGAATCGAAGCCCAGAGTCTAGTCCGGTAGTGTAGCAAATTCATCCTTTCCTATCTACTTAGCTTTTGGATGGCTATACCATTCAAAGTGCTGCGGTGCCAACTCCGCACTTGGCAAGATCCGAGCTCTCTTCTCTTATTAAATTAATGCTTTGCACCCACTTTTTGCTAATATAGGAACTAGAGCTTCCCTTACTTATTTTAGAGCGTTCGTGCCCCTTGCGAAACGGTTCGCTCACTCCCTATATAGGACCATTAAGAAGAAAGAAGGAAGAAAAAAAAGATAACTAGTATTGGGTGGGGATGGCACTCACTTTCTCTCCTGAGCTTGAAATAGAGAGGCTGGGCTAGGTGTCAAAGGGACTCCACCTGGCGTAATATAACAAGTGGAAAAATGACATCTGCCTTGAATCCGAAGGGGCTGCCCAGACACCGAATTCACCCGGGGGAAACCTTAGGAGAGCTGCCTTCTCTTTGGAAATATGGGGAAAGAAGACGTCAGTAAACCGTGACGCTCGAACTGGCAACTCGAGTTCACCAATGCCACAACGAATGCGAAATTACCCGACGTTAAGGCACCGATTTAATCTGGTTCAGCGTACGTCCTCGGCGACCGCAAGACTTGGAGCATGAAGTTTCTGGGAACTCTTCCGCATCAAGAGATCATCGATATAGATCAAAAGAATGACAATACCACTACTTACTTCTATTCTTGGAACCGGACACGGTTCGTGCTACGTGGCCCAGCCCAGCCTGAGCGGTCCCTCCCTTTACTCGGTTACCTCATCAAGGAAACAAGCCATAAGTGAAATTCGGGACTGAATTTATCAAATGAAAAAAACGGATAACAGACCGAACACTGCCTGTCACCTCTTGCTTGGGCGACCATGGCAATACGATCGTAAGGTGATTCTCTTTATTGAAGAAGAAAGAAAAGAACATGCATATCTTTTTGAAGGATGGTCGAAGATTGGGCGAACGATCGACAAAGCTGATTAGCTCTTAAGCTCTGTATCCAGGTGAGCTTCCTGACAGGCTCAACGTAGTTCGGTTCACGAGGTGGAACGAGACATCTGGCTGCTCAATGAGGAAGGCCTCGACGGTCGTTCCCTGTTCGACGTTCGATTGATTGGGGCCGGGCCATTTGAATTCTACCTACTTAGTAACATGGTTCACGCGCTCCTCATTCTTCTTCCAAAGGCGGGCCAGGCCATATGATGACACTTGGTCTGGTCCATTAGCGCTACATAGCCCCATCCCACCAGCAGCGAGAACTGCTATCGAGAAGTTCGTTCCTCCAGCGGATCTCTTTGCTTCCCCTGGGGGGTGGGCCTTCATAAATTATTTAATTCATTATTCTGGATGGGAGGTATGCCCGTATGCTTGGCGAGGTAAAACAACAAATCATTTCCACCCCGCACTCTTTAAGGCTCCTTAAGGAGTGGCATCTGACCACAACATGCCACGAAGGGGGAGCAGTAAATCAAAAGGAGTTCCATCAGAAAAGATTCGCCTGCCTTGTCTCTCCAAATACCAAGATCTGCCTGCCGTCAAACTCCTATTGATAGGCCAGTGGACTCAAGTCATTTGTAGTCCCGGAAGATGAAGGCCCCTATCGTCATGATCAAAGAAGTTTCTATACACTCTACATCTCCCGGAGTAGCATATCACCCCTTGTTAGCATTCCATTCCCTGCCTTGACTTGACATCGAGATATCCGCTACACCCAACTTTGAAATAAAACCTCACTGGCGTGCGCCACTAACTCTTCTTCTTTTGATAAATAGAGGGGTGCGCTTTCCCTTTGAATGAGTAGATCTTCCCGACCCCGTGCCTACCTTTACTCAATGCTCCTGAAGTCCGAAAATGAGACTGAGTGGAAAGGGGGCAGGGAAGTTAAGTTACAGAAATGGTAGTCGTGGACTGGTACCGCAGTACTGCCTACTTTTGGTAATCCTTATTGTGATCTCTCACTCTGGGCTAAGATAGTCTCTTAAGTGCTAGCGTAGCGGGAGAGCAAATAGCAATGAACCTTATCTACATAGTCCCCTCCTACCAAGAATTACGTCTGCTCTCGAAAAGGGTACCGATAGGCGGATTGACGCATCTGAGCAGGCAGGGCGGTTTTTCCAGCAAGATAGGCCAGTGAGTTTCATTAAGGCAAAGGATGCAATAGCCTTAGGGGTGATGATGGATCCTCCACAGGGTGACATCCGATCCAACCTAGTTGATATGCAAAGGCGATGGTCTGAAATTGAAGACAGAAAGAAAAGAATATGAATACCAAACAGCGATCTTAACGCAAACGGTAGGTATAGATATCTGGGAGAGCATAATAGCCTAAAGTCCGATACTAAAGTAAAGAAGGAAGAAAAGCCTACAGGCGGCCATACTTCGGCTAATGGGGGTGGCGCCATATTTGAGAGAGGAGAAGACGTCTTCAGCAGACTTGGAAGAGGACTGCGAGCAAGGGCTCACTAATCAACCATCAAGCCTAAACCTTACTTACTCCTACTCCTAGTAGGCCAATCACTGCCTTTTTAATGTGAATGGGATTCTGTCAAAGTAAGGGCGTATTCTCTAGCAGCAGCAGATTATGTTCCTACAAAAGGAAAGAAATCCAAAACAAAAGGAGTCGGGCCTTTCCGGTCTTTGATAAAGAATTAATGTTCAATCAGTTCCTTCCCTTGAGGAGTTGGCTGGACTACACTCTTACAGAATTAGCGGATTTGTCTCTTAGAGGCTTTCGAGGCCTTGGCCTGCGTCTCTAAGACCGGATTTTTTCAATTTAAGGAGCGGGGATAGGACGCGAGGGCCTTCCAAAGGAATTAGGTTTTTTTGCCTACATGGCTACTTCTAGCAGCTCCCGGAATAGCCTTCACTGCCAACCAACCTTGACTCTTTTTGATCTTTTCCTGTTAAGGTCAAATTATCCAACCTCGTAGACAGAATGAGAGACCGTCTTCAGGGCTAGCCGGACTCAGACTTTCGCTGGAAGACTTACACTTATCAAGTCAGTGACTACGGCCATACCTAAGTTTGTAGCTTTTTAAAGATCCCTCATGTGATTGAAAAGATGGAATGTCTTAAGCCTCAATTTCTTTGGGAAGCGGGATAAGACGCATATGATAAGTTGGAGTAGGAAAACAACTGAGGCAATGAAGAAGGGGATACGGCCAAAATGGGTCAATTGGGCTTTGCCAACTCTTGTGGCGGCTTCTTTTCTTACTGCGACAGATTGTCTTTGGGTCAAGGCTCGCTATTGTAATCTTTTGGCGGGACGCATGATTTACTTCCAATGCCTCCTACGCATGGAAAAGTTTTTTCAAAGCTATTCCAAGTATCACTGCTTTAGTCTCTTGCTCTATCGTCAATGGTCAGTCGATTAGCCTGGTGTTAGGGGTACTCTATTAATTTCAAGACCCCGGAAAGTTTAGCTGCCCTTAGATTTTTGTTCTCTTTGCCACAGTAGCGGATCTTATTCTCACCAATCTTCCGCACTTTTAACAAATCACATTTGGGACAGCATAAAAGCTATTGATCTTCCCCTCTTTCAAATCATAAGAGCAGGTCTTTTCTCCATTCGATCTTTTTTCAAGGTTGAAAAGAAACCTTACCTTTTTTTGATCCTGACTTCTTACCCCATCCAAAAAAGATGGAAGTGGGTAAGGCAAACTCTGTCTATTCCCAAAATGGAGTCCTGTCTCTGGTCTGCGATCCTGGAAAGTCTTCCTAAAGCATATAATCTAAACTCGATAGAGATGAAGATGAATGTTCCTCAAGACCGTCCATTTTGCCAAATCTTCACTGAAACGGCATCATTCTGCCTAAACTTTACCACATTGGTTTGGCTTGGTTTCTGTTAATTGGTCTCATTCTGAGTCCTGAGTCCATTCGCCAGTCATTTTTCTCTTGGGTTTTGATTTTGAAAAGAACATTAAACACAAATGTCTCAAGAGCATATGGATCTCAGCTTTCCGCATTACCTTATGGCATATATGGAAAAAGCATAATGAGAGAGTGTTCGACCACTCGTCTTCTTCTCCCACTCTTTCAACTCGAACCAATGCTCGATAGGCTCCCCCAGACCAGGGTAGAGTCAAGCTAAAGTTTGATGGCTCTGCCTCTCAAAATCTGGGACCTGCGGGGGCCAGAGGTCTTATTCTTATAGACTATGATGGCCGGTTCCGGGTACTTGCTATTCGATCCCAATCCACCCAGTCTACCAACAACCGAGCAGAGGTTTTGGCCCGGGATTCTAATCTGTTTTTTATTCAAAGTGAGGCAGGTGCACATCGAGGAAGACTCTAAGATTACAATCCAGATACTCCTCCAGAAGGCAACTCCTCCATGGACCCTCAGGACCATTGTCTAGGGTTGCCAGTTTATGCTACAGTCGTTTCACAGCTGGTCAGCGAACCACGCCGGGAAGAACTAAGTCATTGAAAGACGTTCCCCTAGTGCTTCCCTTTCAATTCAATTCAAGAAGTACGAGTCGAGCGGGTTTCATCTTGTTAGGCTTCGGGATTATGGCGGCAATCAGGTGCCCCACACCAAAGCAAGGGCCCCTTCCGCCTTAAAAGTTAAGTAAAGGTAATTTATTTCGAAACATAACTTTTTAAGGTAATGGGCAACCGAGTGTGAAACGAACGAAAGGAGGTGGAATTTCTTTTTGAAGGTTAATCCTCGATCGAATGAAGGCTTTATTGCTTGCCTGTTGGGGCCTTTTCTCCTAAGGCTGCTCCTTTCTTTCATTTTATCGGGATTTTTCCTTGCCCCGCCGATTAATTACCCAACGACACTATGGTTTGAAAGGGGCCGCTCTAACGCTAACGCTATGATCGTCTTTGCTATGTCCTCATTCCATCGGTGGAGAATCCGCTTTCTATTCCACTCGTCGATTTATCTATTTATGATTGAGCTAACTGACTGAAACCTTTCCACTGCGGTCGGGTGGGATCGTCATGGCTGGTGGATCAACGGCTCGCCGTTCCACCAGGGATCTATCCAGAGTTTTGTGTAAGTTACCGTTCTAATGAAGTAAGAGATCCCCTTAAGGACTATCTATTTGGCCGCTGACCTCCAGTCGAAGGAGGCGGATAACTGTAGCCCGCTAACGGTGATTCCTGTGGGAAGCACTTATCCTTATCTTTCATTACCTGAGCAGGCACTCTACTCTGGCTTAGTGACCAGTCTCCATAGTTTCGGATTTCCCGGTCTGAACGTTAGACTTAGAGTATCATTCTGACAAGAAGGAGAGCTACGCCTTTTCTTCTTCTATACAACACAGAGTGAAAGAAAGAAAGGGAATCCTATCCAATCTCGCTGAGAAGGACGGAAAGACTACCAGCCTATGCCGACTTCAGCTCCTTTTCTTATTTTTCTTCTATATAGAGAATCTCTCTTTCTTCTTCAATCGATGCCTACCTCTGGCTCTGGGCGGGAGGTGTCCGTCTTTCCTTCGCTAGCTACTTGCTTTGCGACCTTTGCTACCTTTCAAAGAGCCGGGACGAATATGAACATGAACCCTTTCGCTCCTCTCGTTGTCACGCTTCGCTCATTAGTCCTTGCATACGCCGATGATTCAACTCCGTGCTTTCGTGGAAGTCTCACCTATCCTTGAAGTATGACGTCTATAGTTTCTCCCTGCGGGAAGCATTAGCACCTCAGCTCAGTACGCATAGAAGTGAAGTCTACCTCTATGACGCTCTACTGGCTTGAAACTACTTATACCAGGAACCCGAGCCTACTGAATCTGGTTTCAGTTCCGATGAAGCGTCCCTCCAGAGCAAAATTGACCTGCACAAGGAAAGATCAATGAAAGTCGAAAGTAGATGGAACTACATCTTCTTCTCTTTCCCTACTTTTGCTTGTTTACATAAAAAGATGAGTGAAGAGTGGGCAGGACTGGAGGAATCAGAGGAATCGGACTTTCTTCTTTTTTATTATGCGATTTCTAACCACACTCTTCAGATTCAATGGGAGCATTCACTCTCCCTCTCCCGTCCATCTCAAAGCCGAAGCTTTCCTACAGCTCCCGACTCCGCCTTTTCTCCGACGCCGGTATCATAATTCCAAGACCAATCTGGAATTGGTGAGAAAATCGCTGATGCGAACTCTAACCGTGCTACTGAAAGCACTTTGTGCATCTTCTGTTGCCGGGAAGAAAGACGTGTTGGGTCAGTCCGGCACGTCACGCTTGCTAATACGGCCCGACTGCCCCTAGACTTTGATCGATCGACCGACGTAGGGATTTGCATGGGGCCTTGCGCGTCGCGTCGGAGATTGTATTACAATATACGTTTCAATGGGCGTAGGTACAGGGGGTGTGGCGTACGCCACTGACTTTCTGGTGTGCAGGATGCACTTCCCACATTATTGTACAGTAGGCCTTGGAGCCCTCATCTGTAGGTACTTAAAGGTGTGATGATCGCATATGCGGAGCAGCTTCGTTCGAGGGCCGACAGTCAGCACAAGGGCCTGCGGGCAGGGGGAAGACCCCGCCGAGTAAGGCTTAGGCCGGCTGACCACTTATATTGGAAAGGCAGGTCGAACAGCACTAGTTCCGGCCGAACCCAGACAAAGGAAAAGGTTTCAAGGAAGCAGGAACGAACGGAATGAGTGAAATGAAATGAAACGAATAGAAAATCTTCAATTTTCTTTTTCGCTCTGAGTTTTTCTAATAGTCTATAAGCTTCTCTTCGAGCATAGAATGAGCCCAACACCAACCACCCACGGGGGAGGAAGGACTTCTTAGCCTCCTTCCGCTCAAACCGCCC
>Ga0058704_10000702_pt1 | contig 16441 bp, 11 predicted proteins | sample AgamicMgSfe_FD_71363 | JGI IMG/M metagenome (GOLD analysis project Ga0058704, IMG submission 71363) | Agave microbial communities from Guanajuato, Mexico - Mg.Sf.e | ecosystem: Host-associated > Plants > Phyllosphere > Phylloplane/Leaf | place: Guanajuato, Mexico | collected 2012-05-30
CCTGTGACGGTAGATCAAGTTCACGGCTTCAAGATTTGCATTCAGAAGTATCTCGTTCAGGTCTTGTACGAAAGCGTCAAGTGAAGCAGAGCAGTGTAGCCCCACCATATAATCGTGCGTGGCCATAATCGCAGTAGATCTGTGTGTACCGGTACAGATGTATTGATAGAGAACTAATGGGCATTATATACCTGTTAATTTGCGCAACAGGTGAGCAGGATCGCGAGACATTTCCGCGCTGCGTTCGATTTCTCGAGAAGACCTTTGCACTCATTCAACGATATATATATACATATATTTATATCGTGCAAGTTGAATCTCAGAAAGAGTGTCGTGTAATTATGCAGACTATATAAGGATCACCATACATGCAGATTTCATACCCCATCGCCATGCGGTAGACCTTTATCAATATCAAAACGCCATCCATATGCATGCATTAGTCCCATTATTGATCCAATTTACATATTTGCCAGTTCTGCATCGATAGCACCGTCCAAAAATGCGCGCTTCTCAGGGCTGAGCTGACACTGCAACCTCTGCTCGGTCAATGCCTTGAGCTGTTTCTTGGTCACGTTGTCAAGATCAACCTCACGCAGACATGACTGGATAGCCTCGATGATGGTAGCTTCTGATGGGCCAGATGTCTGGTAGCCGCCAATACCGAGACTCATATTGCTTGGTGGACGGCTGATACCACCAAGAGGCGATCTGACACGCTGTGGTCCGTAGGCATCAGGTGACTGCATACCCATCAAATTGTCTGACGACGGGAAAGCTTGCGAGTTCTGACGAGAGAATTGTGGTGGGGTGTTGTAGTGGTCACTCATTGCTCCCATTGACATCAAACGAGTCTGCTCTGGTCGTACCGTGGCAATGTCATTGTAGCCGTGGCTCATGACGGACTGTCTGTTGAGAAGATTGTAAGGAGATGGCGACTGTTGTGGTGGGCGGTATGGCATGTTGCCCTGAGGAAAGCCGGTAAGGATGGTCGACGCAGGCTTGACCGAGCTGTACATGCTTCTCATATCATCCATTTCGTAACCACCGTCATGGTAAGGTGACGGAAGCTGGTCCTTTTCTTCAGCAACACCACGCCTGCCAGGCAGGCTGTTGGCAAGCGCATAGTCGTCCCAGCGCTGGAGAGGAATGCTACGAGGATCAAAGCCTTCATCAGAAGTAGCAACAACTTGTTTGTTACCCTTCTCTCCAATGACAACACGAGTGTTACCCCAGGAGAAGTCGTCTTGCTTCCAGAAGGAATAAACCGGCAGAACGAACGAGTAGATTGGATAAGCAAGGATGTAAATGACCATCCAGCCAATGTGTTGCCATTGTCTCTTGAGGAGGAAGATGATTGCCTGCAGGCCGTAAACACCAGCCAACATGATGATCGAGATCAGCGGAAATTGACCAGTGTGACTCGCCACCTTGTAGATGAGGTAAGCGAGATAGCAGCAGGTCGCAGGGAGAATGACTGTTCCGAAGAGATCGATGAAAACAACGAATCTCATGGAGAAGCAGCAGAAGCCACACAGATCTTTCAAGAATACCAGCTCAGCCAGATTGTGAATGGTCGAATTGATCCAGCGACGTCTTTGGGAAAGCAAGACACTCCATGTGTCTGGAGCGGCTGTGAGGGCGTATGCATCCGGGATAAACTTGTAAGACATCTGAGGGAAGTGCTTGGTCATAAGAGTCGTCAAATAACGATCTTCACCGAGCGATAGCAAGTTCTTCTTATGCAAGGTATCAACATTGCAGTCGGAGTACTCTGCGATGACTTGGTCCGAAATGATTAATGGTTTGCCCTTGTCGGCAGTACGAAGACGGTACATGGTGAAACTGAGAAGTGTTAGCGATGCTCAATCAACGTTCGTGTACTTGTACTCACCATCCGGGCAGACAAGTGACACTGCCAAATAAACTTTCGAAAGCCTTTGCCAAGTGATGTGAAATGTAGTACTCGTAAACTTGAATCATGGTCGTCCAACTGTGGTCTTCATTTTCCAGGCTAGTCTCGCCACAGATACCGGCAATCTTCGCATCGTTGGCACAAGAAGAGACCAACCTGTTAAGAGAGTCTTCCTTGACTAGAGTATCGGCGTCGACCATGAGGAGGTACTCGTAAAGCTCAGGATCCACACCGATGATGTTGTTGATTTGGTGGAACATTTCAAGTTCGAGTGGAGACATAGGAGAACGATGGTGGACGCGGTTGAGGAAGCTCATGAGCATGATCTGGGAGTCACGCTTACCACGGTTACCAGGCTTGGATTTGCTTTGCTCAGACTCTTTTCCGACCTTGACAATGACGATGTATGGAACAACGTTGCCTTCGAATTCGTACAGACCAGAGTACACTTTGCCGTAGTTGAGCTGCTCAGAACCTTGACCAACAGATTTGAATGGCAACGCAGGTGGATCGATCTTGGGATCGACTCCGAGAATATCCAGCACGATCTTGGGGGTTGGACGATCGTTACCGCCACCAACAATCATACCATCACAGATGACACAAATGAGCTTCCTCTTATTGTCGTATGCCAGAGCCGTGAGAGAGTCGAGACCCTTTCGAAGATGGTCCTCACCTTCAGTGTAAGCAGGAACCTGGCAGATGACGAATTTGTCTTGCATGGCAGGCCGGCGCTTGGATCCGAACTGCAGAGCGGCCAAGAATTTGGTCAAGATGACTGCGCAGAGAATGATTGTAAATACCAGGAGAATGTAGTTGTTGACCTGACACCTAGCGCTGTCGCGAAAGTCTGGAATACCAGCATAGAAGACGTTGTCGAGACACTGTTGTGTGTAGTATTGGGTTGTGCTATTGATCTGAGAGCTCCACTGAGAGGAGATATCCTGACCCGGATTTGACTGGATCAATTGGACAACATCATCTGGGAGCCAGTTGAAAGAGGCAAGATTGTTCTCGAGCTGGAGCGTGTAGAAGTAGTCCGTCAGATCGTAGATCTTGTTGTTCAAGATGAACCAGTAACGTTGATCGTTCTGGCCTTGAGCATTTACATCCTTCTTGGTGTATACCAAATCACCTTTGTAAAATTCCTTCATCTTTGGTTTGAAAGTTGTATAGTACCAGTTGATGTCGTGGAGCTTGGTATTCGGGTTGGTTTGATAGATGGGCCCAGAACTGTGCAGTGCGTTTGGGTAAGTGATCGTGTTGTTTGCCTGCATAATGATTGACGGGTCGGTGACGTAGGCACATGAATTGCTTAGAGGAGGTACAATGTATTCAGATACATCGGTACCAGCAAAAGGCTGCATGTTTGCACTGGTCGTCGATTCTCCGACAATATCACTGTGTTGGATCTTCCAGAATTTGGAGAGGTCGTAGACACCACCTCGGAAGCTAACGTAAAAGTCGTTGTCGCCTGTGTGCGTAGCTACTTCTTTGACGTTCCAGGCCTTGTCAAAGTTGGGACATAGCAGTCTGCCAAACTCGATGATGTAGAAAACAACAATAGCGTTGATCAAGAAGATGATACCGACAAGGACAAGTTTTTCGCGCCAAGCTAGACGCACATCGGGCCTCTTCATGCCGCCAATGTATCTGAGTAGTGGGGAAGGAATCCAGAAAGTGAGAGCCCAGACGATTGCAACCCAGGCGCGACGACCAAAAGTGATTGGCTCCTCTTGGATGATCTTGTTGTCACCATTTTCAGGATCGAGTTCTCCGTAGTAGGTAATCTCGTTGCGTTTGTCATCACCCTTTGAACCCAAACCATAGTCACCTGGTACATGGGTACGCACAGTCTGAGCTTGTGTCGGTGCCAGAGAACGAGCACCAAACATACTCTTTCCAGCCATGCTTTGAGAACGGTCGAGCAAATTCTCACGACTCAAGGTGTTGTTATCTCCGAAAGGCGATGCATAAAAACCATTCTCAATGTTTGGCGTCGAGACTTGGTAGCCGTTGCCGAAAGGACCCATGTTTGGCGTGACATCGTCAACAGGCTTCAAGTCGAGCATGCTCTCGGCCTCCCACCAAGCCGCCTCGCGAATCCAGACGCGCTCGGAACCTACAATCACTTCGCCATTGCTCCAACCACGCTCCATAATCCAGCTTTCAATTCCATCTCTGCCAGCTTGGCAGCCGAGGCGAGAGTACCGGTCTACGAACTCGGCATGGTCAAAATCGGCAGTGTAGTCGAGCTGCTTGTTGCGGTAATTGGCCCATTCAGGAAGCCTCCAGGCCCGGATCTGGCTGGAGACAGAACCTGCGGACCATGGGAACATACCAGCAGGAAGGTTTGCGAGCGTAGAAGGAGCATCGTCTGTCGGATGCAGCGCGAGTTGAAACCAGACACGACTACTTGCAAGTGTGTGTGAAATGTTGACACGACCAGCTTTGCCCAAGAGAATGCCTTCACCGGAAATGGGGTAGAGGATGCGCCTGAGAAAAGAAGATTCTTCAGTCTCACTGCCAACCTTTTCCAGGACACCCTCCCGACGGTCGAGCTCAATCTCGCGCTCTTTTGCGGATGAACTTCCTGGGATACCAAGATCCGTATCACTGTCCGTTACGGCAGCTGCCATTTCACGTAGGACGGAGGAACCAGCCGAGTTGACCGGAACACCATCCTCTTTCATCTCTGCATTAATACCAGTGGTGTCATCGAAGACAGTGCGAAGAGAAATTGCTTTTGCGAGCGTCTGACGAGGAATATCGAGGACGGTGATGGAGACCGAGTCGCCGTCATCGTGTGATGACGGGGGTGTGTTCAAACCGGCATCGCTGTCGGAGGATGAACCAGCCACCACCCCGTTACGAAGCTCAGTGCGAATGGCGTCGTTTGCTTTGGTTATGACCCAATCCACGACAGCCTCGTAAAGAGAGCCTATCAATACCTCTCTTTCAGCGGTATCGCACTTTCTTAACAGGATCTCAGGCTCAATCTCGAGCAGACCAGCCACCTCTTCACATGTGTTTTCCAAAACATCTTCGTCGACCAAGAAACCTAGAGCGTCTCCAAGTTTCAGAATAGCAGCCAAAACGGAAAAGAGGCTACGGAGAGAAGAACCCTTGATGCCGATGGCTCGAAGTGAGTCTCTGAAGTCTTCGGCGGATGCGGCGTCGTCGGCAGTAGGTAGATATGAAGGTGGCTGGAAAGTCTCAGACTTTCTCAGCAGTGAATAGGTGGATGACTCTCGCAGCTCAAGGTATTCGCGTTCTTTTGGGGTCGCGCTTTGGAGTAGATAGTAGAAAACGTCGAAAGCACGGTGACCTGGACGAGAAGGAATTTGTGTCAGACCGGTCTTAGTATCGATACCAGAAGTGGAAAGAGCAAATAAGGCTCCGGTCAGATCTCCAGTCAGAGAAAGAGTGAGAGTCGCGGCGAGTGCTGTGTACCGTGGGCAAGATGGGTTCTTTGGTGTAACGGCGAAAAGAAAAGGGTGGAGAGCATTGTATGCCGTGTGAAAGCTGGCCGGAATCGAGAGAGGGAGAGCCGAAACAAATGGCACAAGCAACGAAGGCGTTGACTCGTGTGAAGATCCCAAGACTATACAACCATCCTCTGCTCGTCTTCGCGCATGTTCCCAGGCTCTTCTACCTAAATCGGCATCGACCACACCACCGTTCAATGCAGTGACCCAGGTGTTGACAGCAACGCTGGTACTAGCCTCCAAGGCATAAGGCTGACCGGATGTGTAGCTGCTATGGAGTGCATTGAGTAGGGTAGTGGTCGAAAGTTGAGCGGATGGCTGATTCGGTGGGCGAGGAGCAGCAGCGGATTGTGTCGAATACATGGACATACGGCTTTGGTTGCCCGCCATTACGAGAGATGTGATTGACGAACGGCCCAGAAAGGGCAGAGTGAGGTATTGTTTGCAATCGTAAGAGGATACAGCACAAGCAAACCGAGTTGAAATTTGTCGAGTGTGCTGCGCGTCGTATGAGTGAGATTGGGACGCAGTAAACGGTCAAACACCCCCTGAAGATACGTTGAAGGAATATCGCTCGGCGGAGCGATGTACAAGCGAAAGAATATTATTAAGAAGCGATTGTGTGTCGACAGAGGCAAATGGTCAAAGTACAAATGCTTGGACGAGCACTTTGTCGATGAGATGGACCGACGAGTGTGACAAGAGGCAAAACGACGTACTGAAGCATTACAGTACCATGAGTTCGAACGAGACGCTATGCATGGATGCCTTGCTTGATTGGGCTAGCAAAAAATACCCACCCCCCGCGTTAGCCGCGCCACACCTCTTTACTAGCGTGTACAGTATTGTTCAGCTACAGTGGACGATTTCTCCAAAAAAAAAAACATTGCATGTACTACTGTACAAACACCGTTTCCATGAACACCAGAAGTATCCGGGCAAGTAAAAGGCTGTCGCACTCAACAACAGCTGAGTCTGCTGACTCTCTGTTCGTTCATAGCAAGTAGAAAGTACATGGTGAAGCGGTATTGTACTGTATGCCCCGCGCGATTCGATCAAAACACACACTGTTCGCAGAGATACCTAGTTTCATCGCCTTCGGCCATGTACGGTACAAGCTATTTTTGGGCACTGCTAGCTCTCTTTGCTGGTAGAGTGCCCTATGCATAAAACGGAACACCGCCGGCTCCACCTAGAGTTCATGGAATCATGGATTGATGTCGAAAAGCCCGAGCGTCTGGTGGAGGCGATCGTGGTCGTCGACCGAACAGATACTGCACAGTACCACACGTAATGCACCAGGGTCTACAAGTGTTATCGTTGAACTGATTCTCGCCTTTTCAAAGAAGTCATCAAGGCTTTCCATGGTTGACCGTTCGTAAATTTACAGTAGGTATGCAAGGCTTGCGAAAACGACATCCACGGTGTGTCGATCTCCTCAAAGGCTGTCTGCAAGCAGCGCCTTAGCGTATGCGGATCTCGTATGGGAAGACGAATTCATTGTTTTGACGGCAGCCCTGCATCTAAGCAGGCCCAACAATGCAATGCACCACAGCAATCTCAGCTTACGAACGCCTTGTTCCAAATGGTATACTTGTATCTGGTCTTGTCGGAGGTGTGATTTGAGGGAGCAAAGAAGGAGCTTTTTCTGCAGGTAATGGGATGAATTAATGTGTGTCCTGAGTGGATCGCTGTTTCATCGAGATACGCGTAATTGCCCCAGATGATAGATCGTACCTGCCCTTCCAAAAAAAATTATCCCAAGTGTCGATGCTCGCGACAAGGGTCCACACACGAGACGACGCAACGCGCCTGACTCGAAGTGAGCCGGCGCCGAGCGGCAACTGCCAAAATCAACGGGAATCAGCACAGCCTGCGCCTTCCCTTCCTTCGCCGCCCGCATCTTTGCCCGCGTTAGCGTCGAACACCGCGAATCCATTACCCGTATTTACCAACGTTAGTACATTTCTGTCCAAGGGGCGGCGAGAATACAGCACGGCGAATAATGCACCAGATGGACTGCCTGACCTCCATCCACGAACTTGTGTAGTTGCATTGCTTTGCAACCATCTGTTCATGTTTTTGCAGCTCTGGAGGAATAATCACCTTCTTAATAATTCTGTCGTTTCTACCTTAGTTTGCCCACCGTTCGCTTCTACACTTTCACGCGTCCAGCAACCGTTGACGCACCAAACAGGAGCGCCGTCTGAGGCATCCTCGACAGTACAAACTCTTCAACACAAGATACTGGACTGATCAGAACACTCTTGCTACCGCGTCCACTGCAATCATCTTTCTCACAGCCAGGCCGCAATGGCTAGTGGCTCACACCCTCAGCATGCTACGGCATCGCTGCCTTCGCTGCCCGCACATTTGCAGTCCGACACACATCTAACCTCGCATTTGGCCAGCAGATTTCACGTATCAGAGCCTACCGCCCGCCTCTCATCTCACGCAATCATCTCTATCAACACATATACCTCATCTGCCAAGGGTCCAAATGGCGGCAAGGAAGGTAGCGCCATGGGCGCCGCCGAGGAGCTGGCACAAAGAGCCCTGACAAGGATGGCCGCGAGACAGGAAAATCAAGCCGTCGTCTTTTTGGGAGAGAGCGGATCTGGAAAGACTACCGTGAGATCTCATCTTTTATCCTCTTTACTCAACGTCACATCAACGCCCTTGTCAAACAAGCTGTCCTACGCCGCGTTTGTCTTTGACAGCTTGACCACTACAAAATCGGTCACCACAACCACTGCTTCCAAGGCGGGTCTGTTCTACGAGTTGCAGTACGACACAAACTCTTCCATTCATCCTACATTAATCGGCGGTAAGCTATTGGACCATCGCCTCGAACGTAGCCGCGTAACGACAGTTCCACCCGGAGAGCGTAACTTTCACATTCTGTATTACCTTCTTACTGGTACCAGCGACGCCGAAAAAGAGCATCTGGGTCTTGAAGGTGCAAGCGGTCTCACCGCCAATCCAGCGAGTCACAGACACTCTACTGGTCCAAAAAGATACAGATATCTAGGTCACCCTAGTCAGTTAAAGGTCGGTATCAATGATGCCGAGGGCTTCCAGCATTTCAAGACTGCTCTTAGGAAGCTGGAGTTCCCCCGTGAAGACATTGCTCGCATGTGCGAAGTCCTTGCTGCAATCCTGCACATCGGTCAGCTTGAGTTCACCACCACACAGTCCACCACACCGGCTCCAGACGACAGTGGTGGATACTCCCACGAAGGTGGCGAGTCTGTCACCGCCGTCAAGAACAAAGAAGTCCTGACAACCATTGCTGCTTTCCTTGGAGTCGGAGAGAAGAGCTTGGAGGAGAGTCTTGGATACCGTACAAAGACGCTTGGAAGAGAGCGTGTCACAGTTATGCTGGACCCCAAGGGTGCTCGCGAGAACGCCGACGAATTGGCCCGTACACTTTACTCTCTTTTGGTCGCCTTTGTCATGGAACGCGTCAATCAAAAGCTATGTGCTGCCGAAGACTCCATCGGAAATACCATTTCCATCGTCGATTTTCCCGGCTTTTGCCAGAGCTCATCGACTGGTTCCACCTTGGATCAACTTCTGAACAATACCGCCAGTGAGTCCCTCTACAACTTCTGTCTTCAGAGTTTCTTCGAGCGCAAAGCCGAATTGCTCGAAGCGGAAGAAGTTCAGGTTCCGGCCACGAGCTATTTCGACAACTCCGATGCCGTCAAGGGTCTGCTAAAGTCCGGTAATGGTCTGTTGAGTATTCTTGATGATCAGATGCGTCGTGGCAAGTCTGACACCAAATTCCTCGAGAGTCTTCGCAAGCGCTTCGATAACAAGAATTCGGCCATCGAGGTTAGCCGCGCCACGATTGTTGCGCCTGGCAGCAACTTCGCGACTCACAACTCTGCGGCCTCTTTCACTGTCAGACACTTTGCCGGCGAAGTGGACTACCCCGTGGAAGGCCTTCTCGAAGCTAACGGAGAGATTATCTCTGGTGATCTCATGAACCTCATCAACTCCACTACGAGCGCCTTCGTCAGTGAGCTGTTCGGCCAAGAGGCTCTCAACAAGGTTCAGCATCCAAGAGATCGGACTGCCGTCGTGCAAGCCTCGGTTTCCTCCAAGCCATCTCGCGTTCCAAGCATGGCTAGACGCAGGAATGAGAGACCTGCGAGGTTTGGCGCTCGCTACGAGGATGAAGAGAGTGATTCGGGTATGAGAAGCGCATCGAGATCTGGCAAGCCAGACTCGTGGCAACAGTCGGGCGCTGCTGCACAATTCCTGACCAGTCTGGACAACATCAACAAGTCACTCACAGCTGGCTCAACAAATCCATACTTCGTATTTTGCTTGAAGCCCAACGATCGACGCTTGGCCAATCAATTTGACAGTAAATGTGTAAAGGCACAGCTTCAAACCTTCGGGATCGCTGAGATCAGTCAGCGTCTACGAAACTCCGACTTTAGCGTCTTCCTACCATTCAGCGAATTCCTTGGGCTGGCGGAAGGCGACACATCGATTGTCGGCGGCAACCGGGAGAAAGCTGAAATGATCGTTGATGAGAAGAGTTGGCCTGGCAATGAGGCTCGCGTGGGTACCACTGGTGTGTTCCTCAGCGAGCGCTGCTGGCGACAGGTCGCACGCATTCCAGAGATCGGTTTGGGAGGCGGGCGACACCTCGAAGCCTCCCCCTTCGGTGACAACCTCACCCCTGGAGATGCAGGCCTTAATTACAGTGACTCAAGAGCCCACCTTCTAGGCTCTCGCTCTGCCTCGCCATCCGGCTACTACAACGATGACAAGGTTGCTGGTTACTTTGGAAGCAGAGATCTTGACGCAAAATCGGACGCCGGGGCCTCTGCTTTTCATCAAGGAGACATGTTCCGTAACCTCGAAACGAGAGAAGAGCTTGCGGAGAAGGGTAACGATGCAAATATGGCAGCTATCGAAGAGCTTCCTGTTTCGGGAAGCCGCAAGAGGTGGATGGCGATTGTCTGGCTCATGACTTGGTTAATTCCCGACTTCATGATCAGAATCATGTTCAAAATGCCTCGTAAGGATGTTCGCATTGCGTGGCGTGAGAAGTTGGCAATCAATCTGCTCATCTGGCTCAGTTGTGCATTCGTCGTCTTCATCATGGGTAAGTCAACGTTGCTGTAAATAAAGATACGTACTGACTCGACACAGTTGGCTTTCCTGCTGTCATTTGCCCGACTCAGCATGTCTTTTCGAGCGCAGAGCTCACCAGTCACAATGGCAAAAATGGCGCCAATTCTTATGTCTCTGTTCGCGGAGTTGTTTTCGATCTAGGAGCTTTCATGCCTGTCCATTATCCTAGCATCGTCCCTCAGTCGGCGTTGGCAAAATACGCGGGTCTCGACGCCACAAGTTTGTTTCCGATTCAAGTGTCGGCCATGTGTCAGGGCGTCAACGAAAGCGGAATTGACCCGGCTGTTCAACTGTCGTACAACACTTACAACTACACCGGAGTCAATGCAATCGCGACTGCAAACGACCCCAACGCTAGGTATCACGACTTCAGATGGGCTACTAATGACTCCCGCCCTGCCTGGTTCGTCGAGCAAATGACCTACCTCAAGTCAAACTTCAGAAAAGGCAACGTTGGATTTCCAGCTTCTTACTTGAAGACACTTGCTACAAAGTCAAACTCGATCGCTTCTATCGATGGTAAAGTGTACGACTTCACCACATATGTCACCGGAGGTCGATCACCTCAGTACCCTATCGGTACTGAGCCTGCCTCTCCACCTCCAAACTCAAACTTTATGGATCAGACTGTCGTTGATCTGTTCCAGCAAAAAGCTGGTCAGGACGTTTCTAAGCAATGGCAAGCATTACCGCTGGACCCAGCGCTCAGAAGCCGAATGCTTCTTTGCATGAACAACTTGTTCTACGTTGGAGACGTCGATCATCGTAACTCGGTACGTTGTTTGTTCTCGACCTATTTCTTGCTTGCCATTTCTCTCATGCTGGTTTCGGTCATTGGATTCAAGTTCTTGGCCGCCTTGCAGTTCGGCAAGAAGAACACTCCAGAGAACCTTGATAAGTTCGTTATCTGTACGGTGCCAGCCTATACCGAAGACGAGGATTCGCTGCGTCGTGCCATCGATTCGGCTGCCCGTATGAGGTACGACGACAAGCGTAAACTTCTCTTGATCATCTGTGATGGTATGATTATCGGTCAAGGCAACGACAGACCGACACCACGTATTGTCCTTGACATTCTAGGCGTGCCAGACAATGTCGATCCGGAACCTCTCAGTTTCGAGAGTTTGGGTGAAGGTCAAAAGCAACACAACATGGGAAAGATCTACTCGGGTCTTTACGAAGTCCAAGGTCACATTGTTCCTTTCTTGGTCGTTGTCAAGGTCGGCAAGCCTTCCGAGGTCTCACGTCCGGGTAATCGTGGTAAGCGTGATTCTCAGATGGTCCTCATGAGATTCTTCAATCGCGTTCACTACAACCTGCCAATGAACCCTATGGAGTTGGAGATGCACCATCACATACGGAATATTATCGGTGTCAACCCAACCTTTTACGAATATCTTCTGCAAATTGATGCAGACACGGTTGTGGCTCCCGATTCGGCCACTCGTATGGTTGCCGCATTTTTGCACGACACGCGTCTGATTGGTGTCTGCGGTGAGACAGCCTTGACAAACGCCAAGTCTTCTCTGGTCACCATGATCCAGGTCTACGAATACTACATCTCTCACAACTTGACCAAGGCATTCGAGTCGCTCTTCGGATCCGTCACTTGTTTACCAGGTTGTTATTCCATGTACCGTATCAGGACTGCTGATACTGGTAAGCCGCTCTTCGTATCCAAGGAGATCGTCGAGGACTATGCCGAGATTCGAGTCGATACTCTGCACATGAAGAACCTCCTCCACTTGGGTGAAGACCGTTACCTCACGACCCTTTTGATGAAGTACCACCCAAAGTACAAGACCAAGTACATCTTCCGTGCTCATGCTTGGACGATCGCACCCGACAGTTGGACGGTCTTCATGTCTCAGCGTCGTAGATGGATCAACAGTACTGTTCACAACTTGATCGAGCTTCTTCCTCTGGCACATCACTGCGGTTTCTTCTGTTTCAGCATGCGATTCGTCGTATTCCTGGATCTGCTCTCCACTATCGTCCAGCCTGTCATTGTTGGATACATTGTCTATTTGATTGTCCGCATTATTCAAGATCCAAGCGCTGTTCCAATAACAGCTTTCATCTTGCTTGGTGCCATTTACGGTCTTCAAGCAATCATTTTCTTGGCTCGCCGCAAGTGGGAAATGATCGGATGGATGCTCATTTACATTCTTGCCACTCCGGTCTTTGCCTTTGGTCTTCCACTTTACGCATTTTGGCACATGGACGATTTCTCGTGGGGAAGTACGCGTGTCATTGTCGGTGAAAAGGGTCAGACGGTCATCGTATCTGATGAGGGCAAGTTTGACCCTGCACAAATTCCTCGCAAGAAGTGGGAAGAGTACCAGCAGGAGCTTTGGGAAGCACACACTCAACGTGATGATCAGTCAGTGATGTCTGGCGTCACGTATGCGACCAAGTCTTACCACCCTGCTGCCAGCGTGTATGACTACCCACCATCTCGCCCCATGAGCTCACTTGGCGTTCCTCAGATGCCACGCGACTTTAGCAGAAACAGTCTTGCTCACAGTGTTGTTGGCAGCGAGATGGAGATGGCTGATCTTGCCAACATGCCGAGTGATGATCAGCTCTTGGCCGAGATCCGCGATATCTTGTCAAAGGCTGATCTCATGACAATCACCAAGAAGGGTGTCAAGGCCGAGTTGGAGAGACGCTTCGGTATGCCTCTTGATCCAAAGAGAGCATACATTGGAAGTGCCACTGAGGCAGTGCTTAGCGGTCAATTGTAGTTGATTAGTGGGATTTGAAATTGCATATTGCGTGGCGTTTTGAGAAGGATATAAAATGATGCCTATCATTCATAATGATCAACGGGGGGCATTGTTAGGTTGTTGTATATAATGACAGTTGACAATGATTGTACACCTCATGTACTGTGTCCCATACGAGAAATCGGTGCTTCGATGCATGGGTTGTGATGTGGTTATAAACCATGACGTGATGGTGAAGCTGAGCTTTGAATTCCGAAACTAAACCCCAGGTCACAGACTGATCAACAACAACCACCACTTGACACGCATACACAACCAGGACCGAGTATATCCAGCACATCATGTCTGGAGGCTGGAACACCATAGAATCGGATGCTGTTTGTAGAGACTCCCTTCTATGAACCACAAACTCGCTCACACATTCCACAGGGCGTCTTCACCTATCTGATCGAGAATCTCGGAGTCAAGAACGTACAATTCGAAGAGCTCGTCTCACTCGACAGCAGTACGTTACAACAGATCAACGCGCTGGGCGTCATCTTCCTTTTCAAATATCCTACTGGCGAGAAACCAACCGATGTACCAAAAGACGGAACATTTGATTTTGAAGCGGTAGAAAAGGGCAGCACAGGAGAGGAAGGCGGAGTCTGGTTCGCGGCGCAGACAATCCAGAACGCATGCGGTACACAAGCCCTACTGAGCATGGTGCTGAACAAGCGCGCCGTAGAAGGAGTCGAGATCGGTGGTCCGCTCGGCGAGTTCAGAGAGTTCACTGGGGCGTTTCCAGCCGATGTGAGTCTCGCGGCATACACTACAAACACGTACGGGAGGAGGATACTGACAACCGCAGCTACGGGGCGAAGCGCTCTCGAATTCGGACCTAATCCGCGACGTACACAACTCGTTCGCGCGTTCGTCGCCGTTCGTCAGCGACGAGACCCGCTACGCCACCGAGGACGACGACGTCTACCACTTTATCGCGTACACCAGCATCAACGGCACATTATACGAGCTTGATGGACTGCAGCCTGCGCCTATCAATCACGGAAAATGCGCCGCACAGGAGTTTCCCGAGAAGATCATCCCCGTGTTGCAGAGGAGGATAGAGCGATATCCGGCGCACGAGATCAGGTTTAACCTGCTCGCTATGTGCAAGGACTTGAGACAGGTGGCGAAGGAGAGTGGAGATGAACAAATGCTTTATGCAGAGGAGCACAAGAGGCGGCAGTGGCAGTGGGAGAATGCGTTGAGGAGACATAACTTCGTGGGCTTCATTGGCGAAGTGCTGAAGGGTGTTGTTGCTCAGAAGACCAGGGAGGGAACGTATGATGCGTGGGTTAATGACGCGAAGACGAAGACGGAGGAGGCGAGGAGGAAGGGTGGGCAGGGAGATGAGATGGAGATGTAAGACCTGCAAAAGGGAGCATAACGGGCTGATGTACGATATCAGGAAGCAAGGATAGAAGACAGGTCTAGAGCTTGAGTGATACCCTATTATGATGGTGCATAAAAACTTTCACTTCACTCCACTTCGCACGACTTTACTTCACTTATTCTCCGCCTAGAATCTCCTAAAAGAACAAAAAGATTACCTCGAACGGGAACCGACCAAAAGAGAACCCTCTCGAAGGGTCTTTCGAGAGGGAAGAGAAAACCTTGTGGTTTTCCTCTTTTAAATAGTCCTGTTATACCGTTAAGCCATTGTAGCGACTATTGTCGTTCCACGAGGGTTTCGTCTCTTGGATATGTATACATACCCACGTACTAACGAGGGTCTCAGGATCTTCTGCTCACAGTTCTGAATATTGACCTTGTTCATACATGGCATTCGTGAGATCTACAATTTGCTCTTTACGTCTTCGTTTGAGATCTCAATCACCAGCTTGCCAAATTGGCTGGCGTTCTTCATATCCTCGAAAAGACCGTTGATGCCGTCGAAGTTGTCAAGCCCGCTTACTGTCCGCGAAACGACGGGCTTGATCTGCTTGTTTTTGACAAACTCAACCATCTCGGCGAATTCTTTTCTCGAACCCATGGTTGAGCCTTTTAGGTCAATGTTCTTCAGCACCGCGCTCATGAGCCATGGCATCTTTGGGCTGATGGTCATGCCGTACACCACAATCGTACCTCCAGCCTATAGTCCTGTCAGTCACCTGTCACTGGAGCGAAACTTGAAGACTTACCCTAAGCAGCTTCGAACCCTTCTCAACAACATCTCCACCAGCACCATCAATGATGGCATCCAACCATCCCCTCTCCTTCGGCAGCATACCCTTCAACTTCTTGTCCCAATCCTTATCCTTGTAACTCACTCCACCCTCAGCACCCAACTGCTTCGCCTTGGCAAGTTTCTCCTCACTGCCACTCGTGACAAACACATTCGCGCCCGCCGCAACCGCAAACAACAACGCCATAATCGCCACACCACCCCCAATTCCCGTGATGAGAATATTCCGCCCAGCCTTACAGTTCCCGGACTTCGTAACCGTCGCCCTCCACGCCGTCAATCCAGTCAACGGCAACGCAGCCGCTTCCGCAGCACTGAGATGTCGCGGCGCTTCTTCCAGCATGGACGCATCGATGACCAATTCATCAGTCAGTGTGCCGAGGGGATTGGTCTTTGTTCCACCGAGGATGGCGTAGCCGGTCGGTGACTCGGGTCCTTCAGGGTCGGATTCCCAGCCTTTACCTGGGTTTAGGATGACGCGCTTGTTGGCCCATTGCTTGGCCGCAGCGGAGGAGCCTGTGGAAGTCACAATGCCGCAGCCGTCGGCTAGGAGGGTCACGCCGAAGGTTGTCCCTGGGTAGAGATGTTGGCGGATGAAGAGGTCGCGGTGGTTGAGGGCGGAGGCTAGGAGGCGGACTGTTACTTCGTTCGAGGATGGGGATTTTGATTGTGTCTGATTTTGTTAGATCTGAACCGTTTATAGCTTTTTTCTTAGGGGCGATGGTCGATGCGGAGCTGCTCTGACTTAGTGGAAGATGCTTACCTGAATCTTGTCAAGGTCATAGTAGACTTTGCCAGGCTTTCCAGCCGGACCCTTGATGGCGATAGCTGTAGGCATCTTTCAGGTGTTATAATCAATGGTACAGATCGAGGACATATATTTCTTGGAATGAAGTAATCGGGATTGGGGAAGTTGATATGCTCTACC
>Ga0058704_10000705_pt1 | contig 16415 bp, 17 predicted proteins | sample AgamicMgSfe_FD_71363 | JGI IMG/M metagenome (GOLD analysis project Ga0058704, IMG submission 71363) | Agave microbial communities from Guanajuato, Mexico - Mg.Sf.e | ecosystem: Host-associated > Plants > Phyllosphere > Phylloplane/Leaf | place: Guanajuato, Mexico | collected 2012-05-30
TCTATACCTTCTTCCGTAAGCGGCACTACCGCCTCTTCGAGCAACCAGTCGACACTGCTCCAGCTACACCATCAGCTCGCAGGGTCAAAGTAGACAGCTCGCCTATGTCATCATCGCCACTGCGATACCTGCAGAACATCATCACATCGGGCACGGCGTCTTCACGCGCTTATCCGGATGCGGAACGAGAAGTATGGGAGCTTAGTATCTGGGACCCAAAACCAGTCAGCCTCGCCATTTTTACGCTTTTCTCACCGGGCCATTTGCTGCTGTACTTCTCACTACTACCACCTGCATCACTAGACCCAAGGCCATCCGTTACCGTGCTCACAGCACTCGCATTCGGCGCACTGCTGTCCGTCCAGCTACTCTTCCTCAAGTCATCCTTCAGCCAGCAAGCTAAGGATTCAGCTCTCATCCATGGCGAGGTCATGAACGAGTACGACACGAAGTTCGTCCGACCGTCACTCAACCGACCCGTCAGAGACGTTGGCATTCAGACGCGTGAAAGCGCCATGACGCCACGCGGAACCAGAACACGCGAAGTCGATATCTACACACCAACTACCATAGTCAACAGAGGTTTCAAAACAAACCCAAATCCAAATTACGCGAAGCAATATGATCCCAATGATCTCTCAACACCCGAAGAAGGCCCAGCACGAAGACCAAGCTACGGCCAGTCACGCACACCCTCTCTCACCACCCCGACGAACGGCTACGTCAATAACTACACCCAGCCACAGTACAGCCGACCCAACACCTCCGGAGCAGCCGACTTCTCATCGCCACTTAAGCCCCATCATGAGAGATTACGTGAGCGAAGCCCAGTCAAGGGCGATGGTGGTAGTATGGGCGTCTACAGTCATGCTGCCAGTCCGCTGAGGAAGGCTGCTAGTAGCAGTCATCTCAGGCCGGGACTGGATCGTGCGGATGGGCGGGCAGCTAGTCCTTTGAAGCGGATTAGTACGCCTGGGGGAGGCGGTGGCGGGATGGACGGTGCACGGAGGAGGGAGACTGGACGATTCTAATCCGTTTGTCAATCTGCCCACTAGTCTCAGGCACACAGCCAGCTATGGCGAACGCTAGGTAGTAATTTCCTTTCACAATTTCCCACTCCAACACGTTTCAATTAAGCTGATTGGCTCAATCAGAAGCTCTTGTGCTGTAGGTTCCTGCAGCGATATGTCTTGCTTATGCATCCATCTATCGTAGATGCATGTCTCAGGCCGCATGTCGTATGCTTCACGATCTCTGCAAGTACTTTCCGTCTGTCTCACATGGTAACGTCTCGTAAGCATCGAGCAAACAATTCTCCGCTGGGCATAAGTAGAAGGCGCCACTCTCGCTTGTATAACGCTCAGGCATAGAGGAGAATACATCGCTGAGTAAGTCAAGATGACGATCGAAGAACTCAAGACAGCATTGGAAGCTACTGGGTCGGCAATCTCTGAGACCGACGCAGATCTGAAGAACGGTGAAGTACGGTTGTCAGCGCTCGAGAGCGAACTGGTCAAGCTCTTGGAAGCGATGCGGGCGAGGGTGAAGGAGAAGGATGAGCAGACGAAGGAGATTGAGCGTCTGCAGAAGCAGAAGCGACATTTGGGTGCCGAAAAAAGGGTAGGCTTTCTCTTAAAGACGATCGTATTGCTCTAAGTACTAACTTTCATGCAGGGCATACTACGGCAGCTTGTCGCCGCATACGAAGATGATCGACTCGCAAAGACCATGGATGAGGCGAGCTTGGTTCAGAGTGTCAAGAACAATGTCTTCCAGCTGAGTGCTGAGAACAAGGCGGAGGGCAGGGTGGAGACGATCAGCGAGAGCCCTCTACGCAGGTCAATCCTTTAGCAGCGACTACAGCAGCAGCTACAAGAGACGAGGCAACTCAGGAGTCTGCGGATCGTGGAACCCCAACGTTCCCACAGGCAGAAACAGCGAACGAAGACAGATCCGGACTGCACAGCCACAAAGTCTGGCCTAGGGCACTCACTCTCACCCGCAACCCAGATCCGACCTACAAAGGAACTCTGGTCAACGCAAAGCTGCCGAAATACGTGCATACCGAAGTTGATCCCAAGAAGACCCTTGCCAACAAATACTACTTGCTCTGCTGTCCTTACGGCACGGAAACGCTCGCCCGGAAGCTCCGCACAGATGGTTTCAGGACTAGAAAGGCATTCGTCTTCGTTGCAACCAAACTCACATCAAGGACTGTCCGACTAACTTTATCGACTTCCAGAAGCGATTTCCGGATTGCTACCGCAAGCTCACGTACGAGGAGAAAGACGCTATCAGGCGTGGAACGCTGCAGGGTAAGTGGTGCCTACCAAAGCGTCAGCTATTCTTCGCTAACGTGATAACAGTGCCCAGGATACTATGCATGGATATCAACGCAGAGGCGAAGGACGTCAAAGCCACCAAAGACACCTACACCCGATGATGACGATGAGCGTGGACGAAAGCGGCCGTACTCCGGCACACCACCACGTGAGTAGCCTACCGGCCGAGCTCAGTTCAAGCAGGTCAAGTCTACTGCCACCACAAGCCGCAGGCGCGCAACGTCAACAAACCAGAAAGCTGCAAGAACGAGCAATGCGACTATCGAGAAGAATAAACTTGGCGCAGCGGCCAGTAGCTGAGACTCCACGTCCACGCTGGGGCCTATCGACAAAGCGATTGCCGAGCACCAGCAGCCGACCGAGAACACGCTGAAGGTATCGGAGCCTGCCAGTCGAAAGTATCTCTTAACTCCGATCCTGCCTTCGCCAGTTATCTGCGAAGTTATTGCTCGACATTGGCCGGCCGTCAAGGACAAGGGATCGATGGCGCCAGAGAGCATCAAGAGCTTGATGGGTATCCACGTAGGCAAAGGCACGGAAGTAGCTGAGCCGATGAGTGCAGAGCGTCTAATGACCACGTCGGGAACTTCGCAGGTTGAAGGAAATACCGCCACCACGGTGCCGTCACGCATTTAGAGCCCAGCGGCGAAGGTGCTAATGATTAAGGATCGTACGACGCCGACGAAGACTCCATTCTACCGCCCGGCGGGCAGGGCAGTGCGATACTAAAGGGCGGCGGTGGCGGGCTTGATAACTCGAGAAGGAGGTAGGCGGGTCGGTTCTAAGTCGCATTTATCGACTGGCTTAGCCGCATTGGGCGCGCAGATAGCTACAGTCAAAACCAGGTAGGGCTACCTTCGCCACACCGTGACTCAGATTCCACCTTCCGGTTTCCAGTCCTCCTAGCAACTTATTTTTCTGCGACTTACGCTACCACGCCATCGGCGCGGCTGCCAGGCCTGCTGGAGCGCTGCATGACCATCTCTCTTAGTAGGATGGCTGTGTCTCAGATCGGCTGCGCATACGTTACTCACCGATTGTCTTCTGGAGATCTGACTATGCATGATCTGAATTGACATGAGATAGATCAGTGAGGCAATAGGAAGATGGTAAGATGGGCGCGTATAAGACTCGGGCCTCTTTTCTTCCAGTCCTCAAATCTCCGTTCCCAACCTATCAAAAGCCGTTACACCATTACCTGCTGCGATCATGAACACAGCACAGGGGCGTCTGCAAGCCATCGGGATCGCCAAGCGTACACTTTCCGCAAGCATTAATGACCGCAGGGGTAAGATAGAGGAGAAGCGCGACAATGTGCGCACGCTCGAGGAGTGGCTGCCCGCCGCGAGAAGAGAGCTGATGAGACTGGAGGCAGACTCCGATGGAGAGAAGACAGAGCTTGATCTTTTGAGGAGTGAAGAGGTAGAGCTGTTGTGGAGTATGGTGAATGATCTGGAAGCAGAACTTACGACTGTCGCTATCGCTGAATACGGTGGTCATGCTGCCGTAGTTGGACATATGCCTGGAGACGAGATTCTTGCTGTCGAGAATGCGCAAGGTGACCTTGTTAAAGTTGCGGAACAGGAGCGGCCACAGGAGTGCCTGGACGCAGGGACATGGCTAGATACCAATGACGCTACACAAGCTTTTGAGCTGCCAGCAAATGCCGTGACAGCAGCATCGGGTTTCTAGAATAATGCACCTGGTCTCGGTCTGCCACCAAGTGCCGGCAATCTCAACGAAGTAGCAGCTGGTGCTGAGACCGCCACAGAATATAAAAGCCAACAACAGCCCGAAGCAAGCTAGCACGGATTTGGTAGTACGAATCCGGCCAATACTCTCGTCCAACTGGACCCGAACAGCAGCACCGTTTGGCTGGCCCTGAGTTGTCCCATTGGCGGCGGCAATGCACCGGAACACCCGCATCGCTTCTTCGAAGGGCTCAGAGGTTTGCGCCAGCACATGCTCAAGGCGCATTCAGTTGCTACATCAGAAATGCCGCTCACCGCCAGAGCCTTCTGGGGCAAGTATCCCGAGAGCGAGCGAGAGATGACTGATGAAGAAGCGCAGAAGGTGTTTAGCAAGGCTCCCGACGCAGTGAAAAGTAAGTGATGCATCAACCCTGCTTCTGATCAATGCTGACTTGCGCAGTTGAGATGGAGTATTGCACTGAAGCGACGCTCTCGAACAAGGCGGCAAAGGCGGTATTAGTTCAAGAGGGCCGCCGTTCGCAGCGGCCGCATAGTACAATTTCGGGGAGTCACACTGCTCAATCTCATGCCAACCCTGGCGCCTCAGTCAAGCGAGCGAACAGCAATAGTCCCAAAGGCGACCCCAAGCGCCGTGGATCTCTGACTGATCAGGCGGACGTTGGGCCGTTCATCAAGAACGATGAGATCTCCCAAACACGAACGCTAGACAACGAAGACGCACACTGTGAGAAGCGTTCCAATCCAAGCACACCGCCATGTCAGAAGCTGGGAAGTCGATCACGTGCAAAGCAGCCGAGTACGAGAAAAACCACTTGATGCCGCAGAGCGCTGACGTCAGGTGGCAAAGCTCCGGTAGTGACGGAGGCTGTCCGCAAGCAGCAAAAAGCATCTACGGCTAGCAGCATCTGTGGATTCTTGAGCACTGTCAAACCAGGCGACAGAAGATCAGCCGGCACGCTTCATCCTGTCTCTACGGGCATGAAGACCCCACATCCCACAAGTAGCAAGTGTTTTCTGGCTCCGGTCCAGCCTTCACCAGTCATCAGCAAGGTCATTGGTAATTTTGGAGTAGCCGTCAGGAATACGAAGTTACTGGCGCCAGGAGCCAGGTCTCCCTTCTGGCGTCCTGGTGGCGTGGCAAAGTACTGAACGCAGACTGGCGGATGGAAGTGGCCGAGACACCCGGTCTCTGGATTCAAGCCAAAACTCTGAAGGTGTCGCTTGGAAGCACACGTTTCCTTTTGAGGGTATTGCGGTGAGTGTCATGAGACTATGTCCAATTGCTAGTAGCTAGGGATATACAATTTGCTTTTGGTGTTATACCGATCTACCTCTTTGCGGCCATGTCTGCAAAATGCAAATCTCCATGGCCTTTGCGTCGAAACCTCAAGCGAGCGATTAGCCGCCTAATGAAGGCAGCATCGCTAACCGTAGCCACCGGATGAATCAATTGCGCATACTTGCAGCCAGAGCCAAGATAAGAGCGCTACGGCCTCCGTAGACAGCGCTCTTGAACGCGCACTCACTGAGACATTCGCCACCCACTTACCCGAACTTTGGCCGCAGCGGAGTGCTGCTATCACAAGCGCCACCGTGACCTGCGATCTCCATATTACCAAGACTTGCTCTGCGCAGTTGTACATCACATTAGTAGCCGCCTCAGTGGCACCGTAGGCTGTTAGCGGACCTCCACGCTCCGAGGGATGCCTTGAACGCAGGAAACCTGCACCTCGACTAGCCGGAGGACACGTAAGCTGCGTAGCATACAGCCTACCTCCTCCTGTCCCCATACCGCAAATTGAGGGGAGGCTCGGTTGCTGTACAGTAGCCGCTGGGGAGCCCTCTGTCGTCGCAGCGCTGCGGCTTGCTTGTAGATTACCGGCTTGGTCGAACGTCGATGGGTTGCGTTTTGCCTCGGTCGAGGGATTGCTTGTTGAGGCAGTCGTCCATAATGGGAAACTGGAAACGAGTGGACACCGTGCCGGGACGAAGATAATCTGCCGGGTGACCTGAGAGCTGTGCTGTAGACGGTGGAATTGATGTTTGGCTGGCTACCACCTCGCAAGCAGCGTTGCCTGTCTGTAGACCAGCAGTCGGTGCGGTAATGCCTAAATTAGTGGCAAGCCTCGCAGCATAAATGTTTGCTGGTGACTCCGCGGGCTCGTGAGCACTGCGATCGAAGCGACGTGGAGTCAATGCCGTCGTTAAGTGCCGATCTACTTGCGGCTCATCAGAGCCCACAGCGACTACCTCATCCTCGACACGTCGACTTATCCTCTTGACAGGATAGCCATCGATCCCGCTCGCGCGCGCGATCTCAATCTCCGCTCGAGTCAGCCGATAGACCGTGCAGCGTGCGAGAACATCATCAATCTTGACGCCGTGAGCTGACCTGGGGTGGCAGTGGACACCGCAGCCACCTTTTAGGAACCGCCCTTTTGAGTCGGTGTCGGTACCGTAGATGTAGCAGCGAAGCTCACCAGCACCGTCGGCATCTCGTAAGAAGACGACCGTCGGGAGGCTGTCGGCTAGTTTGCCACCGCGTTTGCTAGAGCCGAGAAGGTCGTCATCTACGAGACTGTCCATCCTCGACCTCTTGTTTGGACTCGTCATGTACGGCCCACCTCAATCAACGATGAAGACTCATGTCGTCTTGTAGGTGGCGCTGGATCCGGCGGGTCTCCAGTGAGGTCAACGATGTCCTTCACCAGAGTCCCCGGGGCAAGACCGCCTGCGTGCATGGCAGCCGACGGCTCTATTGAAATCTGCATCTCTGGCGTCGTATGCACAGTATCAACAGGCTGCTCATGTGCAAGAAGGATGCGCCTGCGAAACGAGGATTGCTGGGCCTAGAACAGCGTCAGAGAGTCATTTGTGGTAGTGATCTCACTGGGTTGTACGAACCTCTATTCGCCGCTGCAGGAACACCCTCTGCTTGTTGATGCGCTCAAGCTGGGCAGACACCTTGTGCGCATCCCGGTTGAGCAAATCCAGCGGCGCAATGTATCCATCGGTGTCCCAGTTGTGCTCGTCCGTCATCCTGGCGATGGTGGCATCCATACTGATTGACCTTGTTGCAGTGGTTATGCGACGGTCAGGGTAGCGGATGTCAAAGTTAGATAGCGAAAGCTTGGACGTAAGCTGTAATCAAGCCTCTGTGTTGTAGTAACGCTAAAGACAGTCGCAGGAAGCATCCAAAATGCGAAGGCCGAAGCTAAACAGCTTGAGTGTCGGTAATGAGGATCGGAGATGTTGAAGGCCGAAGTGTTAGAGCGAAGGCTGGCGGGGAGGGTAAGAGTGTGGATGTTGGAAGTCGAAGCTTGCAGGTTACAGGATGGAGTTTGGTCGCGGAGATATGGAGGACGAAAGCTGGAATTTATAGAGTGAGCTTCAGGAGCAAAGTGGCAAACTCACACGCCAAGCCTCTCGGGTTTCCATTCGCTGACGTAGCTCTGCTAAAGCTGGTTGGCCAATGCAGGCATGACACATGCCTAATAGGTCTCCAAGATTCGACGACTAGCTCCTTTGAGACTGCTGCGGAGACGGCGGCGGCGGCAACACCGCATTCACTATGGATCTTTCCCCACGTAACATACCATTTAATTTCATGACAGTGGTCAAGCATCCTCTCGGCGTCCGGACTGAGTGGCAGTGTCCTGGTTAGAGCTCGACAGCATTCGGCTGCGGAGAATAAGCGCTAAGTTTGAGCACAGGAAGTCTTCCAAATGCGGTAGGAGCGCTGCAGCATCATGCTGCGCTTGGGCTAGTCAACGTAATTCCTGGTTTCCGACGGTCGAGCAGCATGTCAAGGCGCTCTTGGATGTGGGGACTTGCTCAACGCTTAGCTGGCGACTACTCGGACTCGAGTGTAGCATTAGCATTCGAATCCTACCCACGCGCAGAGCATTCGCTGAAAAAGCCGGGCAGACAAAACATAGCATTGTCAACTACCCCTCAGCTAATGATGGCAATCTACGTACATGGAACGTCCCACGCTTCTCAGCATGGCCCCCCTTGCCCCAGTGTACGGACGCCCTTTCATAGTGAAAGCTCAGCTCCGCCGCCCACGCAGCGGAGTGTGAAGCCTCCAGATGACACAGGCTGCATTACGGACCTTCTCGCTGTCCACAGGCATCTGTGATCTGCGCTAGTGAGTTTGTGAGCACTGAGTGTGACACACAACCCATGAATCCTCCAAAACCTCCTCCGCACTGCGCTTGAACGGATTCACACCGTATGCTGCAGGCTTCCTCCTACGGCGTTTCCTGCGACACCCACCCATTGCATGGTGTTTAGGGCTCGATGAGTCTTTTTCAATGCCTCTGATCTGAACCACGACATATGCGGTCGGATCACCAGCTGCAATGGCGTCGACAGTTTCTTGAAAAACATGATGAACAGTACTTCGGTCGATAATGTCCTGGGAACTGTAGCACTCATTCTCGGCTAGCTTACCGAGGTGAGCTTGCGTGAAGTGAGTCTTGAAGCTGCGAGGTCCGAGGAAGAATCCGCAATTGCCTCCATTGGCACCACAGATGTCGCAGCGAAGCTCAACAGTACCATCATGCCTGTCTTGCCCTGGAGGAGCTGATGGCTCTTGAACTTCGTGTTTCCTCCACCAAATCCGCAGTTGATTTCGGAGTAACCTTTGACCTTAGAGTCAATGATGACGGTCGGATGGCTAGAAGCGATGATGCCGGATTTGTCGCCTTTCGAGTTTGCACCGGGGGCACTCTGCTCGTTCAGCGAAGTCGGCATCTCCACGTCGTCACGAGACCATTGTTGCCTTGATGCTGCGGTGTCGAGGGCTGGAAGGTCAGGTCAAAACGTCCGAGGGTCGCTGGGCGCTGGTCATCTTCGGGCGAACCCGCACCGTAGCTGTTAACGTCATCAACGGTGTCCTCGTCACGCATCTGTGCGTAGAAGTCCTCGATGGTGCTGTCGGCCTGAGTCACGACGCCATCGATGCCCTGACCCTGCGGGAGACCTTGGTTGGAAGCCGCAGAGCGCCTGTCATCTCGACGCGGAACTGCACCGTAGTCGTCAGCGGCAGCGATAGCTTGCCTGACCGCGATTCTATCCTCACGCATCGGCGCCTCGTTGTCCCCCGTAAGATCAATTGGCTTTGCACGCTGCACCAACCTCTGCGCGAAAGCCTCCTGCAAGTCCTAGGACTTCGTATTAGCAACGGTTACCTGACTCGATCTAAGATAACATACCTTCTTCTTGTTCTCGTGATGCTCCTTCATTTCCACAACGACGATTATTTGCTGCAGCCTCATCTCGGCTACCACCTCGCTCCCCGTCCCCATGATGTCGCCAAGGAGTTTCTTGCGTTGCTTTTCCTCACAATCGATTTCCTTCTGGAGGTCACGCAGGAGTTTGCCGTGCTTGTCGAAGTCGTTCACCATGATCTTCGCCATAGTTGTTGGCTGTTGCTGCGGAGCGCGTCATGGTATGTGTGTGGTAACTGAAGATCGTAGTCCGAGTAAAATTCGAAGCTGGTAGAAATGACAAAAATCAATTCAACACGTGTGCGTTCCAAGGGGCGCTGACCGGGAAGTAGGCTCGTGCCTCAACCCCTTACCTTAGGCACTTAGAATTCACGCACGTGCAAAAGGGCTCATCCCAGTCCCCCTTTCCCTTGGAGGCAGAGAACGGCCCCTGGACGGGGTGAAGCTGTGCCCTTCAGGATACCAATAGGTGCGCTTAGACGCCGTCGACCTCCCATATCAATCTCGCGTTCAACAGTCGTCTGCTGCAGTGTATATTAGCATTTCCTCTATAAGCTCTTGGGAAGAGGAATGCTGAAACTGTCTTACCCCTAACTTGCCAAGGTGTAAGCTGCAAGTACCCGCTATACCCGCCCCTTAGCGGCTCCTGGAAACCGCACGTGAAGGCCTGGTTGACATCATAATCGCCGATCCGAGCTGACATGTATAGCAGCAGCATTGGGTAGTATCGTCTAGAAGTCCGGTCTGACGGCGAAGGTGTTCCGTATTGGATAATCCGAAAGGTAGGTGGCAAGTAAGTGGCAAAAGCGTGCCTTAAATGCCCTTACTGCGGATCGGTCACAACATCAGCATGTGGAAAGCCTCAATTCCGAGCGTGGCGATATGCCTCCACATGAGAGTGAACATACAGTGATGTGAAGCCTGGAGTAAGTCTGAACAAATGTCAATCTTGATCCTGCAATCACCATTCCACCAACACCTCCAGTCACCGACGCCGCCAGTTAGGGAACATCACCAGCCAGAAAGACACACCCCATCGTAGCCCATGACACCGTCCTGGTTGGAAGCCATCAATGGCATCTGGGAGAGACAAGTAGTCCGAGAGGGCGAGCACCAGAAGGAAGCGTCGACCAGGGGATGATGTTAACTGTACTTTATGTGCAAACATCTGCACAGCCTATCTACGTGGCTATTACACACCATCCATCCTCCGAAGCGAACAAAAAGTATGAGAGTCATTAGCCATGCATCGAAACATACCCGTCCATGGTATCCAGCGCAGCGACGATCAGCTACCCAAGCGCCATAGCTTGAAGAGATGTCATCATGTGCCTGAATCGAAAACTCCCAGCGCCATCGCCATATTTCCATCAATGAGGTATCTCTGCACAAACCCTCGGAGACCCTATACAAACTTCACAGGCTCCGCCGGCTTCGAGTGCTCATCCACCCACGTCACACTCCTCTCACTTTCTCTGTCCTTGCCCTTCCCATCCCCCTTGACCTTCTTCGGACTCATACGTACCAACGACACAGCCATCGCTTCCAGCGTACCCTCCTATTGGTACGTAGGCGGCGACGCCGCACCACCGGACGTATGGCCCACACCGCTCCCATCCCTCATCACATCCAACGTGTGCGGGAAGTAAGGCTCCACGCCCCAGTTCCTCAAATACGCGCCCGTCTTCTCGATACGCTTGATCTCGCGCTGCACACCCCAGCTCTCACCTTCCTCCCTAAACCTTCCGCGCACAACATCGACCATGGCTTCATCTAGCCTGCTGTAGAATGCGCGACGCTCATTGAGGTCCTCTTCGTCGCCGTTCTCGAGCCCGCCGTGGCTGTTCAAGTTCCCACCAAGCTTAAGCAGGAGGTCGAAGCCGTAGCGCGGGCCGCTGGGGAGAGCGGAGAGCCGACCGATGTCGGGTAGGAACTTGAGCATACAGGCCGAGAAGGAAGGGGTAGGGAGTGAGTCGTTGAGGTCGTCTTGTAGGCGGTGGAGGTCGAAGTTGACAATGGTGATCTTGCGGTCGAGTTGCGCGTTGAGTGTTGCGGCGGCGTGGGTGGGTGAGTTGGCGTGGGAGGCGGTGTCCATTTGGTGGGCTATGCTTGGTGGGACGTCTAGAAAGAGTAGTCAGCATGACTGTTTACATTTCGGCAGGTGTTTAGTTAGTGTACTCACCAGGTCGCAGTCCGCGCTTGTCAATCCACGCATGCACCTCATTGCGCTGCGCCTCTAGCTGATCGATGTACGCTCTCAAGTCCGCGATCTCACTCTCCAGCGTCTCAACCTTGTCGTTATACGGCTGCAATGCTTGGTTGAACGCCTGCATCAACAGATTCGGCGCATCCGCAGTCTTCGCCGGCGCCGACCTCTCCGCCGGTCTCTCGGGAGCATCATAGTTCCCATACCCATTACTCATATTTCCTCCCCTAGGTCCACCAGCCGACACTGGTGGAGAGTCGTACTGACCGCGCGACACCTCCTGCGGCTGGCTCTGCCTGGCGTACATTGCGCCTCCACTCGTCTCCTTGCTCAACGGGTCACTGAGCTGCGGTGCTTGATTGCTTTGTCGCGATGAGCCCGGACGGCGCTCGTCGTCAATGCCGTACTTCTCGTTGGCGTACTTGTCGTCGTAGCTAGCGGAGTTGGTCTTGCTGTCGTGGGGTGAAGGGTAGCTGTCGACGTAAGACTGGCTGTTACTCCTCGATCGGCTCAGGCGCTTGAAGAACATCGTCTAGTAGCAAAAGAGGAAGGAGCAGGAACTGAGCGAAAAGGCGCAAACTATCAAAAGCTGCGTGCGCTGCCTCGGCCGCTGGTGGAAAGCAAGAATAAGCAGGTGGTTGACCGGTTTGCGCGAAGAAAGCAGGAACTAGCTTTCCCGTCACGCACTAGAGGACACAGGAACCTTATGTGCCGGGTTCGGAGTGTTGCGCAGTGCTGGGATGGCTGGGTAGGCAAAACCTAATGCTCGTTTGCGTTGCTGTGTTGACGAACGGGCGTTGCGATCAGAAAATCAAGCGGCGGAGGGTTTGCGACAGCTCATCGGAAGCGAGCGATGGCTGGGCGTCCAAGCTTCTTATATCAGCCGCTGCCACGAACGAACAGGTTGCACGCTTCCCTAGTCACTGATGGCGACCTGCAGCAATAGCTTGCCTTTGAGGGGTATGTTGAGACGATTGATGCAGGTACAACACATAATCCAAATGCAATGCAGATTATGCAGTGAGGATCAAGTTTCTAGACCTCCTCGTCGTTCCTCAAACAGATGCGCCGCGTTGGCCTCCATCGGATCTCCACCCGACTGCCGGCAGAGCTCGCGGGCCGCGAAACCGTGAGCCTCAAGGTCTCATGTGTGGCGGGGGCGTTGGACATTGTTGATGAGATCCAATTCAGCAATCATGTCTCTCTAGTCTCGGCCCAGTCTATGGTACTGCGTGTTGCCGACGTCACTCAACGAGCTCACGCTCGGGCGGGGATTGCTACAAGCGTAAGGTAAAGACTACAACGGCGGACACATTGGGAAATACCACATGCTCTTCATTCAATGTTGACGGACTAACTGCCATGAAGCGTAATTAACGCTGTGCTGGTCGTGCACGCTATGCAAACGTCCCAGCACGTGGACTCCAAGTGAGTTTCGCAAGTATGTCAACTCAAAATCCACACCATCCTACTTCCTACACCGATAAACCAACTCCGCCAACGGCTCGCTCTGCAAAATCGTCACCAACTTGCTCGCCTGTCCTCTCTTCTGCCCATCATTGAGCTTCTCCACCAACGGCTTCAACCCACTAGCATCCACCTTCTCCTTCGGCAATCCCTTGTCGAACGACAGCTCGAAACGCCAATCCTCATTCGCCACCGGACATCCCAGCACGATATCGCAGGTCTGGCTATCCGTACCACCGCCCGCACCATTCCGGTCCAGTACAAGAATCTCGAGAGTGATGCGCCGGATCATGCGGGCGTAAGTATTCATCGACCTCACCCAATTGCCCACGCACCGATTCCGCACCATCGCCGCATTGAACTTAAACGTGTTCTCCGCGCAAAAGATGGGCATCAACTCGTTCCTGATCTGCTGACATGTCGATGCGATCCCCGGCGCAGCGACCGGAGCACGTTTGTGCACGCAGGCACCCGTGCCGCACACCAGGTCCGAGCCTTCGATGAGAACAGGCTGGTCTTCCGGCGCCGCAACGAACGCCAAGCGGTAGATGTAGTTCCTCAGCTCGCCCGGCAAGCGACTGAAGAGCCCCATATCGCTCACCGCATGCCCACCCGTGCCCTTCTCTGGTTTGCGCTTCTCCTTGGTTTGACGTAGCTGATGCGCCGTCCAGCGATTGAGCCTGGGTTTGCTGGGCGTGAGATTCACGCCAAGGTCAGGGAAAGCGTCATCCACGTTTGCATCGGTGAGTCGACGTGTATATGTGCGCCATGCGCTTAGCTGCTGTCCCGCTTTGCTGAATGAGGGGTGGCTGGCCGCTAGAGGCTGTAGGTCGTCGTATTCGCCTTCCTCGTCAGCTTCGCGTTGTAGTTTGGCGAGCGCGTCGTTTTCCGGGCTTGAGTGGTCTCCAGGACTGGTGTAGTCGTCGATCTCCATCATGTTCGGAAGTAGGTGAAGTATCTGTGGCGATGATCGTGCGCCTCCTCTGCTGTCGTTCACCTTGGGATGCTTGAGGCCCCGATCGAGATAGCAATGTCGTGCCTTCTTCCGATTAGTAAAGTACGCTTCCAATTCGTTCAGTGTTTTGCGACATGCTCAAGCTTTTATAGCTGGCAAAATTGATGTACACATTGCTGGACGTCTACAAAGCTTTGACACTTGTTGTGTTGGAAGCAGTTCACATATGCAAGGTTAATGAGAAGCAACGTTCGGCACCAGGCTACAAGGCTGCAATGCGGCTCAGCTGTGTGGCGTCGCTAATTGTTTATGGAAATATTCACGTGATGCTCTGCAGTGTTACGCCACCTCGCCCTCATCGTTATTTACCCTTTTCGACATACTAGGAACTTCTCAGACCCTAGTGTCTCCATCGCTTTCGGTCCGGATCACTGAACGCGCTGGAAAAGTCTCCAGCCCTTCTAAGCACCAATTTTGAAAGTCAAAGATGACCAAACCACGACAGTGGCGAGGAACCCAACATTCACTGGCACCACAACATCGCCATAGTCACCCCAAAAGGGATACGGGAACCCACCTGTTGTCTTGTACGTTTAGAGGCAGACAACGTCGAGGAGCCAGCAGACCAATCGTAGGATGAAGATGTTCACGTTGAGGCCCAATTGCTTCTTGACTAGCTTGCTGAGCTTAGGATCTTCGACTTCCAGAGTCAGACCAGAAAGCAGCCGATGGCGTTCGTTGCTGCTCGTGGCGGTGCGATGAGAAGTTGAGGCGGAGATGGAATCGACACCATACTACGGTTCGCTCATCTCCTGAATCACCTTCTCCAAATTCTTCGTGTCATGTGCAAAGCGACCTAAAAATAGCCCATCGACGCCGTCTTTCAGTTTCTGGAACGTGCCAGGTCCTGCAGAGCCACCGTAGAGTATCCTCGTTCTGCCTTTCCTGTTCGCGACAAGCTCCCGCAGGTTCTGCGTGACAGCCACGACGTGATCTGCGCCCGCAGGCTCCGTAGCGCCAATCGCCCAGACTGGCTCGTAGGCTAGGATCACCTCCGCATCGTCGGGTATCTGCGACAACGCTGCCTGAACCTGTGGCTTGCATTCGCTGATTGCCATGCCGACAGCTTGCGAAGCGATGTTGCTCTTGCTCCTCTCTCCGATACATACCAACGGTACCATGCCGTTCTTCACAATAGCCGCAGCCTTCTTCGCGACGTCTTGATCCGTTTCTCCGAACAGTCTCCTGCGCTCCGCATGTCCGATCTCTACTATCCTGACACCAGCCTGCGAGAGCGTGACCGGGCTCACTTCGCCAGTAAAGGCACCCTTGTCCTCGCTGTATGTGTCTTGTGCACCGAGCTGAACAGCGGTGTTCTTGAGCTTGTCATGAGATGGTAGCAGTGTGACGAAGTCTGGAATGACGAAGAGCTCGACGTTAGCTTGCTCAGCAGCAGAGGAAAGCTGGGCGACGGCATCGATGTAGCGGAGGGTAGATGGGAGGTCGAAGTATCTGATAACCAACTGTTAGCAACTCTATCAGTTAACCGTTTTCGAGCACAAGCATGGCGTACAACTTCAGGCTCGTGCCAACTATACGTTTCTCACGCTTGGCTGGGACAGGCACCATCGTGAGATTGTTACTCGCGGTTGATTTGGGAATGTGAGGCCGACAGTAGGTGGCGTGGTGGCTGTTGCGAGCGCTAGCAAGGGAAGACAGACAGACGCAATATTATGAACACAGAAGGTGGGGGTGGGTCTACGCTCTTTCCACATCGGGGAATCCGGAGGTCCGTCCTTCTACACGGCCTTACGCTTTCTCATCCAATGACTCCTACAAGACATGGATCGTTCAATGACCTCCGTAAACTACAATGGATACACTCAACTGGCACATTCGATCGAAGACAGGCTGTTCCGGAGCCCTGAAAACCGGGATCTGAGTGGCCCAGCTTCGTTACCAAAAGCTATTACCAATGGCGGATTACGATCGGATGTGAGAGGGTACTGTAGCAAGAGGCAAGGACGTAGATAGCTTTTGGAGCATAAGCTCGACCGCAAGCTTGCTCCACCTCTCAGGACTAGTAAGTATCTCTGCGCGTACGGTTTGTGATTCCCGCGCGGGTGAATCGTTGAAAGACATAGCATCTACTACACATGTCATCGAGACCGGTATCCGCCGTGATAATGACTGAGGCGACACGTGCAGATGGAGATGGTCCGACAGGTTCCATCAGGAACTCGATGCCGACGGTGTAGCGTGGGACAAGATCTTCGACGCCGCTCAAGTGGACCCAGCGCCTGACTTCGTAATCAGGTGGGTGGCCGTATTGGGTATGCCAGAGCGTGAACAAGAAGATATTGTCGCGCTAAAAGATTGGTTGCGCTTCTTTCTGAACTTGGCAAATGACATAGAGAAGCGGTGGCTCTTCAGGGTACACTTTGATTTGCCGCACCGTAGAGGGAAAGTCTTCAGTGCAGATCGCTCGGTACATCATGT
>Ga0058704_10000708_pt1 | contig 16406 bp, 10 predicted proteins | sample AgamicMgSfe_FD_71363 | JGI IMG/M metagenome (GOLD analysis project Ga0058704, IMG submission 71363) | Agave microbial communities from Guanajuato, Mexico - Mg.Sf.e | ecosystem: Host-associated > Plants > Phyllosphere > Phylloplane/Leaf | place: Guanajuato, Mexico | collected 2012-05-30
GCCCTTCACCGAGCAGGAGATCGCGCTCGCGCTGCGGCGCTCGCATTTGGTCGTGCCGGCGCAGTCTTGACTCCGGTAGGAAGGAAAAAGAAGTCTCGGGGGGAAAGGGGGTGGAGGTTTGCTGGTTTTTTTTTGTTGATGTGAGTGTGGGGATATATCGAGTCATTTGTGCGTGCATATATGGGAGGAGTCTAGGAAATATCTGCAATCTGGGGGCTAAATTTGGGGCTTTGGTTGCCCGATACGAAAAAGTGGGGCTTTTTGTTTTTTGGGGTTCATGTGTGAGGGCAAGCGTTCGGCGGTGGGTTGTTGCGATTTTTCTGGGCGGGGTTTTTTTCGAAAACGACAACGCCTTGCTCATCATCATCACGAGATTGACGGCATGGGGCGCAAGGACATGTGGGCATTTCAAAAGCGTGAATGCAGCGCCACCTTGGAGGGCACCTTGACGCTTGGTCGGTGGCTACAGACCTTACTTCAGGCAAGGTGTGGGCGATACTGGAGAGGATGTGGATTGAGGAACGGATCGATGAGCAAGTCGTGGAAAGGGATAGAGCGTCCGAGATGTACATCCATCGCTGTACCGCTTCCGTTCCTTCAAGGTCCTTTCTTACCTGGACCTCCTGTCGGGTACAGTCGGCTCGAGTATGTACAAGATCACGTGCCGAGCCGAGCGGTGCTGGCAAAGCTTCTCGTCCATCACCACGTACAACGTCAGGTCATCTTTCCCGATCCCTTGGACGCCAGGGACCGAGTCCGGTCCCACAGGATAGCGTCTGAGATATGAAGGACCTCAAGAAGAGGAAGGCGCGACGAGAGCACCCGGCAAAAGAGCAGCGAGCGAAGGGTATCAGCCAAAGCACCCCCCCAAAAAGGCTGAGAGGGGACGAGGAGGATATTCATAATAACCGATACTTAGATCTATCCACACCCACCGCAGAAGCAGAAGCAGCAGCAGACCCTCCTCTCATCCAACGAACCCCTCCTCCTCCTCTCTTCCGAACAACCCAATACGTCGCACCCATCCCCACACCCACGACCCCCGCCACAACAGCCAGAGCAGCGACCCCCGACCCCCAAGATCCTCCTCTCGCGCTCGCCGTCCGCGTTACATTCGAGTAGCGCAGGACATTGCGGTCGCGGTCGAGGGCTGCGACGCGGTAGTGCGAGTAAGCCGCGTCGTTGCCTTTTGCAGGTAGGGTGAAATGTTCTTCAAAGTGGTGTTTTTCGATGATATCCACGTCTTCGAACTCGAGAGCTTCGTCGTCGTCGTCGTCCTCCTCCTCCGAAGACGCTGCGCCCCGCGCACCCTGTAGTCCCCAAAAGGCGACTTCGGTCGCGCCGTTCCAGCTCACGTACAGCGTTTTGTCGTTGATGATGGTGGCGTGCGGGTCCCAGGCGGCGGGTACGCCGATCCATACGGGCGCTTTGAAGGCGCGGTAGGATTTCACGCGTTCCCAGAAGAAGAGCCAGGAGGCGGCGAAGTGCGTTTCACACAATAAGGTCCCGTCCGGGGTGAATTCGCTGTAGGCTGCCGACGAGCCCCAGCCGACGAAGACGTGCTCGGTGCCGTCCGCACCGGAGATCATTTCCACCGAGCCCTGGGAGGAGGAGCGCGCTTGTTGGAGGGAGATGTACTCGTGCGCGAGGGCGACGGTGCGGTTGGCGAGGTCGAGGCGCACGAGCAGGCCGCGGCTGTAGTCGGCGTTGATGTGCGGCCAGGCCATGCTGTTGTCGAACAGGCTGACGAGGCCTTGCTCGCGGGAGACCCAGCGCGCGTCGTGGTTCCAGCTGAAGTCGCTCGCGCGGCCGTCGGAGAGGTCGGTGAAGTCGCTGTCCCGGCCGCCCAGCACCCAGAGCACCTCGCCCGAGCGGCCGTCGAGGTAGATGATGGCGTGGAAGTGGCGGGAGGAGATGAGGTAGTTGCCGTGCGCGTCCTTGTCGACGCTGTTGATGTGGAAGAAGTCGAAGGGGGAGGTTTGGGAGTAGCCGCCGAACGGGTTAGACATGTAGGAGTCGACGGCGTCAAAGTGGTCGGAGGCTCTCCATTCGAAGAGGAGGTCGCCGGTCTCGACGTCGACTTCTTGAAAGACACTATCCGTGATCCAGCCGTGCTCGGACCGCCACATGCCCATGGCCGTCAAGTCCGCGGTCGTCGTGTTGTAGACTGTGAGGAGAGCCGTGCCGTGGTCGGTCAATTGGAATTCGTGCAGATCGCCCCGGACGTGCTCGCCGGCCGCATCGATCTTACGAACGATGGTATAGTTTGAATCGAGCTACTTCGCGAATCAGTTGTCGGAAACTTAGATCCTCATTGTCTGTAGTGAACGCACCATATAGTAAACACCCGTCCCCATCGTCTTGGCCTTCTTACCCGACCAAAACGTGAGGTAATCCTGACCCTTGTACCGCTGGACTTTGAGGTTGGTCGACGTTTGAAACTCATCCGAAGTCCAGATCAAGTTCCCTCTGGCATCCAAGATCGTGGGCCCGCGGTGATCGACCGAAGGACCATTGGGATCGATGAAGACGTAGCCATTGCCGCAACTCTCGTCCCACCGCACGATGCTGGCCCGGGGAGAGCGGAGGTCGAAAGAATGGTATTTGCGCGTGCGGTATGCGCCAAAGAAGGCCAGGTCGTAGAAGGAAGTTTCCAGTTGTGGCGCGAGCCAGACGAGGAGTGGCACAGCGAGATGTTTGAAGAGGAGAACGAGGAAAGCGAAGGCGGCGACTGCCAAGGCCGTGAAGGCGACAATGCGCACGAGACGGAGAGTCCTGGTGTTGGTGTTGCTGCGATGCAACTTCATGGTTGTGAGGGACGTCATTCGCCGCCCAGGCCGTGAGGCGGACCAAAGTTAGGGCATCATGGATTCATGATACTGTAGTGATTAGGTAGCGGTGTTGTAGGAATACAGTTTTACGGTGAAGAAGTGCAGGACAGGACAAGTCAAACAACCGCCCTCGCTCAAAGCGACATCGAAAGGAACGTGAACGTGAAGATAATTGAGATGATGAAAGAAGGGAATCTGGATCGGGTGATCATATGCCGGATGCCAGGATGCCGGGGGGGTGCCAAGATCCTGGACCATTATTGGCATTGTCAGCCCGTGGAAAACAATAGGAGGTCATGATAATGAAAGCGAATATCGTTATTATCGTCAGCATCCGCGCAGGGTCGTGATGACTCGTGGTTGCACATGTGTGAAATGTGAAGGTGCAACGCGCGTGGCGGCGGCGACACACTAGTGCTTGCCTTGCCAAGGGTCCTGGGGTGGAGCAACCTGGAAGTGATAACTTAAGTTTCGGTGAATGAGCGAATGTTCGTTACCTTCAATGTTGAGTGCGGAAAATCCATCCGAGTCTCTATCACACTGCGTTTAAATTGTAATGTGAGTGTCGTGATCGTTGAGCACTGCATGACTGAGCATGATAATCATCGACACCAGTGTATCATGCTGAAAATGGCCGTGCTCGGCACCGGATAGGTTTTCCATCTTGGCAACTTGGACGAGTGTGAATTGATTGATGACCGGGATTCGGCGGCCTATAGAGAACGATCAATCTCAATCACTGGGCCCGACTCCGCGCCTCTTCCACGTGAGCATTTGCCACCGTCGCCTCTGTACAGCGTGATGGCGATGGGTGATGCGACCGTGGCATGTCGTGGGTGACCGCGTCGCCAGCTTTTAATGCGCCGAGGGCTCGCCTCGCTTGTAGCCGCCGTGTGCATGATCAGCATCCTCCAGAATGCGAGGAAACCCGAGGAAGTCGTGTGATCCTTGAATGTCTCGACAGTCGAGCACCGCAAGCACGCGATTCCACCGTTCACATTGGCCTGATGTGAAGGTCGCAGCGGAGCCCAATCGACTGATGGATTTTCGCTCGTTGTGAGACAGGAGAAGAACCCAAGGCCTCTCCAGGATCTACCGACAGCATCGCAGAAGACACGACAACGGCGTAGAGTAACGTTGAGGGTACTTCAGCGAGGTGAACGAAGCGCGATAATCACGAAATATATAGGGAGGATGAGGATGAGAAGAGGTGAAGTCGTCCCATCGATCAGCTGATATTTCATTCTGCTGCCTGCATGCAAGGCGTCCGCCTCCCCTTGCTTTTTCGCTCTCGCCAAACTCCGCATCGGGCTACATCCCACGTGCCCACCTCACCCCCTTGGGTACCTTATCTCGTGTTTTGCAAAGATCAGACTACAAGAGACATGGCATCCGGCGCTGCCATGGCCACGCTTCTACATGCCAGATACTTACGGCGGCCTGGGACCCACTCACGCTCTGGCATGTATCCATCACATACGCCGAACCCTATGTAAGCGAGTAGCAACATACCGCCAGAAAAAGCTCGGCTACATATCCTTCACCAGTTCGGAGATCTTCCCTACTGCCAAACCGGCACCACCGTCTCCAACCCCCTCTCCACCACCGCCCTGACCCGATCCCCCAACGTCTTATTCGCACACTCCACCTCCAGCCGCTCCAACCACACCCGCGCAACCAACTTGTCCACCCGGATTTCCACCCCAGGCACAGGGATCCCCAGCGCATGCAGCCGCGCGAGCTCGTTCGCTTCCGCCTTTTCCTTCGCGATCTCATCTTCATCGTCTGCTACAGGAATCTTGGGTGTCGAAAGGGGCGAGATCGCGTCCTCGCCGAATTGCGCCTCGAGGAACATGAATAACCTGCTCAAGCGGTCCTCTCCACTCAGGTTCGCGTGCGCGTTCTTCTTGCCTTTCAACGTCGACTCCGCCGTCCCTGCGGTAGTGTCAACGCCTTTCTCCTCCGTGACCGGACTGTCGCCGAAGTGATCGTGCCCGTGCCCGTGCATCTGACTCGAGTGCTTCACCGCCGCCGGCGAGCTCTCGACCGACAGCAGCACGGCCATGACGGCGTCGGCGATGCTGTCGTTCGTCACGTTGCCCTCCCACTCCATCTCCACTTCTCCGCCGGCAGCGGATGGACAGATTAGGCGCACGGCGCCGCCCATGATCTCGAAGATCGTTGCGTCCGATGAGCCTTTCTGGAGCGATCTTTCGTCGCCTGAAGTCATGCTTTGAGTGCCATTCGTCTGCTCCGCGCCTTTCAACGCACCGCTGATCGTCTGGACGGTGCCGAATGTTCCTTCGAGCGCCCACTTGATGAGATCCACGCTCGCGGCAGCAAGCGTCACGCGCTGCCGGCATTGTATCGTCGTGGTGGTGAGTCCAGCGTACTCCTTCAGGTCTTCAGGTGCCATGAGCGACAGCTTGAAGTCACTCTGCACCAATACTCCACTCACAACCTGACCACCCTCCTCCTCCTCCTTCCTCCTCTTCGTCTCTTCTCCCTCCTCCTCATCCGACGCCGGCGGAGACGGCAACGTCTGACCCAAAACGGGCGGCACAACCCGACTCGCCAACCTCCCCACCACCCTCGCCATCTTATCCCTCCGGAACGGAATCCGCAGCTCCTCGCAGTTGGCCGGACTGTACACCTTCATCTTCTGCAAACTCAACAAGCGCGACTTCAACCGATTCATGTTGTGCTTCTCCCCATGCACGAGAATGACGACCGGCGCCGCCACCTCCTCGATAAACTCCCGGTTCTCCTGCCCATCGACGTGCGCCGCGAAACTGAACTCCTGCACCGTGCAGCGGCGCGGGATCATCACCTTATCATCCGCCCCGGCTCCCGCCCGCTTGCCCAGCACCGAGTTCTGCGGCGCCCGGTGCGTCATCACGGCCGGGATGGAGTCGGGCTCGAGCATGATCTGCTTCGCCATCGTGCCCTCGACACTGTAGCCCGTGATGACGACGCCGTTCTTGCCGTCCGGCGCCCAGCGCTCGAGCAGCGCCCGCGACACCCCGTTCTGCAGCATGCCCGGCGACGCGAGCATCACGCACCCGCCCACGTCGTCGAAGCGCTCGAGGCTCTTCAGGCTGCGGATGTACTGGAAGTCCCACGGCCCGCCCGTCCCCGCGCTCTCGCCACCGGATTGCTGTTGTTGCTGCTGCTGCGCGGCTTGGAATTTGCTCCGGATGTTGTCGTTCATGGCGTCGATGTACGTCTGGTACACGACCATGCATTTGCGGGCCAGGCTGCTGGCGTAGTAGATGGGAAAGCGCCGATACTGCTCGTGGCGGTGCCAGTACTCTTCCAGGATGAGGAGGAGCTCCTGCGTGCCGCCGATGGCGAAGACGGGCAGCAAGGCGCGGCCCCCACGGTTCAAGATGGAAGTGATACTTTTCATGAGCGCCGTCTCGCGTTCCGCGCGGGGCGCGTGCGTACTGATGCCGAAGGTGGACTCGGTGATGAGGCAGTCGACTTTGACGTTCGGCGGCAGCGAGGCCGGGATCAGATGGCGATTGTTCTCGCGCGAGTAGTCGCCCGTGAACAGGATGCTGAGGCCGGCGATGTCGATGAGGTACATGCACGCGCCGAGGACGTGGCCGGCCGGGTAGGGGGTGATGCGGATGCCGTTGTGGGTGTGGGTGGTGTGGAAGGAGATGGTCTGGATGAGGGGCAGGGTGGTGAGGATGTCGTGTTCGTTGAAGAGCTGGTTGACGTAGCCGTCGGTGCCGTTGGCGGCCGAGGCGGCGACGTGCGTGTTCTGCACCCGCACGCTGTCCTGCATCATCCACTTGTAGATGGCTTTCGTCGGGTGCGTCATGTAGACGCGGCCGGCGAAGTTGGTCTTGGCCAGGACGTAGGGCAAGGAGGCGGCGTGGTCCATGTGGAAGCTGCGTGGGACGAAGGATCAGTCATCTATTGCCGGGTTTCTACCAGTCTTGTCCTTGATGTAGTATCCGTAGAGCGGTCACCACGACAGACGGAAAGGAAGAAAAGACTGACAGGCTAACAGCAAGGCATGGCATACGGTTGCTATGTATATAATAACTTTGGTGATCTTGTCACCGGCGACGAGCTGTCCCATATGAAATGAGCCAGGTCAAGAAACACACAACCATATGCCCGCTGTCTGCCATGGTGACCGCTCGCCCCAGAAACCCCCAAAACCAATCGCTCGAGGAGAAGAGAAGTAGAGAATTACAGACTTACTGTGTAATAAGCAATATGTCCACCGTACTCAGATCGAACTCGTCATAAAATGGAAGTGCGGCCAAGCCATCGTACGCAGGGTGTATGCCCGCGTCCAGCATGACCGTCTTGCCCTTGTACTGAATGATGTGACAGGACCGGCCGACCTCGTTGCCGCCGCCCAGCGCGAGGAACATCAGCTCGTCGGACGGGTCGACGGGTTCGGGGTCTTCTGCTTTGGCGTGCATCGCCGCGTGTGGCCGCTTCATCGCCATGGTTTGGGCGGTATGGGGTGGGTTGGGTGTGGACTCGGGAGGAGAGTGCGAGTGCGCTCGCAGCGCTCAGGACTGGGGTCGGAGTTCGATGGGGGTGAAGGGTAGGCTAGAGACTGCGCGTCGCCTTGCTGAAGTGAAGTGGTGGGCGATGTGAGATGGATGACAATAGCGACCACAATAGAAGTGAAGCGCGAGAGGTGAATCGAGGGTATTTGGAGTGAGGGTGGTCTGTGCGCTAGGCTTCGCTGCTGCTCGCATGCGCCAAATCTCTACTTTACCCACTACATCTACTCGCCTCTGCAGCGACAGCGACTCCACCTTGACGATCCAGGCCTCATCATCGACACCGCCTTCGTCTCCATTCCACGCACCGGATCACACGCTTGAAACGACGACGGCGGCAAGCATCCGATGAGGGCGCAGTGACAGCCGTAGCACCGAGCTCCGCAGGCCGTGGGGAGTCGCCTCGACAACCGAGCCGGAGCTACCGACAGCTCACTGCCCACTCGCCTCCCTGACGCGCGCCATCGTTGGCGACAGAGCGATTCGACATGTCGAAATACAGCATGTCCCCGCCTCAAAAGCCGGCCCCGCGCCCCTTCTCACCGCCCTATTCCGCCGCCGGCTCGCCTGTCAACGCTCCACCCCACGGCCAACCACCAGCCAAGAGACAGCGACTATCACCCGACCCTCGAGCAGGCAATGGCGCGACCTCTCCGTATGCTGCGGCAGCGAACGGCCTGCCAATGAGCTATGGCAACCCTTATGCGCCACATGGCGCACAATCTCCCTACACCCAGGCTAGCCCATCGACTTTCGCCAGCTCGCCGCAGAGCGCTTTCAACACGCCGCAACCGTACCACCCGCAACCTGCACCATGGCAATCTCAGCCGCCAACCCCGGCTGCCGGCCCGAACAGGCATATGAGCCCGCCGAATGCGCATACGCAGAGCTCGCAGATGATGCCTCCCCCACCGCGACCGAATAAGGAGGAGAAAGAGGAGAGGGTGGGAGTGGATGAGATTGGCGACTCGCTATTTGGATCAGGGATAAATATCAAGGACGAGGAGAACTACCTGCACAGCACTTTCAACAACAGACATGGCGTGAACAATACCAGTTTCACATCGAATCAGTCCACGTCGTTCGGCAGCGGTACCATGTCAGCCAGCAACAGCTTCGACCTACTCACTCAATCGACGTCGTTCAGCGGCCAGCCCGATGGCCCATTTGCTGGGACATTGAACCAGCGACCGCGATCGCAGGAGGACATCGAAAAGGAACTTCAGGAGAAGCGCGCACGAGCGGCGAGAGACCTCAACGAGCGAATGCAGCACCATCTGAACAATCAGTTCCTATTGGGTAATGGCGTGCGCGCGCGTCTGGACAAGCGAGCACGTGAGCATGGTGTTCAGTGGAACGTCACCGGACTGTATCGAAGACAAGACCGAGCGCAGACTCATACAATGGTGAACGGTGCTGGCAAGGAGGGCATTGCCGCTGTGGACAATCGACCGGAATATACCGTGGAGCGAAACTCACACGCGGATCAACTCCTGACACTCGTCAGCCTTGCGACCGGTGAGCGGTTGCGGAGTTTACTAGGCGAAGCACATGCACTGGCGCGAGCGAGACGGTACGGCGACCACGGGCGTGTGCCACCGGAGTTCGCGGACATCGCCGTGGGTGAAGGGAAGCGAGTAGACGAGGTAGTCGTTCCGCAGAATATCACAGGCAGCTCATGGGACCAAGTCCCGTCATCCGAGCACGATTCGCCAAAGAGTGCGATCTCCACCGCACCCCAACCGCTCCCGACATTCTCCTTCCACTCCACCGTCGCGGCCCGACTCCGCGAAGTCGCCGATCAGGACCGCAAAGCAGAAGAAGCCCGCATCAAGAAACGCGAAGCCCGCCGTCGCGCCGCCTCCGAAACCGCCGCGGCCGCTGGCGGGAGCGAAACCGACCCCGCTGCCGCCACGGGCGATAACCCCTCCACAGCACCCGATGCCCCCGCCGAGGCCGCCGCACCGGTGGTCAAAGTGAGCAAGAAGGAGCAGGCGAAGCGGGAGAAGGAGGCGAAGAATTCCTCCGAAGCACAGCTGCACACCACAATCAACCAGACCGCGAACATGATGGCACGGGGCAAAAAGGGGAATCGGTACACGTGGATGACAGGCGCGGGGGCTACGCCGCTGGTGAATCGATTCCAGAAGGCAGCGGAGCGCGCGAACGCTGCTGGTGGGGCTGGGAGTGCGGCGGGCACAGATGCCGTGTCGCCGGCTCCTGGCGGTGGTGGAAGCAGCGGCGAACATGGCGCGCAGGCGACGGTGAAGGGGGGAAGCGAGCAGGGCCGTCGTTCTTCCTCCGCTCGCCCCGAACAGTGGGGTGAGTGGAGGGAGGACGGGGTCGGGGGCAAGGGGATCCAAGTCCGAGATTGGATTGCCGTGCTGGAGCGCGACGGCAAGGAGGGTTTGGCGTTGCAGCGGGTGTGGACGATGTTGCAGTGACAGGGAATGTCGGCAAAGCTGGGACTATCTGAATGGATTGGAGGGAGCCCCTTTTTGGGGGTGGATGAGCGCGTCTTAAGGTCTTTTGAGGTCCTGGGGGGAAGAGTGGATCGAAAGTTGCACGCCACAAAGACGTTCTTTCTTGCCCTTTTGCGGCTTTTTAGTTGTTCAACCTCTCTCTCTAGCGACGGCGTTTGGGATATACGCGATGAATCCGAATTGGAGTGCGCCGTGATCTGAGAGAGTGAGCGAGCGAGCAGACAAGTGGCGATTCAAAAGGTACCTGTCTACCCGCATTCGCGTGAGTAAGAAACCTGTTTGGAAAAAGATGAGTGCTAGGCATGATAACGTGCAGCCGAGTGAGCGAATACCTATACACCGTGCACTCTGTACATTGTGTCCGTTGCCCGATTGTCAATGGCAGTCATGATGGATCACCTCGTTGAGAACACAGAACGGCCACTAGAACTACCTGAGGTACAGGAGCAATTCGACGCTGCAGTGATCGATGTGGGTCGGAGGAGGGTGTAGTGGATATGTACTTTACTAGAAAAGGGAAGTGTCCATATGTACATACAGTACTGTAGGTATATAAGTGTTAGACTCACTCTAATGACCCTCTATTCATCCTACAACACCCCAATGCAAACCATGCCGTTATCCTAGCACTTCATCAAGTCATACCCTCCGTCCAATTACCAGAAAATGCCAGGAAAACCGACCTCCCTAAAACTCCCTCTTCGCTTGAACGCTCAGATGCTCAGTAACACCAAAATTCGTGATCTTACTTTCCTCTCTTCCCCTGCCCTCCACTCACTCATCGTAAAGATCCATCTCCCCGGCATCCCCATTCAACTCATGCACCGCATCCTCCTCATCCCACATCTCCGCGTCGTCCTCATCCTCGACGTCGCTCTCGCCGTGATTCGGCAACACGACAATGTGCCCGTCGTCGAGCTCCACGGCGGCGACTTCGCCATCCCGCACCGCGCCGCGGAGGATCAGCACGGCGAGCCGGTTCAGGACTTCCTTCTCGATCAGGCGAGCCAGGGGTCGCGCGCCGTACGCCGGGGAATAGCCCGCGGAGCCGAGGTAATCTTTGACGGGATCGGTGAGCTGAATGCGGACGTTGCGGCCGTTGGTGAAGAGACGCTTCTGGATCTCGTCCAGGCGGACGTCGACGATTTTGCGGATCTCGCGCTTGCTGAGCCGGTTGAAGATGACGATGCTGCTGATGCGGTTCAGGAACTCGGGCAGGAAGTAGTTGCGAAGGGCCGTCATGACGAGCTCGCGCGTCGTGGGGTCGATGCGGCCGTCCGGGGCATTGGGTCGGGCGAGGTACTCCGCGCCGAGGTTGGAGGTCATGACGACGATGCAGTTGCGGGCGTCGATGACGCGCCCCTGGCCGTCGGTGATGCGGCCGTCGTCCATTAGCTGCAGCAGGACGGTGAGGACTTCTTTTGCGGCCTTCTCGACTTCGTCGAAGAGTAGGATGCTGAAGGGGCGGCGGCGGAGAGCTTCTGTCAGTTGACCGCCAGCGTCATGACCGACGTAGCCGGGTGGAGCGCCGATCATGCGTGACAGAGAGTGGCGCTCCTGGTATTCTGACATATCCAGACGGATCATCGCTTTGGGGTCGTCGAACAGGAACTCGGCCAGGGCTTTGGTGAGGAGAGTTTTGCCGGTACCGGAAGGGCCGCAGAAGAGGAAGGATGGCGGTTGGCCGGGATTGCTGAGGCCGGACCGTTGTAGACGAATGGCATTAGCGACAGAGGTGACGGCCTCTTTTTGGCCCACGACCTGCGCACCGAGCACCTTCTCCATCTGAAGCAACTTCTCCTTCTCGGTCGTCTTTAACCTCGTTACGGGAATGCCCGTCCACCGACCGACAATCTCGTTGATTTGGTCGGAGCCAACGGCGTCCGTGGTGAGGCTCTCACCCACACTGCCTCGCCGGCCTGCTGCTTCGGATTCGGCGACCTGCTTCTGCCTCTCAAGCACATCGATTCGGGCTTCCACGTCAGGGATGGCGTAGTATTTCAAGTCCGAAGCCGTTTGCAAGTCGCGAGTACGCTCTGCTTCTTGCTGCTTCACCTTGAGCTGATCGAGCCGGATCTTCTGATCTTGGATCTCCCGTGAGCGTGTCTTCTCGCTCTCGTATTTCTCTCGAAGCGGCTTCAGCTCTTCTTCTGTGTTGGCCTTTTCCGCCCGCGCCTCCCTCAGTCGTGTCTTCGATGCCTCGTCCTTCTCACGGTCGAGAGCGTGAATCTCGATTTCGAGCTGGCGAAGTTTGCGCTCCATGTTGTCGAGGACCTCTGGTTGCGACTCACGCTCTACGCGCACGGCAGCGGCGGCCTCGTCGATAAGGTCGACTGCAGAGTCTGGCAACCGTCGTTGAGTGAGATAGCGCGCGGCCAGAGTGGCGGCAGAGACGATGGCGGCGTCGAGGATTGTGACACCGTGATGGACCTCGTATTTCTCCTTGAGGCCACGTAGGATCGAAATGGTCTCGGGCACGGAGGGTTCCTTGACCAAAACCTGCTGGAAACGTCGCTCGAATGCTTGATCCTTCTCGATGTACTTCCTGTACTCGGCGAGTGTCGTAGCGCCGATGCAGTGCAGCTGGCCACGAGCGAGCATGGGCTTGAGCAAGTTGGCGGCATCCATACCGCCCTCGCCCGAGCTTCCCGCACCCATCAGCAGGTGGATCTCGTCCACGAACAGCACGACCATATCCTTGCTGTCCTCAATCTCTTTCAGCACTCCCTTCATGCGCTCTTCGAACTCGCCTCGATACTTCGAACCAGCGACGAGCGCGCCCACGTCTAGCGAAAGGAGCCTGCAAGCAGCCAGTCCAGCAGGCACGTCGGCGTTGACGATCCGACTGGCCAGACCTTCGACGACCGTGGTTTTGCCCACACCCGGCTCACCGATCAAGACGGGGTTGTTCTTCGTCCGCCTCGACAGGATCCGGATGACTCGCCTGATCTCCTCCTCACGACCAATAACGGGGTCAATTTTGCCCTCTCGCGCCATCGCCGTCATGTCGATCGTGAACTTTTTCAGATTCTCGTTCTCCGCCTCCGCATCCGCCGTCTTACTATCCACCCGCTTCGTACCTCGGATCTGCTGAATGGCGGTATCGATGAGTTTGGTGTTGGGCACGTTCGCCTCGGCCAAGCACTTGGTCAGAGTCGCATCCTGCACGAGGCATTGAATGAGGTGGTCCACGGCGATATAGCTATCTTTCTGCGTTTTGGAGAGCTCATTCGCACTCCTCAGAACCTTGCTGAAGGCCGGGGAGACGCTCACGTGCTCGGGCGGTGGATCCTGGCTGGGTAAGCGCACGAGCGCCTTCTTCATCGCGCGGTCCAGGAGTTGCGGGTCGCCGTGAGCGCGTTCGACGACTTGTTTGAATAGCGACGCGGAGGAGGCGCTGTGCGAGTCGTGGGCGTGGTTGGTCTGTTGGTCCTTGGAGAGGTCTGGTGGAGGATCGAAGAGCGAGACGGCTAGGTGGATGGGCAGCATCTGCGAGTGCGCGTACTGCTGGGCGAGATCTTGGGCGTCACTCAGCGCCTGAGTGGCCCGATCGGTGAACTGCATCGAGCTGGACGCCATGGCTGCGGTGCGTTATAGGACTGAGTTCTCCGAGTGTGTATTGCGGCCTCGATGATGCGGCGGTGGGGGGGTTTTGTAGGCTCGCGGCCTTCAGCCAGTGTACGGTGCGTGTGAAGACTGGAAGAGTTGAGTGTGTGGATAGAGGAAGGGGAGGAGAGAAGGTCGACTTTGTATTCGCGTTTTGACCAGCGCCGTCCAACTTCCAGCAGCAGCGATATCCGTCTGGCACTGACTCGCTTCTTCCAGTATAAGCGCGCATCTTCCTAGAAGACGTCAGAAAACGATGGAAACCCCGAATCGGGTTGGTTCACCCCGCGTTTGCAACTCGACCAATCGCTGACCTTCCCGCTCCGCTACGCCGGAGTTATCCCGGGGAGTCGTCACGTGGCCAGACAAATCGAATCGTTTGTTTCTGCGTGGAAGTCCGACCCCTGAGTGCAGCCATAGAGGGCACGTTGGTATCTTGGTATCACGAATGGCAACAGATCAGTTGTTACTTATCGAACGTCTATCGTAGATCGAGCTTGATCGAGAACAGCCGCAAGACGCTTCCACCGGACGGTAAACGGCATGGAAAGTGCTCGCCAAACGCTTGCAGCAAACCCCCCAATCCCAATGCATTCATAATCCAGCCCATCATAATGTACACACCGCCTTCCTAACCTCCTCCAACGGCAGCATCTTCACCTCCGTACTCCCATGCGCCTGCCGCGATCCCGCCATCAACGAAGCAGTCCCCCACAACCCCTCCTCCTGACTCCAATGCCGGAACAGCAGGGCAAACTCCTCCGGTACCCCCCGAAACAACACACTCCCCTGCGGTTCCCGCCCCCCTCTCTCCTCCGCGCACACGCCAGCATACTCCGCAGCGAACAGCAACGTCTGCCCCAGCAGCGCGTTGCGGACGTTCTCCGGCTGCGAGGCCAGGAGCGGGCCGACGAGGACGTAGAGCTCGCTGTGCGCGTCGAGGAGGTAGATGCCGTCGGCGTCGAGGTCGGACTGGGTGAAGGGGCTGATGTGCTTCGCTTCCACTTTCACCTCCTCTGCGGGGCGACTGGGTGACCGCGAAGGCGAGAATTTGTTCCAGCTCGGTCGGCGGGTGAAGAGGCTCGTGATCATGCTTGTCTTGGCTTCGGCCTGCTGGATACGGAATAGTCGAACGGCGAAGTCTTCAGGCGCTTGGCCCTTCGCTCGCCAGAAGGGGGACGTTTTCGGCACGCTCGATTTGGTGGTCCCAGGGCCGAAGACTTTCAGAAAGCTGGCAAACTCGGCGCCGTCGTCAACCTCGATGATTTCACCGGTCTCGCTCAAATCCATCGCGGTGAGCCGGGCCGCGCTGACCTCCTCCGTCGAACAGGCCGATCCTTTCCATAGGTACAATTTCGTCTGCTGAAGGGTGACCGGGTAGGAGACCAAGTAGACGAACCCCGGGCAAAGGGACTTCACGCTGAGATCCATTTCGTCGAAGGTGATGTGACCCAGATGCTTGCGCCCACACAGCATGTATTGCTTCGGCGCGCCCTTCCGGGACCCACGTCGGGTCACCATGATGCCTCCCAGCGCTTGAAGGAAGTCAGGAGTCTCGTACCCTTGCTGGCAGGTTACAATAGACACTGAGCCCGCTTCCCGCCCCAGCCTTCTGGCGACGAGCTGCGCCTGCTCGATCGTTGACTTCGATGCCGCATCACCAGCCCACACAAACGTTTGTGCCCTTTTGGCAGAGCCCGCGGTAGGAGTGGACACATGAGTGCAGACGTACACGGCTTCGTCGAACAGTGAGTACTCCTCTTGTTGCGCAAGAGGACGAAGCGAGCCGTCCGACAAGACCTCTTGGATATTCTTCCTCAGCGTCTTGGCAGCCAACCCAGTGTCCTCGTGGCAATTGGTCATGACCGTGCGAGTTTCAATCATAAGTGGCTGCTCGTAACTGGGCATGACGCCAAACATCACGGTGAGAAGCCGATCGGCCTCGGTCGACGGCCTGCTTACCGTTCTCGTGTTACCTTGATCGGCCGTCAGCCTCCATAACATCATGAGGTGACTGGGTTGCGCGTCAGAAACTACAAAGAAGACAAGGTATTCGCCTTGTAAACTACACAAGAGCGAGACATACCTTTGTTCGGGCTCGCTTCCTGTAGCTGACCACTGACCACCCGAGAAGACTTGGCAGGTTTGGGCGGCAAACCAGCGGGAGTCGGGGGAGTGGAGATCTGCCTACTGTTCTTCTCGACGGACATGCCGAGGCTGTTCGCTGAAGAAGGGCGTGATGGAGACGATGCAAGCAAGCCGGCAGACCTCATCGCAGCCTCTTCATCCCGCTTGCTCGGTAGCTGGATCTGCGAGGGCGCTCCGGTCTGTTGCGGCGGTGCTTGTCGACCCCAGAACGACGCTGCGGTTTTGACGGAGGGTAAGGTATTATTTGTGTTTTCCTTGTTGTCGTCTGCTGGTGCGGCTACAGTCGGCTTGTTCGTAGAACCGAAGCTGCTGAAGGTAGGCGCATCGTTCTTGGGGGTGTGCGGAGCCGTGTCCATGCCTCTGCCGGGCATCGAAAACGGTTTTGGAAAAGCCGCTGGGCTTTTGATAGGCGTCGCAGGTTTCTCGTCTTGAGGCCTCGTTGTTAGATTCATTGGGCTTGCTTCAGACAATGCAGGCTTAGACACCTCTGCTCGGTCGTCGGTAGTTCGAGTCCGGGACGGGAGAGAAGCCATCATTACGGATTCTGCAGACCCTGGCGGGACTTGAGGTTTCACAGCATGTACAGGTGCCGAGCTCTCAACCTCGCGATCAGCTCCAACCTCTGGCTCGGGGTCTAGCTGCTCAGGCAGCTGCTCCAGGGCTGGAGTTCCCGGAGCGCTAGCACCTGGTTTACGCTTCTTGGGACCCCTGGCTCTCCCTTTCCGCATGTCTTGCAGCGGCGCGCCGTCAGCTGCGGGCTCGCTTGGCGCACTAGAGGTGTGTATGGTAGAGCGATCTGACAC
>Ga0058704_10000710_pt1 | contig 16390 bp, 19 predicted proteins | sample AgamicMgSfe_FD_71363 | JGI IMG/M metagenome (GOLD analysis project Ga0058704, IMG submission 71363) | Agave microbial communities from Guanajuato, Mexico - Mg.Sf.e | ecosystem: Host-associated > Plants > Phyllosphere > Phylloplane/Leaf | place: Guanajuato, Mexico | collected 2012-05-30
GTACACCACAAGCCACTTCCTCCACTATCGCATGCGCCTACGGCGCTCGAGGTCTGAAAGCTTGCAAGGCATCGAATGTTTCCCGGACTCCCGAGTAATGTGAAGCCGAGAGAGTTCCAACCGTCGTTTTTCAACCGCGCACCATCCCGTATCTTGACTATATCGCCGATGCTTCCTCTCTGTTTCTCTTCTTCTACCTCAGCGTCAACAGCCACGTGGTTGGAAAGCTTGGAACACCAACCTCAACAACCAACATCTTCGGAGATATATGCACGCAGCGGGCGAGCTTCGATGATCCTAATGCCGAATCCCTGCAACACGCGGCTTGACAGGCCGATCGGACTCGGTACCGAGACCCCGTCCTGCACGAACGAAATTACTCCGATCCCTGGGTGCAGAATCGAAGCATCACCGCAATTTACTGGAGGTGCATAAACTTGCTGTTGGGACGGAAGGGGAAGGCACGCAGTGTTCCGTGGTCTGGGTATCACGACGATGGACTTGGTCAGAATGCTGTGAAAACAAGGATGTTACACAGTAGCTCCACATCATGGACGACTACGTGAAAGCCGTCATAAAAGGGTACCGCGTAGCACACATCACAAGAACACCTTGTTGGAGTCCTACATATAAATATCAGGCGAAGCAGCTCGGACGCAAACAAATATAGTACCATTCAGAGTACATCCCCGTGAAGCAGAGCATCTGCTTGTTATGCGCTCCCTTCCACCATGGACCTTCTGGCCCGAACATACTACTTATTGTCCGAGCAGTGTCCTTACCAGGTGCAAGGTCTTGACTGCTCTCACTCCCACTTGGCTTACTAGCAACGCGCACTCATACAGCGACGGGCATGTACCTTATGCATGAGTGAGTGACTCGAGACAGTAACTTATCTGTAGGCATCTCTCCCCGACCTTGCGTGCGAGTGAACCCACACAGGAGTCACTGAGCCGTGGGAGTAGGGCAGATGGCAAAAGGAGATGTAAAGCCAGCCAGAGCTGCGACATCGCTAGTGAGAACTGCGATACTACGATCTCAGAGGCGACGGGAGAGTTGAACATCTAGCGCAAAGGGAAGGAAGAGCGAGCAAATAGAGATGTTACGTGTTGCAAGCGACACCTGACAATGTTAGTGAGTAGTTCAATTTCAATGAATAGATCGAGCAGCAATTTACCTAAGAGATTCGAACTGTAAGCTTGTTGGCACTTGCGAGGTTGCGATCAATGTTCGGAGAGCATCCGTGCGGTCTTGGTGATGAACGACAAGCCTGAGGCAAGTGATTGAATCATACCATGTAAATTCCAGCTTTACGACGAATGGTTCAGATTGCTATCGTATATGAGTCGAGCCTTGCTTTCTGCGACTCTCCTATTGTGCGTCTGATGATTCCTAGATCCATGGGTGATCTTCGGTCTTTCCATAACAGCTATATGTGTATCGATGATTAGAGCTTACATAATCACACTGATTGGCACTTTGGGTAGGTAGTTTAGTCGTATTCGTGCAAAGGAGAATTTGACTGACGATTCATCAGCGGAGTGGTTAACGCGCTGCCCTGCTAAGGCAGTTCCGTAAGTCTTATTCAATCTCTATGAGCACGATCATGTCCTTACACCTCGCAGTTCGGGAGCAAGAGTTCGAATCTCTTAGGTGTCGTGACTTTATTTTTCTCACCTCAGCGGAAGGTGTGAAATGCTTTGTTTTGGACAAACACGACATACATAGGTGATGTTCCATCTCCGCCGTATTGACGCTAGATCGGATTAAACGAGCAAACATTACCTGATCAACAGATCAGATTTGATTTGTTCAGAACCTGCCACAAAGGCGTCGTTTGTAACAAGCAGTTTTCTTCTAGCCATTTGTATTGGTATACTAAGGCAAATGCCCCAACTCGCCGAGATGAGGTAATCACAACTCTGGCTTCCCTCTGACCTCCCGCCTATTGTATAAGTTCGAGACCCAGGCTCGGCTCGCTTAGGTACTACTATACGATCGTCAAAGCCTCGAAGACGTCTTGCACACGACTCTCGTCTTCGAACCTACGCACAGCTTGTGCGGTCACGGCTTCGCCTGCCATGATACCTGTGTCCGGCTGATCAGTCAGCTTGTCTAGATTTGCGCTCAGTTGGAGGTACTGACCGTCTACATAAGAGGGTTATATCAGAGTGTAAGCTTTTTCTCCACGACGCTGCACCCCCCTCGCAACAAAAGGACAGTAGGCAGATGAAAGAACCAGGACGTAATCGCCTCGGCGTGCCCGCTCTCTCGCTACGAGCCCGAGACACCCGGCCTCGGTAATGAACATGTCGTGCTCACGAACGACATGGTAGAACCTCTCGAGCTCAATCTGATCTCTTCCGGTTAAATAGTCTTCAGTTCGAGCTGTTTGACAAAGCGTCTCGAAAGCCTCGGTGTCTTGCGCCTCGAAATTGATGTTGGTGGAGACGTTGATGGCCTTCAATTGGATACAGGCTGTGCGCCAGAATGTCTCATAATGCGCGGTACATCGGGCCCTAGTTGCGTGTAGGAAGTGCTCTTCGAAGAAAGTTCGCCATGCGCGCAATGCTGAGAAGCAACCTGCGCGATCCGTCTCATCGAGTAGGGGCGTGTGGGAGATATAGTGGACTCTATCAGCAATCAAGCCATGCAAGGACAGAGTGTCTTCATCGATTTGCTCAAACAATAGTAGAGTCACGGCGTCAGCTCTGAAAGTCTCAAAGTTCTTCTGGAACGACGCTGGCATTGGCGACGAATTTTCGTAGTCCGGTACCCATGATGGCAAACCCTTGTCAAGAGGACAGGCCTGATGAATGATGAAAAGAGTTCTCGTGACCTTCATGATTTCGACTGTCGCCTCGCAGTACACTTGCCTGGTAGATTTCCTATAATCGGGTGTCAAGCTCATGGCTCCTGATAGTAGGCCTAGCATACCATAAATCTTATCTTTTGGATCCGTAGCATGAGCCTTCCGCAGCTCGGCAACTAAAGTCGGTATGAAGCGCGCAAACGCGATGTCTCCGGAAGCCAAGATCTCGTTCGTCATGAAACCCCAGGTAGCGATGACCATGGGGTAGAATGCAGCCTCAATCTCGCTCACAGCCCGATCTAGCTTGCGTAGGTGCGCTAGCTCGGCCGGAGTGATATCCGAACGATTTTTGCGCTCCTCTTGGCCTTGTTCGAGCCATCGGTTGGGAGACGGGATGTCCATCCAGCTAGGTAAGCGTAGGCTCTTGTCGCCGAGGTGCAGAACGTTTCTCATGTCATTGTGCCCTTTATGGGACACTTCCTGCACAATCCACATGCGTGTCCAGTAGGGCGCTCGGCAGAGAGAGGCTAAGGCCTCGATACCGAAGGTTCTCTGCTCTTCGGTAGACCATAAGTCAATGTCGGACGGCGCGCGGTTTAGCGTCTTCGTCTTCCCGAAAATCCGCTCCAACAGATATATCCCACCTATAGCTTGAGGTTCAGCCTCGCCGAGCCAGATGTGCACCCGAGAGGCGAGCTGGTAGATGCGGAACATCATACCTACTTGTTGCCCGCGCTCATCGACATCAGCTTGGTTGATACATATAGCGTCGGCCCAAAGCCGAAGCTCGCCATTTGGCACTTGACAGCTCAGTTGTCGTAGAGCAGCTTCAAGGTTGGTTGTTACTTGTATCACTTGCCCGTCTAGTCAGATTGGGCGTGTAATCTTGGTGTCGCCCCAGCAGTACGACAACGCATCGTATGTGGGAGAGGCATCAAGCTTGACTATTTCGAGCTGGACGTGCACAAGGCTGTCGTCGTCTCCGGGATCCAGTACATGGGCTATTCTGATTTCGTCTGCGGCTAAGGAGAGGTAGGGTGATCTACTGGGTCCAGAAACATCTATATCACCTAGTTGTGAGTAGTGAGAGCGCATGATACTCGAATCACCCTTTCTGCCAGAGGTGAAAGGTAGGTTTAGGGCGGGAAAAGAGCTACATGTCTAGTGACGTACAAATGTCATGAACAAGGTAGTGCATGAGAGAGCGGTGGGATGAGAAGATGACCACAGAAATGGCAGAGAAGTAGTAGCAGCTACGGCATGTATATACCGAAGATCAAGCCGGGAATACCTTGTGTTCGGTGATGTCCACAGTCGCAAATCGTTGCGAGAATGGAAGGCTCGGCGTCGGAACCCCCTCCATGAGCCTAGCGCCTCGGCTGGTGCCGACCGTGCGCTGCGTAGCCTGCGCAGCACTTTGCAGCCTTCACAATCACTGAATATACACCTTACGAAGTAGGGACGACGGCACTTCATAACTCATTGTAACTCTCAGGCTGAGACTGTCGACATACATAATGTGATGAAAACGGAAGTCGATCGCCGTGTCGCCACCCAGCCAGCCTTGTGGCCCTAAGGATGCGACCAACCAACTTTGCACGGGCCATGGATCTCCAGAGTGGACTTTACGGCGCAACAGCAATCATGGACGACCTGACGCCGTGCTCGTCGACTGACCCGCAGTGCACTTCGAGTGAAAGCTTCCATGATGGCGATCTGTCGACCACGCCAGCCACGTCGCCATCATCGTCGACAGGCTCCGTCGCAAGCCCACACCTCGATCTCCAGAGCTATGCAGGGATATCGAACGAAGCTTCAGTCTTCCGAAGCGACCTGAGCAATTACCTGGCCCTTGGATGCTTCAGCTTTGAAAATTTGACCATATCGGATGATGATAACGAGACTCCGGGCTGGCAAGATTTACACCTGCCACTGCTTCAGCGCTTCGACTCCACACGTTGTGGCCATCTCGCACGGCTAGCCGACGCTGGATGGATACGGCTGCAAGCTCGGCGCAGTGCTAGCGACCGGCGCTTTATTACATGGCGAATATACATCCTTCCTAGTGATGCTGGACACCGTTATATTGATCGTCATAATAAGAGAATGTGGGGTGCGTTGGAGACATTAATCCCTGATGTCGACGTTAGCCCGGAAACCTGGCGAGGACGGTATACTCCTGAGGTGGATTGCAAGTTTGACCTATGGGCTACACGCGATGAAGGCTCGCTGTTCTATATGTTCAACAAGATGCCCTCGCCATCTCCATGCGCCCATTGTGTTCCAGAGAAGTATACGCACGAATCAATGGAGGACCTGTTGGATCCAGCGGCTGTCTTGCCAGGTCTCAAGACGGTGCTCTATCCATACCAGCGTCGGTCAGCTGGTCTTATGCTGCAGCGCGAATCCGTTGCGAAGTTGGAACTCGATCCGCGCCTAGAGCAGCGGACAGCGCCTGACGGCTCGACCTACTATTACGGTGCTAGAGATCTGCTATTCCATCGTCAGCCACGATACTACGAAGCATGCCGAGGCGGTATCCTTGCGGAGACCATGGGTCTTGGTAAAACGGTGATGCTGCTTGCCACGATTCTCGCAACGAGAGATCATCTGCCCAAGGTGCCGACGCAATACAGCTTGCCGACCACTCGGCCGGTAGTGGGAAGCTTGGCGAATATGGCTGTGTCCGCCATCAACCGGAGGTCTGTTCCGTGGAAAGTAGAATTCAGTCGCATTAAACATGCGACCGGCATTGCCATGACAGGTTGTATCAACCGGCTTGATGGTACACCGCCATGCTACTACGTTCCGATGGAGCCACAGCGATGGAACCGGAAGACAGTGGTGCGACCGCCGAAGAAGATGACATTGGCTTCAACCACGCTTATTGTGGTTCCTCGTAACCTATGTAAGCAGTGGCAAGCTGAAATACAAAAGCATGTTGAGGAAGATGCTCTCCGTGTCTTGGTGATGGAGGACCTAAAGCGTGCCTTGCCGCCTCCGGATGAGCTGCGCACCTACGACGTCGTTCTCTTTAGCCGCAATCGGTTCGAGATGGAGATACGGGACGGCTCAGATGAACAAGGGCGTCGAATTCTGGCTACGCAACTTGCGTGTCACTGTCCATATATCGGAGCCACTAGGACGCGAGACTGCCACTGTGTACGGACGGATGACCTTTACGACTCGCCTTTGAAGTATCTGCACTTCAAGCGCTTGGTCATTGATGAAGGTCACTTCTTTTCGAACAACAACTCGACTGCTGTTGCCGTTGCGAACAAGCTGGTGAAAGCTGATCACCGCTGGGTAGTGAGCGGTACACCAGCAAAGGATCTGCTCGGCGTCGAGGTCGACATGTCCGCATCTGAGAACATGTGGCAAACACCGGAAACTAAAGACAGTCGAGACGCTGTGCTTGAGCAGAGGCGCCAGTTCAACTCCAAAGAAGACACTGCTGGTGCCGTAAAAAGCTTGGGTTCCCTTGCAAGTAGCTTCCTCAAGATCAGGCCTTGGTGCAATTCAGACTTGGGTGAGCGGAAAGCTGAATGGGACGAATACATTTACCGACATGAAGACTTGCGGAAGCGAACGTACACGGGCTTCTCGAGCTGTTTGCGACGCACTCTAGAAGCCATGGTTGTGAAGACACAGCCTGAGGACGTTGAACGAGACATTGAGCTTCCTTCGCTCAGCCATGAGGTGGTGCGTTTGGAGCCTTCCCTCTACGACAAGCTCACTGCCAACTTATTTACCCTTGTCTTAACGGCAAACGCTGTGACCTCTGAGCGAACTGACGCCGACTACCTCTTCCACAAGAATAGTGCCAAGGCACGATATCAGCTGATATCCAATCTGCGGCAGAGCGCATTCTTCTGGACCGGTTTTAGCGAGGCGGACGTTGAAGCCAGCATCAAGAACAGTAATGGCTATCTGACGAAGGAAGGAACAGCATGTACGCCTGAGGACCGGCAGTTGCTTACAGAGATGCTGGCGTGCGCTGAGATGATCCGTGAGTCTGCTGGCTGGACGTCAATGAGCAGGTCGCATGAGCTGGGTCTATTCGTTGACGCCTGGCCTGTGCAGAGTGCAGAGCACTGGACTTTCGACGAGTTCCAGGCGCCACTGCTGACGGGTGTTTCGCAACTGCTCGAGGCGCAGAAGCACGTCAATGAGCGTGTTGGCACAGCAGATCCTGGAGAGGGTCTAGCTGGTGCCGGCATACGGTCTCTTGCGCCTGCGCGGCATGGGTCGGTCAAAGAAGAAGCCGTCGACAAGAAGAAGGCAGATAAGCCTGTTCTGACCAAGGCCGGCATTCCGACATCAAGTCTGGATGGCGAGCCGGTGTTGAAGCGTCGCTCGTCTTTGTGTAGCAAAGGCGGCAAGTCTTCGCAGAGGAAGATTGTCAATGCCTTTAGAGTTACGAAGGCTCAAAAGAAGCGTACGCCCAAAGAACAGCCTGCTCTTGCCGTCAAGGTCGAAAACACGCCAGCCGCTACCGAGTCTGCAAGTACGGTAGCGTCTGCATTAGAGCCACCACCACGGTCCAGCAGAAAGCGTAGAAGGTCGGAGCTTAAGACTGTGGACTATGCATCCAACTCTCCGTACATAAAGAGCCGCATCGTCGGCACAACATCTGCAAAGCTGAGCTATCTCATCTCGCAGATACTAAAGTACTACAAGGACGAGAAGGTACTAGTGTTCTACGAAGGTGACAATGTCGCCTACTACATCGCGCAAATGCTGGAGCTGCTGCATATCAAGCATGAGATCTACGCCAAGTCGCTTGCTGCACATCTCAAGTCCGAGTATGTGGTGCGCTTTGACCAGGAGACGCAGGACAGAGTACTGCTCATGGATGTTAAGCAAGCTGCTTTCGGTCTCAACTTGTCGTCGGCTTCACGGATATACTTCGTCAACCCTGTGTGTCGGCCGAACGTCGAAGCCCAGGCTATCAAGCGTGCGCACAGGATAGGGCAATCTCGCAAAGTGTATGTCGAGACGCTTGTGCTCAAAGGCACGATTGAGGAGAAGATGCTTGAGCGGTCGAAGCGGATGACTAGGTCTGAACACTTGGATGCGAAAGTGCTCGAGGATGACGGCGGCATTAGGGAGATCATTCAGAGCGCTCGGTTTATACCCATTCTTGATGGAGAGAAGGCAGGGTATGGACAGATGGCGTCTCTGGAAGAACCGCAGCAGTTGTGGGGCAGACCAGGCTGGCGAGAGACTGTCTCTCATGCGCCTGCCGCGCGTCCAAGTGAGGAGAGGGAACGGTCCGCTATGCTGAACGATATCACGAATCCTAATGAAGATGCTCGACTTATTTACGAAGACGACGACGCTCCAAAGAACGCGAAGAGGCGAGTACTGGCTTTTGTTGACTGCACGAACCCAGACGAAGAAGACACGCTGCTAGAGAACGACGACGACAGTGATGACGAAGCGATACTCAGCCGCTGGCGGAGGAGGGTAAGTGATGTGCCTCCATCGCCTCACAAGCGAATGCGGACCAATGCGAATCCATTGTGGAATAGCGTTGCGTCTACCGATTGCCTGACCCCGGTCTTCTCTCCGCTATCAAGTCCTATGATGGGGAAAGCATCTTTGACTATGCCGTCGCAGTCGCCTTTCACTGAGTTTGCTAATTCGGACCTACTGAACTTCGAGGAGCCTGCTGTCGTCCCGCGGGAGTCGAGCACAGCACCCCTTCTGCAGGAGATCCTACGCCGGCTGTAGGTTGCTCCGTGGAATGGCAAAATGCGTCTGTATACTTTATCGTGTACGCTAGGCTTCCAACAGGCAGGTAGAAAGCTGTATAACAACAAAGTCTTAGCATTCTTCTCGCCGTACTGGCTAAGGATGTGCGGCACCTTCTCGGCCCGAGGTCATCACGGGCCGTTCGTGCTGCTTGCCGCCTGTGCACCACTGCTTCTCCACGCGCTGAGTATGAGATTCACGATATGATCCACGCCCTTGCCGTTCTTGACTTGAGCAAAGATGGTAGGGCCTCCTTCTCTAGCCAGCAGGTCAGCATACCACTTGTAAAATGATGCGCAATCATGGAACATACCTTATCTTCCTAGCATCTCGCTCCATTACACCCAAGTCTGCGCCTATGATCTCCGCCAAATCCGTCTTGTTGATGATGAGCAGGTCACTTTGTGTTATACCAGGCCCGCCTTTTCTGGGTATTTTGTCACCTCCGCTAACGTCGATCACGTATATGATGAAGTCGGCCAGCTCTCTGCTGTAGTTCGCTGCCAAGTTATCACCGCCGCTTTCGATCAATAGTATCTCTGTGTCGAACTCTCTATGCAGATCCGTGAGCGCTGCAAGGTTGGCTGAGATGTCTTCTCGCACAGCAGCGTGTGGACAGCCACCAGTCTCTATGGCTCGTATACGCTCGGAAGGTAGTGCTTTGTGGCGAGTAAGGAACTCGCAGTCTTCGCGGGTGAAGATGTCGTTGGTTACGGCGGCTATATTGTACTTATCGCGGAGGGCAAGGCAGAGGGCGAGCATGAGGGCGGTCTTGCCCGAGCCGACGGGTCTGCATCGAATGAATATGCGCCCTCATGTGACACTGACGGGTTGGTAGTCAGAGACGTACCCACCAATGCCTATGGTGAATGCTCTCTCCTTCCAGTCTCTGCCCTCGATGATTGGCATCTCTCTTCCGAGAAAGGAGCCCGGACCGTCCAAGATCTCGTGAGTGTGGCCATGGTCGGCGCCGGTGTGTGAGTGGTCGGCGCCGTCGTGGGAATGTGTGTGACTCGCCATGATGGGCGGTTGAGATATAGAAGTTCATCTGGTCTCGACTCTAAACCAAAGTGAAGATCAAAACAAATAGTGGGGGCGGGGTAGGCTTGATAAGGATAGAAGCTTCCCAACTAGGAAAGGCCATGCTTGTCTTGCTCTGCACGCGAGGCTTGGGATCCTCCATCCGCCAACATCGGTTTGAGGAGTATCGTATATGATTGGAGTTCTTAGGTGAATTCTTATGTGATCTTGCTTCCAGTCTACATTTGCGGCCTTATACGTTCCAAATTCACGTCGGCCTGAATCTGGTCATCCTTATCTTCCATCGTTCAAAACAAGATGAGCGACCAGACAGCTTCTGTTCCTATCCGCATCCATAGACGTTACCTTTGGGGAGGGGACAGTCGAGTGAGTTACGACCTGGCTACGAAGGAGAAACGCGAGGATGCTGACTGATAAGAAGTTCCTCGTTCGAGGACTTGTATACCAGTCCTATGACACACTCGATCCTACCTTATCGATCCTATCTCGGACGATCGTGTCCCGTAGCTAGAGCGTGATATCCTTCTGTTCAAGGAACTTGGGTTGAACACTATCTTTGTCTGTTCGTGCAACACCCATAAGCTCCTTCTCCAGAACAGTTTCAGCTAACAGCGAGAAGACTTGATTGACAGCACCAAAGCGCATGCGAAGGCTATGGGTTTACTTGAAGAAGCAGGGATCTATGTCTTCGCAGTGAGTCAAACGATACGCTTACTGCGATGAGCAACCTCAGACTGACTGGTTCGAAAAAAAAATCTCGACTCCACACTACTGCCTACGCCGCTCAAAACCGTATGAGTCGTACAGCCCTACCACCATCACATCGTTCTTCAGAACCATGGATACTATGGCTAGCTACCCGAACACACCAGGCCTGCTTGTCGCCCATGCACTGGTGAATAACAATACCAGCGTATGTACAGCTCCGGTCATTAAGGCCACGGCGCGGGATTCCAAGAAGTACATGAAGTTGAGGAATCAAGTCACCGGGCAGAGAGTACTCCCGATAGGTTACAGCGCAGCCGCTAGTGGTGCTCGTGATATGACCATTCTGGACTACTTGTCTTCGGGTGATACGTCTGGCTCGATCGACTTCTGGACGGTGAGTAGTTCTGGGACATAAAATTAGCACGGTAGAATCTAAGTCCGGTTATAGTGTGCGAATTACTCATGGACTGGAGAGTCAGACATGGCGCAGTCTGGCTATGATGGGCTGGTGCGTCTATTCCTAATACGTCTCAGTATCAACGGAACCCGTGTATATGCTGAGTTGGAAAAGATTGACCAGCTGAAACATGCTGCTATACCCATCTCCTTCTCGGAGTATAGTAACAGCGCATATCAGCCTCGGCTTTTCCAAGAAACGAAGGCCTTGTACTCACTACAAATGAGCCAAGTTTTTTCAGGTGGATGCGTATACGAGATGTAGCAAGGCAGCAATGGATGTGGCCTGGTGGAAATGCTTGGACGTCAAGACGATACCGGATTCGCGGCTTACCAACAAGCTCGGGCTCGGGCGGACGATCGGAGCAAGGTGGTCGAGAAACGTGAGACGGATGAGGAGGTTTTGCTTATCTTTCAGGATTTTGTGAGTTACAAGGCAAACCTGGCGGCGACCAGAGGTGTTGAGTCGGGGTAGGATCGCAGTTCCATGGAAGCGGAAAGTGGGGAGAGAAGGAGTGCTGGTGAGATGCAGCTGAACTGGCCATGGGAGCCAGAGTTTCGTGAGCCAGCAAGTTGCGTGGACTGGAGCCAGATTGAAAAGCTCATGAGGAATGAGGCTTGATATCCAGGACCAGTATCACGCAGGATTGACTGCCTCCTTCACCAATGCTCCTGATTGTTGCCCAGCCAGCTCTGCACTCAATTGATTGCTTCAGTGATATTTGCCTCGATGGGCAGCACTTGTCCATTGTCACCTTTTCGCCTGTATGACTGCTCGCTCGCATCCAGGACGCAGGACTTATGATATCCTTCCAGACATTAGAGCGTTTGTGGCCAGAGCTGCCAACGCCAGATGCAGGCACATTCATCGGTCTAGCAGGCCAAGTGAGACTCGTCGTAATTGTCCCTAAGATGAATAATCACGTCCACGCGACTTGTAAAGCCCACCTTTGCGCTCTTCTTGTATTTCTTCTGCGCAGTAGGTGGTGTACTGTAGGAGCCGAAGGGCTCTACGACGTTGATCTCCATCTGCCGATCGACCTAGCATAGTGATAGGCTTCGGAGGGTATCATTATGACAAAGTAGGTAGCACGGTAGGTGGTGGTTCGATGAGTTCTTAACCTGTGAGCTTCCGTTGTGATCGTGAACCTATCGAGCGGGCGTCGGAATTAGTATTTCCCAATTCGGAAAGACGGCAACCGTGGACCCCGCCTCCCTCCCAATCTCACACCAGATACACAGCTGTAACCTTTTGATGCCATAGCGTTAGCAATTAGTTCGACTGCTTGATCATCGTGAGATGTATCCCGGGCGGGAAGATCGAAGAGGACATGGACATCCTCTCACCCATTCAGCATCGCCATACTGGGCGCGTCTGGCACCGACTTTGGCAGCATGTCCGACCTTCACCACATCTGCGTTCGTGCATCGAGGCAACGCAAGAACCATGGAGCAAATTGCCCATCTCGGGAGCCAAGGGACCCCTCTATGCCCTGCTGTTGTTGAACCTGCCCGCTCCCATTAGCGCGCTCTACACCATGGTTGCCGCCAGGGCCGATGCTCGTCGAGAATGGCCAAAGACCTTTGGAGCGCGCTGGATACCCAGCATCTTCTCTTCCACAAGGAAGTCGCTTCTGGAGCAGTTCGAGAAGGATGCAATTTTCGCGGCGCGGAGACGGTGGTCAGGCGTCTGGCTGTTGACCGGATCATCTACTCGACCGGACCGCTGGCATACCTGGATCACGAGCAACTTCGTACATCTGAAACCGATGCACCTACTCGACAACCTGCTCGCGCTATCGATGTTCGGCAACTTTGTTACGAAAGTGCCTGGGATCAACGCCCTACACATTACGGCCATAGTTCTGGGGTCGAGTGTCTTCGGCTCCCTTGCCATGATTGTTGAGCACAATGTCATATCTGGTACGGTCAACTGGGCGGCGGGAGGTACAAGCACCATTGCATCTGCTCTTGGAGCCATAGCCGCTTTCGGCGTTCCGCATGAGCGGATGCACGTAGGACCTTTGAGTATTCCTGTCTGGGCCGTCATCACGGCAACTTTCATCGCGGACTTCTGGGGATGGTTTGAAGCGAACCCTACTGCGGCCTCTAAGTTGCTTGAGGTTAAGCCTCAACGCATCGGGCATGTTGCGCATCTGGCTGGTGCTGTTTTTGGAGCTGCCTACTACTTTGTTGCTCTCAAACGGTACGCCGCGAAGTCAGCAGTTGAGGTTGAGGAAAAGCGACAACATATCGATTCCACAACGTCTGAGGGCATTCCCGTTATTGATGAGCTGGATGAGGGTACAGAGCATTCACTCATGACGCCGACAGACTCCGAGGGGGAAGAATTGGAGCTTGCCGTGCTCGATGCCGAGAAAAGACGCAAGGATCACGCCTGTGGGTAAATTACCTGTGACCTTGCCCTAACCGGGACGTATGCGGACGTGAGGGTGGCAGCCTGTCCCTGCATGCTCACACAGCTCCGAGGCGCAACTTCACTGGAATCTGTTTCTCGGAGAGAACAACATAATAGGTGGAGCAGACCGACTGCTTGAACCCGGATTCCTGCAAGACAAAAACCTCGCCGTCCACCATGTCGCACGGAAAAGGACATCAAACTATGGCTACCTCGTTGAGCCACACGTTTCAAGCGGTATGGAAGCGAGTCGAGCCTACGGCACAACGTGCATCGTCGGAGCACGCAAGGGCTTTAGACGTCTTCTTGCCCCTTCAGCGGCAGCAAGCCCGGCATCCCCGGCGTGCATTCTGGGACTACGTGCGCTCTTTCGCCGAAACCTGCGAATAGATCAGAGACAACGTGCTAACGCGGAGCGGAAGCGATGATCGATGCCAGTCAAGAGCTTCGTGGACGCTGATAGCCCTGGTAAACATTTACGTGCCTCTAGTATTGGCAACGACAGCCAGCGCGGTGCGCATCAGGAGGAAGCCCACGCGACGCTGGCAGCGGACGCCAGACGGCAAGACTACGTGGCTGCTTCCCAGCATCAAAGTTTGGCAAAAGAGTCGAGAGGTACAACTTGCCGTGGCCTCGGACGTTCGTAAACGGTCGGAAAGGATGAAGTCGACGCCTGCCTCACTTACAAGCACTCGATGGTACATCTGGATCACTTCCAACTTTCCGCATCACAACAGCCAACACAGATACCTCGAACATACTCGGCGCATGGGTGTTTGGAGGCATTTGCATAATGATAACTGGGATGAACTGGTGGCACATGTTCGCTATTGCACTCGGCTCCGGTCTTCGCCGTCTTTGTATTTCGGCTGCGCTACTATTCGATTAAGGTGATTTGAGGCCTGAGCGGACCTTGTAGCGATGGGTGCCAGCGGCGTTGTATGTCGGTCCCAAGCTGTTGCACCGTTGCGAGCTTCGCATGAGCGTTCCCGCCTCGGTATTGATCCGTCGACCGCAGCGTGCCAATGTGGTTGGTGGGTATGCTTTCAATACTCGGGGAAATTACGCGACCCCATGTACAAGCTTATCACGTAGCTGAAAAGCTTCCTTTCGAGCTTAAGAGAGTGCTCCTGAGGAAACCGAAGCTGCTGAAAGTAGGGATCGGTGCTCATCTCGATGGCGCGGCGTTTGGCGCTGGTTACCGTTTCTCTTCTTGCAGCAGACGGATGAAGACGCAGATGAAGACGCAGAGTTCAGCGAAACGCAAAATGCCACGCAGCATTTTAACGGTCGCAGTCAAATAACGTCAGACTCTGAAGAGTCGACAGCAAATCCGAAGCTGGCAGTGGGAATGCCGGAGGGCGACAAAGGAGAAGGAGAGGCTCTCAACAGTAATCTGCAGTGACGTCGCATGCCTGAAGACAGTTACTGCTGCGTAGCTACGGCAAGAAAATCTTGACAGCCGCTGCTTGCTGTGCTCGTCGTCGTCGTCGTCTTGCATTCTGCATGATAGCTGCGGACACTGTTCTAGTCTTTCATTCGTTAGCTGGTCTACACTGTGCTACTTGCTAGATAAGGACAGCAACTCGACATCGAAGTCGCAGGCGCCCTTTGCTCCCTTTGTTAAGTTGGCTCAGACAGTAGGGCGCAACGCACAATGCTACCCTGTCGCACAATGTCTTTGTGTGAAGATGTACTACAATCACCTGCTAAGTCGTTCGCGCCTATCCGAGAGTACACTTAAGATGGCCAAGGTCTTCTGGTATCGTGTTCCGTACGTCTGGGGACTTAGATACAATGCATCTGAGTAACCTCACGAGCACAGGAACAATAAGCGGCGGGACCGCTCTCCAGACGTCACAGACCCATATGCGTGAAGACACTAGGCTCGACTTCATTTACGCAGATGAGCTTTTCACTGATACCCAAGACAGCATCGGTCTACCCATCATCCTCATCCTCGGTCCCCCTGCTTCCGGCAAAGGCACTCTGAGCAAGCGTCTCACGGCGGACTTCAATTTGCATCATCTCTCTACTGGCGACTGGCTGCGGGCTCAGACTGTCGCACCTATTGCTGGGGTGTCTGACCGTATCAACAGGTACGTACATGCTGATGAGGTCGTGCCGGAAGATGTGCTGACCGCGGAGTATCAGAGCGAGCAAGAGATCCCGCCGGCGTTGCTGCTGTATAACTGCACGAAGCGGAATGTCTCGACGCCGTTCGAGATGTGGCTGCGTGCTCTTCCAGAACTGAACGCAGAGTGTCAGAGGATTGCTAGAAAGCAGGCATCAAGTCCACCTAAGGCAATCTTGCTGGATAACTTCCCGAAGACCATCACGCTTGCAAGGGCAGCTGCTGAGGTTTTCGGAGCTAGCCTCCCGGCACTGGTGATCTCGGTCACTTGCCCAGAGGAGATTTCGTGTGCGCGGTTTCTTGGCCGTGCGAGAGGAAACGATGATGCGGCTAAGTTTCGCAGGAGATTTGCACGTTCTGCAGCCGGGACTCCTGCTGTGGTTGACTTCTACAGAGGCGTGTGTCCGATCGTTGAAGTGGATGCTGCTGGTGAGATTGAAGACGTGTACAGTAACTTGATAGCAGCACTAGGTGCTTGTCAAACATAGCAAATGTTCGTTGAGCCTGCTGACACTATATTTGGGAGATTGTACGAGTAGGTAAGGGACGTTGAAGGTGATGACTTATCAAGCACCTCTGCTAGCTGACAGTGAGACGTTGTGGATGACAGAACTATGATAAATCCTATCTCCCATCATGTGATCCTTCCAAGTGCCCTGAACCGCGACTTGGCACCAAACCGTCGGCTGCCTGTCAGTGAACCATTGCAGCTGGCCAGCGGGAGGCCCATAGAGACTGCCTACAATGGCTGCTGGCCGTCATTGATAATCTGGGTAAGTTTGCTGTTGACGAATGCACTAACCAATGTCCTTATCGGTCTATGCAGTATATTCGCGAGTTGCGCAACCCTCACATTCCACGAGGCTCATGGTTGACCCGTTCCGGGGACCTGCTGCATGTGCGAAATCTCTTTCGGGCGCACTGTCTTCCGGAACAATCGGACTGCAAGCATTCTACGATTACCTTGCTATTCAAATGTGATAGCTGCCGTCCCGGAAAGAGATCCGCTGATGAATGTCTTGAACTCCAGCAGACCGGTCTGACTGCCAAAGGACACCTGGAG
>Ga0058704_10000712_pt1 | contig 16351 bp, 18 predicted proteins | sample AgamicMgSfe_FD_71363 | JGI IMG/M metagenome (GOLD analysis project Ga0058704, IMG submission 71363) | Agave microbial communities from Guanajuato, Mexico - Mg.Sf.e | ecosystem: Host-associated > Plants > Phyllosphere > Phylloplane/Leaf | place: Guanajuato, Mexico | collected 2012-05-30
TAACAATGTTCACTATCACAAGCAGAGCCGGGATGAATGTTGTAGGAGGCGCATTCGCGTAACTGCCGATGAGCCTGCTCTTATATACCACCCTTGCAGTGGCGTCTCTTACCCCGCGCATTCTGCAGGTTCGCCAACCACGCCGCAATATCCCCGTAGATGGTCATTGGGTCTTGGACTGCACGGATGCGGCGTAGAAGGCTATATCAGCCAAACGAGATCCCGTCAGCGTGGCCCAGACTCGCACTTCAAGCGAAGCCATACAAAAGCGAACGCGCACCCTGAGCGAGCCATGGCAGCTTTTTGCTGTTGCTTCCTTATTCTTTGCACCCCAGTGGTTGAGCGTTAGTACAGTACATCACAATGGAAGTCAACATGTCGCCTTCACCCACCCGCCGCATCTCCTCAGGCGTCGACGACATTGAGTCGGGCAAACCTCATCTCAATCTTAGCAAGACAGAGACTATCAGCGGCCTGACCATCTCCCCCGAACTCTTCGAGAAGCTCTACCTAACTCCTAAAGTCCCACATGTCGGCTTTGCTAACCCAACGCCAATGGGCTTTGTCGGCTTCGTTATCTCAACCTTCACCTTCAGCATGGTCTTGATGGGATGGGGCGGCGCAGCCGGACTTTCTGGCGTAGCCGGGATATTTTTCTTCGTCGGACCGCTGCTTTTGACCTTAGCGACGATCTTTGAGTGGGTAATGGGCAACTTCTTCCCTGTAAGATGCCATGTTCAACAACCGCCAAATGCACAGAGATCCTAAGTGATTGCTACAGATGATGGTCATGTCCCTCTTCGCCGTCTTCTGGCTCTCCTTCGGCCTCCTCCAGCTCCCTAGCCTCGGGCTCGCGGCAGCCTACTCAGCAACCGGCAATGCCGCGGAGGGTGCAGCCAGCCCTGAGTACAATTCCGTCATCGGTCTCTACCTGATCGTATGGGGTTTCGCGCTCTTCACGTTCTGGATCTTCACGCTCAAGACGAATACCGTGTTTGCGCTCATCTTCCTGTTCGTGACGATGGCGTGTTGGGTGCTCGCGGCCGCGTATTTCCAGGTGGGGAGCGGGAATTATGTTATGGCTGGGCATTTGCAGAAGGTGCGTATTGATGCGATAGTAGATACTCATGATACTGCAAAGGTGAGCTGACATACTTGCAGGCTGGTGGAGCCCTGCTGTTTATTGTCGCTGCTCTAGGCTGGTACATGACTTTCGTAATCATGGCGGCGGAGATGAGGTTAGGCATCAACTTCCCTGTTGGTGACCTTTCACATTTCTGGCCCAAGACGGACCTGTCTATGGCTGAAGCTGAGAAGCAGGCTTGACGAGCTCATGAGACTGCAAAAACGATCGCGCCTGCAGCAAGGCTAGACTGAGTACACTGCTCATGCAATACCACGAGTGGCCAGTCTCAACATGGTCTCGGTGGCCCGCGAACGTTCAGATGTTATGGCTGTTCCGACTAACCAAATGTACGGTCACAGCTTCCCTGTTAACCGCTGTGCTTCAGGCAACTCTTGGTCGAGGTCGTAGTCCCATATCCAATCCCAGCGTTGAGGCAAAAGTGCGGCGATCTTGCCAACGTCGTCTTCCACCCCATCGGCCTGAAAGTCGTAAATGGCCGCCTGTTCTCGGCTACTCCTGACCAGCCTCTGCGTGCGCTCCTTCCGCAGCGACTCATACCGCGAGAAAGCACCTTCGAGATCACTCGCCTCCTCCACTCCACTCAAAAGGACGGAGAGGATATAGGCATCCTCGATAGCCATACCCGCTCCCGAGCCCTGATGAGGCGTGCTCGCATGTGCCGCATCTCCAATTAAGCATATGCGTCCTTGCTGGTAGTACATGTTTGCAGGCGGATGGTCGAAAAGAGCCCACTTGTCGCAGCGTTCCATCAGCTGCAATATAGCCTGAACATTCGCTCCCCAGCCTTCAAAATCTTGTTTCATCTCCTGCTTAGTTGCAGGTAGAACCCACTCACTGCTTTCCCACTGCCCGTCAGTCTTAGTTCGGAAAGCTACGACGTTCATGGTGTTGCCGCGATCGATAGGGAAAGTCAAGACATGGCCACCGTAACCGATATGATGGTGTGCATTACGAGCAAACCTCTCGCCCAGCACGGCGATTGCTCGATCCATGGGCATGAGGCCTCGATAGGCGAACTTGCCAGTAAAAGTTGGGTATGCTTCAGGAGCATGGCCGAGCTTCACTCGTCGGACCTGGCTCTTGATGCCGTCACAGCCTATGACTGCATCGGCTGTTGCAGAGCTTCCATCCGTGAAGACCAAGCGGACACCGCTTGTGCCGTCCCGGTAGCGACCATTGAGCTTCTTGATGCCGACAAGTCTATGCCCGAAGCTTACGCATCGCTTCTTGACATCCGCCGGTAACAGCGCGACCATTGCATCAAGAAAGCGGGCGCGGTGCACGCTGCCTATCAGCAGGAGGTTAGTTCCTATCTAAGTCTCGAACTGGGGTTATACCCTTCGGCTTGCTTACTGAAACCTCCCTCGCAAAACACTTCACAGATCTCGGTCCCAGCTTTGTATCCCGGATCGCTTGCATGATCTATGCCCATCACGAGCCGCAGATAGGTCTCCTTCTGCTTCTCACAGTCTCCACTGGCAGACGGCGTGCTGTTCAGGTCGGCGTTGCTCGTAGCCAAAGCAGCGTAAGCGGCACCAGCGCGGCGGTCTAATCTCCAGAGAGCACGCTGAGCATTGATCCCGAATGATACACCGGCTCCAATCTCCTGGAACTTGGGCGCAGCCTCGTAAATGTGGACTTGTATGCGGTCATGCGCGTGCTCCAAGATGCCGAGAGCGAGGCAGATGCCTGCGATACCTCCGCCCACTATAGCAATGGTTACGCGGCGATCATCGCTACAGTCCCGGTGTCGATTCATGTTGATGTGCGAGTATCTCGTCGCTACAGTAGCTTCTTAGCCTTGCCGCATGAATGCGTGAATGTATACACCATATGTGCTAAGTGGTCAAGCAATCAACAAACTGGTGGCAGAGTCAGTGGTAATTAACAGCAAGCGGTTTGCAGGTGCTGGCCTTTTGTGCCTTCAGTAGCAATGCAAACGACTCGGTGGCTGATTGCGGTAGAGGAGGATATGGATCGGATTGCTCGTGGGCCCATAGTAGGGTTCCGGCCAGGTGGAGGCTTTCAAGATAGATGTAGGACCACATGATGATCATCAGTACTGAGAAGTCGGTTGTCGGATGTACGAAACGTTTGTCTGAGCATATCTGCCGTAGAACGTCGCACTGCCAAGGTTGCCGTTCCAACCGTTAGCCGGCCCGTTTGCCGCCTTAGTGTGCCACCACTGCCGGTGATACGAGCTCCATCCATCTCTAATAACAATACCAGACAGCATCAGAATCGAAGACATGTCGCGTGGGTGAACGGGCCCTTCAGGTGAGATTTGTTGTTGGCTGTCTGTCCTGAAAGCTGAGCTCGCGGGAAGACTCGCGTCGCCAATGGGTGGTCCTGTACTCGGCACACGTCAAGGGTAACGAATTTCAGAGAACGACTCTTCAGGCAGCGGTGAACAGGTTCTAGCGAAGAGTTTTGTTTAGTAGGTATCTGAGCTACAGCGATATGGTCGTCAGCCTTTGTGGCACTCCTCTCCTTTCTACGGAACCTACACTGCCTGAGTACCTGCTCTGGGCCGCCTGGCTCAGTATTACAGCGATTGTATTGACAACTCAGCGACTCCCAAGGTATCAACAAGCGCTGGCCACTACCTGTCCAACTCGGAGACACATCTCATTGTCCCGCTTCTCCTTCACTCCACGTAAGCGGGTTAGCTTCAACGCAAGATCAACCAGAGATCATCCTTCCGCAGCAAGGCATCAATATTTGCCAGCGTATCGGCTCGCATCTGATGAGACGCACGTTAACGTACCCACCAGCCTCAAGGAGCGCGCCTGTGTGGATTTCATCAGCTCGAGAAAGCATGGGAACCTGCAAACCTCACATATGCGCAGGTATATCTCTTTCACTTCCCACCCTTGTCTCTGAGAAAGCCCGTGACGGTCCTATCCTGTCGATCGTAAGGCAGCTATCTCTTTGAAGCTGCTCAGGAGCCTGCGTTCCAGAGACACGCTGCACGCAAGGGGTAGGCTGCGTCGCGCGTAAAGCTCTGTTGACAGCATCAATCGGCCAACATGGAAGTGCACGCTCAGTATGCGCTCCACGCCGCACCTCATACGGCTGCTATGTGCAGTCGCCGGGATATACTTGGTATGGCGACGTGTGGCGGAGCTGAGACCGTACAGCTTCCAGCTGAGCTACACGTCGCTTGAAGTAGCAGGAACACCAAAGGATGGCTTTCCTGCAGTCCGATCAGGTAACAACATCGACACACGCTTCAGCAAGTCTTTCTCGCGGCATCTAAGACCTCCAGCCAAGGCTATTTTGATGGGAAAGCTCAGTACGGAGGACACAAGCTGGGTGACGGAGCTCTTGCCATAGTAGGTGCCTCCACTCAGCCGCAAATAAGCATTCAGACTACTCACTCATTCCTGGCAGCTGGCACCACGCCATCTACACCGTCAACGACACTTCCGCTCCTGTACACACTGCCCGCAACAAAGGCCGCGAAGCCAACGCATATCTCACATACATCCTTCAGCACTACAATCGCCTTCCTCAGACCAATGTCTTCATACACAGTCACCGCAAAGGCTGGCCTGCGGCCTGGCACACCGACGCCTCAGATCATGACATTGTCGTTGCTCTCAATGATTTGAACACCTCGCATGTGCAGGCAGAGGGTTACGTGAACCTGCGGTGTAGTCTGGACCCGGGCTGTTCACCGGGCGGGTCTATCCAGCCGCTGAGGCACGTAAATGACACGAAGCCTTTAAATATCGCAGAGGCAGCGGAGGTCGCATGGGTAGAGGCCTGGCCGCAACTATTTGGTGCAGCGGCTGATCGCGGCGCACTACCGGAAGAGATATCGGCGCCGTGTTGCGCGCAGTTTGCGGTCTCAAGAGAGCAGGTACTGCGGAAGCCATTGGAGTACTATCAATGGCTCCATGCATGGTCGATGGAGACAGAATTGAGCGACGATGTTAGTGGGAGAATCTTCGAGTATGCGTGGCATATGATCTTCGGAAAGCCGGTTGTGCAGTAAGTGGGCTTTGTTTTCTTGTCAGCCTGGATTTCGAACATTTGTTGATAATCTAAGCAGCTGTCCAGATTCACAAAGGTGCTACAGTCTATTGTATGGCGGTAACGACTACAGATAGTACACGCTCTTGGAGCAACGACGCTCGCCAAGAAATTGAACGAAAGTGCCATTCATCCTTGACTCCAACCTTTCGCTTCGTCACGTGTCATAGTGTCATCAGCGCTGCGAAGGCCATTGACTAAAAAGCGAGGTCTCGCATCAGAAGTCGTGGCTGCAAAGGACATCTTCAGAAGTCATATAGAAGCATATGCTACGGCATCGTTCGGTAGAGTATCAAGCAGCTTCGACCAAGAGCTTCCACAAAAACACTTTCGCCTTGACAGCGCTCCCACACTCGGACGGTGTTGAGTATGAAAGTTCCTGGCCGCGTCCCAGGAATCTATACGCGGTTCCGACTACTTAAGGGGCGATACAGCGGCATGAGGATATGACATAGTCCATAAGAGAATGGTCTGCGTTGCCCCGAGTTGAACATTATGGTACAAACAAGTTTCTGCTTCCTCTGAGACCAAGCATCAGAGTTCGTGACCGGCTCCCGTCAATCTATACACGGTCTATACTACCTGAGAGGCGATACAGCGGCTTGAGAGTATGAACAAGTCTATGAAAGAACGGTCTGCATTGCTCCAAGTTGAGCATTATGGTACATGAAGAACTGCTATCATCCTGCTGCTCCGCATATCGCGTCTGTCCGGGTCCAGTCAGGGTCATTGCCAGAAGCGGCAGCCCGACAGGCTGCCAGCAACCAGCGCCGACCCTGATCGAACCCATCTACCTCCCTTGAGCTCATTCCTCGCTCTCCTTCGCCAGCCGAGACCCGTTCCGGCTCCACCTCTGCGCGCACGGTACAGTCGCGTTCTCCATATTACGAGCCTTCATGATCGTCTGCGCTGACGGAAACCGTACAATCGGAACGTCACTGCTCGAGTCGGAGAATAGCTCTTGCGTTTGCTCGAAGCATTTGCCATCCCAGCTGCCCTCCGCGCATGTGCTACCGTAGTCGAGTCTGATCTCTTCCCACCCCTTCTCCGGATCTCTCTCATCCTTGTCCTTCTTCACCCACCTCTGACCAACTTCCTCGAAGCTCTCGATCAAATTGTGACCCGGTACGAAGTTGAAGTTGCTCATTGCGCTGTCAGGTATTCTGTCGCGTGGGTAGCGTTCAGCCGGGTCGTCAGATGGAGTGCCGTTCGCGCCGCTTAATAGCTGGCCTCTGCTGTCCTTCTGCATATCGTCTCCTCTGTACGTGTCGGCTATAATGCGACCGTAGTCCAGACCGTAGTTGCTCTTCCACATACCGAGCTGCCCGAGTGCCTTGTCCGGTTGGTTGGCGTGGGTTTTGCCGGCACGGGCCTTTTTCACCTTCTACAAAGTGACCATCAGAATCTGTGTATGTCTCTGGAGGTGTTACAGGGATCAATGACTAACCGTCTCTGGCATGCGCTCATATTTGAGGTCACTTGTCAGCTGTGCAATTGTTGATCCGCCCGACTCGGTGATGTTGAGTTGTGCCTGTAGCCGCCTTCCTAGCTCTGCGATGATGTCGGATTGTGCCTCAAGCTGCCCTTCCACCTCTTCAGAAGCCGCCTCACGTGACCGGATCTCGGCTTCGAATTGCGCCTGGCATCTCGCCAGCTGCTTGTTGCCGCGTATAAGCTGTTGCCACATCTCCGTGAGTATGCCATTGCCTTGCGCTATCGTATTGTCCAGCAGCCTAACCTTCGCACCTTGCCTCTTAGCGATGCCGGTAAGTTCGTCAAACGTGCCGCCGTTCAGCTTCTGTGCTTTTCTCATGCGCAGGATGCTGGAGCGGTCGCGAGCTGTCTGCTTTCTCAGCGACACGTTCTCTGCTTGCGCCGTCGTTCGCGCCACCAGCTCGCCAGCAAGCTGCTTTGCGGCGGAGTGGTACCGGAGAGAAGTGCATGCTAGAGCGAGGGCAGCCAGGAGCAAGAAGACGACGAGTGGCCACGAGACAGCGGCGAGAGGGTTCGCATCGCGCAGGACTGTGGTGGTGGTGACGGTACGGTAGACAATAACGTGGCTGATTTGCCGCGTCTTCGTTGGGAGATACTGCACGGCGAGTGGCGAGTTGGTCGAGGCAGCGGAGCGGACGAAGTCGGGCAGGAGGCCGATAACTGGCTGCAACCAGGGTCGGAAGTAGGCGGCGGTCATCACAACGGCGCAGGTTGCCATGGTGCCGGTCGTGGTGTCGATGTTGGTGGCGAGTACAGTGCCCGATTGTGTGTAGGTTGTTGTGGGAATGCTTGCAAGATGTTGTGGTTGCGGTGATGGTTGTCGCAAGTTGTCAGAAAGTTTGCTGTTGGAATGACGTTGGAATAAATGTGGGTGGCTGGGCGGGTCTGTGCGCAAGTGTTTGCGGCGAGCTCGGGGGTGAAGTGAGGTTCACAATCCACATGGCCGCAACTTCACCAACTTTCAATTCCTCTTCTGCAGCGATTCTTTCACAATCCGAGTAGCCGAAGAATATTCATCGATCCCTTGTGATCTAGAACGAGCAATATCGTTAAGGCATCGTTCCACATCATTAGGACCGACGGTGTTGGTATGCTCGTGAGACCTTTCTGTGTGAATGGCTCAGCCGGCTTCGGAAGGGTAGTTGTCTTGCAAATGCCTGGCGTCACTGTCAGCCGGACGTCGCAAAACGCAATACCAAGCGGCATTCACCTACACGAACTCCTCAAACGCAATGCCTCTCAGCCTCTTGTCTTTCCCAACAGTGCCGTTGAACGTCATATTCACCATCTCGTACAGATTTGGCGTGAAAGCAACTTCGCTCCAGCCGTCGAGCAATCGCCGCCAGTAACATGTTTCGGCCGCTGGCGTGAGGTATCTTGAGCGGAACGTAGCGACACTATTGTCGGCCACCTGTTGGGCTTCTCGTGGATGTCCCATGAACCACTTGACCCTCTCCTCAAGATCCGAGAAATCTCGCTTTACCTGGATGTAGTTCTGCTCGTACCCGTGCGGCTGAAGTAAGTGGTAAAAGTGCGTCGTCCAGTCGAGATCATGCACAATTGGTAGCGAATCGCAGTTGAGCAGGTACTTCAATCTTCCGCTCCAGCTCCGACCTTCCTACAAATAGTCAGTCTGAAGCTCGCAAGCTAATGGCGGCCTCTAACGCACTCACAGTATGCGTGACGAACATATACCGACATATATCCTCAATCTTCAATATATTCGTTCCATTCTCCCAATCGACCTCCTTGACATCCGCCCACGACTTCCCCTGCGTAACATCGAGCAACGAGCCCCTTACGTACTCATTAGTCCACTTGACGCCGCGCCACACAACCTGCGGGAGCTTGTCCATCACCATGACAGCGTCGTGTGCCCGCGCTTTCCTCTGCGCCTCTGCGTAGCTGCCCGCAAAGGGTGGTGCAGACCAGAAGTTGAAGTCAGGCACAATCCAGAGTCGGTCTTGGTCGCGGTCAACGAGCCGACGTGTGAAGGCCCAGATAGTATGCGTGTCGTTCTCCACACTGGGTACCAGCGACATGTCGTCGACCGTGACAGCAAACTCCGCGTCCGGTACAGACTCGCCGGATGCTGCGGCTCCGAGTAGTGCACGATGCAGTTGGCTAAGCACGGAAAGTGTGCGTTGACGGTAGCCATCGTTCTCCCAAGTATGTCTCATCTCCAGGATCCGGAGCTGGTTATCATGGATAAGCGCCTTGAAGGCGGCATCGTGTCGCCATGAGATCTCGGTATCGTTCTGGGTGATTGTGTGGTTGCGATCACGCCAGAGACTGACACTGCGATCGATCTCGAAGTACAACCTAGGGAAAGCTGCATCGCATTGTGCGCGGTTCAAACCAGGATTGTGCGCGTCGCGATCGGAAGCCCAAGCCCACGTTGTCGGTAATGGATCGTGATTCAGCGACACAGGCCGGCCGCGGTGGTGTCGAGGCCCATCGTATCCTCCTCCGTCTGCAGTGAAGAGTAGAAAGCACTGGAGAAGCACCATCAAGGACAAGAACGCACACAGTGCTCGCCATGCAACATAATGCATCGCAATGCTAGGTACGAATGTCCACCGTACAGCGCAGGGCCGTGTGAGTGCAAGGAGTCGAAAGGCTGCCCCGATCATGTAACAAGAAGTTGACTTAAGGGTACGAATGGCGCGAACACCGCAATCCTCCCGTGCCATTCGTCTTGTTGAAATCGCAGCTGTCCCGTTGGTCTCATGAGCAGCCTCAACGCACATCTGCAGCATGGAGAAGGCGCAGCGAGCTAAACAGTGTAGGAGATAAGATGGAGAAGTACTTACTCAACAATATCCTACTCTTCCTTTCGGCACTTCGCTATACACTGCCTTCCTCGTCATAACTTGGACCCTAGGTACGTAGAGTACGTGCTACCAGTATTGTTAAGCGAACCGCAATGCGCAACGATGAGCGCGTGGCAGCCTGCAGGTTCGCAACTCCTTTTCGCCTGCCATGGCATGCCAAGCGAGCGAAGGATGCCTTTCGCCACACCACTGCTGTGTCTGGAAGAGGCACTGTTGCAGCGCGATAAGGACGTCTCTGGAGGAAGCCAGGCGTCACCTCATGGACTTCCTTCGAAGTCGCGCTATCTACTTCGGTTTTGCCTCTTACTCTCGCTTTTTCTCACCTTCAATGTGCTGTCCCTCTGCTGATTTCTCCCGCACATGACATAGCTCTACCACAACTTGACCACACTCCGCATCGAAAAGTCAGGCTTTAGCGGAGAAGGCGCATTGCTTGCATATTGATTCGTTGCCACTGCGGTCCCTATTGCAGAGTATCCGTTTAAGCGTCTGATGCGAAGCGAAGCTGACTGACATAAGGACGACGTTGCATGTCTTTAGTTGTCGTCGTTGGAGAGGGCACGTACTACTGCATACCTACACTGGGCTATCATGATGTCGATGCGAGGGTATCGTCGAGCCCACGACTGCATGATCCCCTTGCGCGTTTTTGGAAGCCGTCGGAGCCAGCGCCTTATTGCCGGCTTGGCAGCAAATATTTGCCGAGGATATCACCGTCCAATTGGTGTGAAGGCCACCGTGAACGTGTGCACGACACGACACCAAGCGCAAAGTACTCCACGTCGTTCAAGAGGAACAGCCTTGCGAAAAAAGCCCGTGTGAGGTTTTGGATCTCCGGTAGCTCACACGTACCGAGGACTCTTCCGAGCAAGCGTTGCTACGAAAGACACAGTGGCGGGAAAGGGCGCCGGCACCGCCTCGTAGAAAGGCAATGACATATATGACATACGCCGCGCGGAAAGTGCTCGGCTAGTAAAGCAGGAGGTAGGTGCAAGTATCTTGCGAACATGATATTGGTCTCACCCTCACTGCACGCGTCAAACACGAAATCACATATTGTGCAAGAGGCGACGCAGTGTAAGCCGCCATGCGATCCGCCATGGTGCTGCTGCCCGTGCTTCTGTCAACCTTTATTCTCCTCGCAGCAAACTACATCGCACAACCACATCCTTTGCTGAAACCAAAGGTCTTTGTTATTGGCCTGTCCAAAACCGGCACGACATCCATCGGCGACGCGCTCGACCTCATCGGCTACAAGCGTTTAGGCTGGAAGGACGTCCGCAGCCGGCATCTCATCCATACCTGGGCCAACGGCGATTACAACGCTTTAATAGACCAGACGCGGTTCTACGATGCGTTCGAGGACCTACCATGGCCGCGTATGTATCGCCAAATGGCGGAGAGGTATCCAGACGCCAAGTTTATCCTCAGCCTGCGCAAAGATGAGCAGACATGGCTCCGCAGTATGCATCGGCACGTAGGACGAGGCCTATGGCAACCTTATGCCTACTTCTACGGAGCTACGCAGGTCGTAGGCAACGAGCAGACCGTGCTTAGCGCCTATCGCAACCACACGTCTGAAGTGCGCGCGTACTTCCACGATCAGCCACATCGCTACGTGGAGCTGAACATTGATGATGGTGAACGAAGTTGGTACGCTCTCTGCAAAGTTGCCGAATGTCCGGAAGGTCATGTGCCATCCATTGGCTTCCCTCGAGCAAACACCGCCGAAAGTTGGTCGAATGGCTGGCTTTTCGACGAGTTTCATGGGCTGGTGCGTTGGAGCATCACGCGAATGGAGGAATTCACTTCTACGTCTTACTACCATGGCGGCTGGCCGATAGTTAACGCTGTCCTAGGCATATGTTGGTGGGTGATATCGCTGGTCGACCAGGCATGCTGTGAGCTGTATTATAAGATGGCGATTGCGACTGATAAGCCGCGTCCATTTACCTGAGCCATCTTGCAATTACCACAGTCAATTCTGATTTCAGAGCCTTGCATTGGGCTTGATAAACGCACCACACCTACCTGCGATCTATGCTAGGGATCAGCCGATGTCTTGGACACTTAATCTCTCGCAGAGCTTTGAAATAGCGTCCTTGTTCTATAACGCCCCGACAGACAAAGATGTCAGGGCGATGGGAGTGCAAGATCGGGCCCATGTGCCGCGTGGGTATTATACATATCGTAGGTAGCAGCTACATGTATATGGCGTACCTAAAAGTATGGAGATATCTCTGATCACGCACACATATTCCGTCTGTTCTCAGCGTACGAACACCGGTAACTTCGCTGCACACCAATGCCGAACACCGCAGGGCCGCGTATACCAAGGACGCATTCCATTCTGCGACTTCACGTATAGATGTGACACTGACGACGAAGATTGCCTGTTCATGTATACATTGCCTAAATACCTATACCGCGACGGGCTTTGCGAAGACGCTTCTGCGACTCGATGTCCTCTGCGTGTCGACAAGATGTCGCCATCGCCGCAAAGAGCAGACCGGTCAACACTTCGGGGTGCCCGGTATGTCACTGCAAAGATCGTCAGATCAACCACACTCGCCAGCAGTCCAGAAACACCGAGAAGACTGGCCTTACGACGCGTACTATCGCTGTTGCGAGTGAAGGACCAGATAACCTCAGGCCATTGGACAGCGCGGTGAGGGGAGCTGCAGGTGCGGCAGCAGCCCCTCGAGCTGTGAGCTCGCCTTATCTGGATGCCTACGTACGAGCTGCATGTCGCGATCAGCATTGAGCATGCGCAGTGCAGTATACAGCGTAGCTGAGCTGCTGAGAGGACAAGGTAGGAGATTCCCTACTGTTTTCGCAAACCTTCGTTGGCGAATTCAAAAACAGCTGTAATGGCGAGTTCCGGCATCTACGACGAAGATTACGAGGTCTCAGACCACGAGTCGATGAGCTCACCATCTGACGGGTACTTCAGTCAGCGTGAGCATCCGCAAGAAACATTCGTAGAGGAGTCATCAGTGCAAGCGGAATCGGAAGCCAAAGCAAGAGAAGCAGCGGAAACCCAAGCGAATGCCTCACGAGCAGCACCACCATCACAGCGATCGCCGACTGCTTCCGCGAGGTGCCCAGTATGGGCAGACGAATCGACGCCACTGCTAGACGCCGGTCCGCCTCCACCTGATTACACGGCTGCGACAGCGGACAGACGGAACTCTCAGCGACAGAGTCGGCCTGCAACGCCACCTACACAATCGCAAGCTGCGAGACCTGCAAGCTATGGCAGCATAGATAGGACATCCGACTCAGAGAGTCCACATGGACGTGAGGGGCATCAATGGCCCCTAGGCAACAGCGGCAATCCATTCGCTACAGGTACCTTCCCATTTGGACCGAATGGCAGCCCTTTCGGCCGCAACTTCCCATTCGGGCCCAGTGGTAGTCCTTTCGACTACGACGTCTCATCTGCAAACCCTAGCTCTTCGGCGCCTGCTCCGGGTCACCGGCAGAGCATGCGCGATACCGCGGCGGAAGCTAGTAGTACAGACGGCGAGAGCAGCGATGAAGAGGCGGGCTTGACGGCAAGGAGGCGCAGACGGCACAAGAAAGCCAAGTGGCAGCGAGCAGGTGGCTGCTGCAAGCCCGCCTCGCTTCTGAACGTTCTGTTTGCCGTACTCGCCGTAGGCTTGATCCTGCTCATAGCAAGATTCGTACGGGAAGCGAGTAAAAACAATATCGGCGGGCCTTCCGACAATGGCAATCACCGAAAGCAACCCTCACACAACGGCGATGGAGATCACGACCTGCCCGATCATACGGGTCATTCGAACCACACCACACCCACACACCCCAAGAACTCCAACTGCGACTTCTCCTACTACAGCAAAAGCATCTCCTTCGACTTCGACCATCCCGAAAATTTCGCTTTCACCGAAACGCTTGACGCTGGCAAATACATGCCCGGCGGCGTGAGCGGCACCATCGGCATCTTTCGCGGCCTGTCGGACCAAGACGTGCCGGTAAGGGTGCGGATTAGCCTCGCCTCTACGGAATCATGGCGCGTCACGGATGTGGGCTATGAGTTAGGGGAAGAGAGTCTTTCGCTGCACTTCCCCAGGGACGTGGAGGCGCCGGTGGAGTATGCTGGTAAGGTGTGCATGGATGTCAGCGTCGGGATATATATGCGCGATGATGTTGAGCTCGGCGACTGGCGTATTTCGACGGCCAACCTCGATGTTGGGGCGAAAGGGAATTTGTTCGACGGCAGGCCGAATCTGGAGACCAGTGGGCTTTGGCTCGCTAACACTACGGTAGTAGAGGCGGATGGAGGGAGTGTGAATATGGATTATTGGTCCTCGCGCGAGACTTACGTCAAGACCTCTTCCGGCTCGATTCATGGGACGTACAGTCTCCGCGACGTTTTGAGCGTACAGAGTAGTTCTGGCTCCATCAACATCAATGTCGAGCCTCAAAAAGCTGACCCCACGAGACCTGCGCCGGCAGAGTTCACGGCCAGTTCCAGTTCCGGCAACGTGCAGGTCGACTTCCTCGACGATGACGTTCCGGCTCGAGATTACAGGACGAAAGTGCAGTGCCACTCGAGCTCGATCTCCGGCTTCTACTTGCACGGCTCGGCGACGACTTTCCAAACGAATTCCGGAACAGTCAACGTCGACGTGCTTCCATACGCCGTCTCCGAATCCTCCACCCTGCATACCGACAGCGGCTCCGGCACCCTGAGCCTGAACATCCTGTCGCCTTACGATGGCCGCGGTACAGCGATCAAGAGCCTGCACTCCTCGCATATAGCTACTTCCGGGACGCTGAGTCTGGTCTATCCGCAAGAATGGGAAGGCAAGATCGATGGGCGGACGACGAGCGGGAGCTTGAATGTAGTTGGCAGGGATGTGAAGAAGTACCTTGACGGCGATCTTGGGCCGAGTGGCAAGCGCTTCGTAGGGAGGAAGGGGTATGGTAAGTCGATGCTTGAGGTTCGGAGTACTAGTGGAAGTGTGAAGTTGAAGGCTGGCGATGAATGAGCACGTTTGAAATCCGATGGTTATGTGGCGATTGGCGTTTTATGCATGAGTATATTAAGGGAGCTGGCTGGATGTAGTAATTGCTACTTTTGAGATAGGTGCGGGAGGAATGTGAGACGTACATATGCTCGCAGAATGTAGTGAGGAATGGATTGCACTATAGCTTGTCTGCCAGTACCAGTCCGTAGAAGAGCATGGCGCCTAGGCCAATAACGTTTGATAGCGACGACGCGCCGTGCAGCTTGGAGAAGGACGAGTTGAGTCGCTGCATCTCGGCGCTCTTTGGGCCCGGGTCGTAGTACTTCTTGCCATCCCTCGTTTCTGCGTGGCAATTTAGCATGTGCACTTCCACTCACCCATACTGTGTCCGGTCAGAGTCGGCCCTCTTACCTTGGTGCTTCCTCTCCCGCATTACTTTCGTCGTGGCTGGGCCCAGCGCAACCAGGTTCAACAAACTCGTCCCAGCCATGACCGCAATTGGTACCAAGGCATTCCACATATTGGTCTCGTCCATCAGTCCTCTGGGTCCTGCATTCTGTCTTATTGTAGCACCCACCACACTCGCCGTCTTCTCACCCGGCCATGTCAATGCCAGGATAACGGGCAGCGCCGTTTGGAGAGCGAAGAAAGGCGGGAAGATGGCTTGCTGGAGTGTGCTGAACTGCGGTCGTGGGAGGACTGTGAAGGCTATGGGGCCACCCATGAACGTTTGGAAGATTGTACCGCCGCTGGCCATGGACATAAGCTGGCTGTATTCCAGGCATAGATCGGTGATACCACTGGCGACTTACAGTAGCGTTCCGTATGTGAGGACATGGTATGCCTTTGGGTCTGTCAATGAGGCTAAGGAAGGCATGGTGCTGAGCTTTGGCTGTAAAGCTAGAATGAGAGCAGTGTTAACTGTTGAGCGGCAGCAGTCGAGCGTATGTAAGATGGCAAACACACGTACTCTACAGACTGCACCACCGTTCACAAGAGCCTCGGTCAACGCTGATGTCATCGATCTGAACGCGCAGCTTCGACGGCCAAAGTCGTGGCGGAAGATCGCGTCGTCCCTACGCGTTGGCGCCTGAAACGTGGAAGGTGGAAGGAATTAAGAATTACTGTTTGCGCCACCATCTGGGAGATGTAAAAACTGGAATACACTTCTCTATCAGTGCCGAGTAGGCCAAGAACGTCAGTATGGCTGCGAAGGAGGCAACTGTCTACATCGTTGACTGCGGCTCGACTATGAACGAGAAGAGCCATGGGCGCCAACGAACCAACCATGACTGGGTACTGGAGTACCTCTGGGACAAGATCACAACGACCGTTGCGACAGGGCGTAAGACGGCGCTTGCTGCAGTCGTCGGCCTGCGAACAGATGGTACGGAAAATCTGCTGGACTCCGAAGAGGACTACGGCCACATCACTATCTTCCAAGAGCTCAGCCAGATCCTGATGCCTCAATTGCGGAAACTGCGCAATGATCTGGTCGTGTCTTCCACAGAAGCCGGGGATGCCATATCAGCGCTCATCGTCGCGATTCAGATGATCGCTCAAACATGCAAGAAATTGCAGTACCAACGCAAGATCGTCATGGTAACCGATGCGCGCGGAGCAATGCAGGTCGATGATCTGCCCGGTATCGCGAAGAAGATCAAAGAAGACAACATCGATCTTGTCATTCTTGGTGTCGACTTCGACGATTCGGATTATGGCTTCAAAGAGGAAAGCAAGGACGCCACCAAGACCGAGAACGAAGCTATCCTGAAGCAGCTATGCGAGGACTGTGACGGCGCCTTTGGAACGCTGGCGCAAGCTGTGGATGAGCTTCAGATGCC
>Ga0058704_10000713_pt1 | contig 16342 bp, 15 predicted proteins | sample AgamicMgSfe_FD_71363 | JGI IMG/M metagenome (GOLD analysis project Ga0058704, IMG submission 71363) | Agave microbial communities from Guanajuato, Mexico - Mg.Sf.e | ecosystem: Host-associated > Plants > Phyllosphere > Phylloplane/Leaf | place: Guanajuato, Mexico | collected 2012-05-30
TCGCCGAACGCCAACAGTCGGAATGGAGCTATCTCGGCCGCGACGGCGGGTTTCCTCGCGCCATCGAAATGACACGCCGATTCCGCGGCTCGCGCGTCGGGGAAGCGGCAGTTCTGGAGGACCGGGTAGAAGTAAACGTATGCGGTGCCGATTAGAGCGGGTGGGAGGAAGAACCAGGCGAGGTGGAGGATGAGTTGGTGAGCGCGCATCGACGGGGCATTGTTTGCGTACCGGGGCTGTCGCTGGGGATGGATGGGAGGTACTGTAGTTGTAGCGGTGATGATGCCTGAGGCTGCAAGGGGTTCGGACGACCACCTCACGTGCCTTCCCGGACGTCGACCTTCCCCTCTTTCGGATGCAATGTTATGTCACGATCAAGGAACCGGGCTGGGTGCAACGGCTACATTGTATATCATCTGTTGCCATGACATGGTGATGCCGACGACATCGGATCAGCGAGAGAGGGGAATGAGGGGGTGGGCGAGCCGTCCCAATCTGAGCCCAGCCTGCTTGGGTATATATGCGCTCATGGTCCGGTCGTTGGAAGATGATGTTGTAGCATAACATACCGCTCCAGCTTTCGACCAAGTAGCAAGATATCCTTAGCAATTCCCAGTCCAAGTCCTTCCTCGACGACTGCACACCATAACCATGAAGCTCACCTTCCTCCCCTTGATCACCGCTCTCGCCGCCTCTGCAGCTGCGCAGATGGTCAACCGCACGTTGACGAACGGCTGGGGCTCCACGCCCTCTCAGCGTCATTACATCAACCAGACCCAAGCCCTGACCGTCATCAACGCCGCCGTCGATAGCTCCAGGTAAGCTCTCCAACCCCCCACAGCCACCGACTTCACCCTGACGTCCCATCCAGCGTCCCCAACAACATCGCCGTCCTCGACCCCTCAGCCAACCTCGTCGCCTTCCTCCGCATGGATAACTCCATCCTCATCTCCCTCGACATCAGCATCAAGAAAGCGAAAACGGTCGCGCTCCAGAACGGCCAGATCCCTTCGTACGGCCTGTACAACCGGTCCAAACCCACCGGCGACCTCTACGGGATCGAGGAGACGAATGGTGGATTGGTGGTGTTCGGCGGCGGGCAGCCGATTTACGACCACGAGGGTTATTTCATCGGTGCTGTGGGGATTAGTGGCGGGACGGTCCAGCAGGATATCGACACGAGTGTGAAGGCGGCGCAAAGTGTTGGGACGACGTTGGTTGATTATGTTTACCCGCAAGGTGGTATCGTGCAGTAATCGTTGAATTGAGGCTGATGAGGTCGATCGAGTGGTGGACTCAGGTCGTTGAGGCGGCACGATGTGGTGTACATATTGCAAACTTGTGCAAACCCGTTGGTGATGTATTGTCGTTGTCAGTGATGCGTGTCTTCCGTTTAGCAAGAGTCGTACCAAGTTGGAGTTTGACGCGACTGCACGAGTACTCTTCAAGTGCCGTCTGATCCGCCCTGATAGTCCAGCGTCGACGAAGGCTTGTGTCTGATGAATGCTCAGTTTGCAAGTCTAGCGGTATCGTAAGCTGGGCCAGGTATATGTGAACGCAGTTCGGCGGACACAGCTTGTGGTGGCTTTTACACAGATCCTCTGAAATTGGCTAAATCCGAGCACTGGAGAAACGTGAGTTGTGTTCGCGCGCATTGTTCGCTTTTACTCCTGCGACACTGTACTGTATGGACTGGCCGGAGAGCCCGCGAAGCATCATTCAAGTTAGTCAATAGCTCGTCATAGCCCTGACTCTGTTTTCAAGCGCCATCTTCGACAACTTGATGTTCGGCACAAATATCTCAAAAGAGTGCGGCACGCCGGGATACACGTGCAATTCGACCTCCACTCCTGCTTTCAGCAGTCGTCCAGCGTATGCTATCCCCTCGTCTCGTAGGATGTCCAGCGCGGGGACATCCAGATACAGGGGCGCCAGTCCACGCATATTCTCGAGCCTTGCTGGGGCAGCGGGCGCGGCGATGTAGTTCTTAAACTCGTGCCCGGGGTCGAGATAAGCATCCTGCGGAGGAGAAATACGTGATTAGCAAAGATGCGAAGCATGCGGGGCTGGTCATAATCATCGATGTACGAACCCATGCGGTGATGTTGTCTTCTATGGTCCAGGTCGCGAACGATGCTAGCTCGGGCATGGACTTGGTGTTCACCGTGCGATCGTCAAGGATGCCACTGATGATAATCTGCTTCGCTAAAGGCAAGTCTCGGTTGCGCGCGAGGATAGCGACGCCAGCGCAGAGCCCCCCGCCTGCGCTATCACCCATGACGGCGATCCTCGCGGGATCTACGCCTAGCTGCGTGGCGTTGTCGTGGACGTATTTGAGGCTGGTGTAGCAGTCTTCGAGTGGTGCTGGAAAGGGATGCTCGGGCGATAGGCGGTAGTCCATGGCGTAGATGGTCACGCCGGACGATGCGACGTAGGTGGAGAGCAGAGGCGCGTAGAGCTCGACGCTGAGGCAGAGGTATGCGCCACCGTGAATGTACACGATAGCTGAGCCTGCCTCGTTGGACGGTGTGTCTTTCTTAGAGAAGCGATACAAGGCGACTTCATGAGCATCGTAAGACGAGACGTTTGCCACATGGGTCTTCTCGACGCTGGACGTCGGTGACAGCTGGGAAAGCAATCTAGGCCAGGATGCTTCGATGGTCGTTCGTCTGCTCTCCACGTCTCCTACTCTAGGCTTCTGTTTTGGCTGGTCATCGAGCAACTTCAGCGCTTGCTCGAGTGTTTGAGCGTACTCCGGGTTTAGGGAGAGATCGGGCATCTTGCTGCGTGAGTCGTACCAACAATGGAGAGCGCGTGAGCCGAGCAGCGGATAAAGTGACGAGTGGAAGGCTACCTAGGTAAGCTTGTTGTTACTTTTGCCAGGCGACTGTCATAAGTCAGACGAGATCACCCATATACCCTCATGAAATGAATACACTCGAGTGCCGCCGATGGGAATAGTCGTGGACGGGCGGACACAGCGCGATTCTGCTCTGTGTCCCTCAAGGTGGCAGTGTGAGCTCTTCTTCGCTAGTCGGTATACTGACCGTGTCTCATCAATAGACGACATTCGTAGCAACCTGAATTTGTGACATACAGTGCAGTACTCTCATACTGCAACATTACATGTATTAGGTAAGGTAGTTATAGGTTACCTACCTAGGTACCGATCAAGAAATGTCCAAAAATGAATCATTATTTGCTTATTTCCAGGGCTTGCGTAAGCTGCTGAAAACGCTAGCCTCCTTACAGCGACGGGTGGCGGCAGGAACGCACGCTTCTAGAGCGGACCACTGTGGGTGTCCGTGTGTTTCCAGCGACAACGCAAACGACCCTCCATCACCTCCACCACCACCACCACCCTTCTCGACAGACACCCTCTCCACACCTTGTCTCCCACCCTCACCGGCTTCACGACCTTCTGGAGTTTCTGGCCATTCTTATTCCCCCAGATCCAGTCTGTTTCTATCGACATCCATCCATTTGCTCGGACGATAAACATCAGACGATACACTGCCCAAACCTCCATCCTTACTGCCGCATCTTCAGACGCGCACCAACCCCTCGCAGCCAAGAAACTGGGCATCTTGTGCAGAAGGGAAGCGTTTGTGCTACGCGCGCGCGCATCATCATCATCAGTACATCACGCCTCACGGCATAAAAGCATAATGAGACCAACCTTCAACCTCGCAACTGCGCTCGCAGTCACCTTCGCCATCACCGCCTCGGCCGCCAGCTCACAAACGACCTGCGGCGCCAACAACCCGTGTCCACCAAGCGCTCCCTGCTGCTCCCAGTATGGCCAATGCGGCGTTGGCGCATACTGCCTGGGCGGCTGCGATCCCCGATACTCCTACGATCTTCAATCCTGCGTTGCGGCGCCCGTCTGCAAATCTGGCGACTACAAGCTGAAGTCGCTCGATGACATCTCGCCAAACACGCAGTACCTGGGCGATGCGAGTAAAGCAAATTGGGTGAGCAGCGGGACACCGGTGGTATACAACGACAACTCCATCTTGCTCACGATGGCGCCCAACACGGTGGGTACGCTGTTGATGAGCACGCATTATGTATGGTACGGCAAGATCAGCGCGACTCTCACGACGAGTCAAGGCGCAGGTGTCGTCACGGCGTTCATCATGATGAGTGATGTACACGACGAGATCGACTTTGAGTTTGTGGGTGTGGACTTGGAGCATGCGCAGAGCAACTACTATTTCCAAGGCATCACAGACTGTAAGTGCCTTCAACTTGCCTCGAACACACGAGACGCTGGCTAATCAACATCCACAGACGACAACGAGCAGAACCTCACAGTCTCTAACACTGTCCAAAACACGCATACCTACACTTTCGACTGGACGCCTGACAGTCTCACCTGGTATATCGATGGCAAGGCCATGCGCACCAAGAACCGCAATGACACGTACAACACCACCACGCAGCAATACCACTACCCGCAGTCCCCAGCACGTATTGAGCTTTCTCTTTGGCCTGCCGGTCTTGCATCGAATGGCCAAGGCACTGTGGACTGGTCGGGCGGCTTGGTCGACTGGAACAGCCAGTCTATGCAGAACGGATACTACTACGCCATGGTCAACGACGTCAACGTCGAGTGCTACGACCCGCCCAGCGGGTTCGCCAACAACCACGGCAAGCAAGCGTACTACTACATCAGCAACTACGGGACCAACGACACGGTCGGCATGGGCAACAATAACACCCAGCTCGCATCGTTCTTCGCGACTGGTGATGACCCGAAAAAGGACCCGAACGCCTCCGCTTCCGCCTCGGCTAAGGGGAGCTCGGCATCTGCATCTGCGACCGCCACCCCCAACACCGTCCCCGGTGTCTCTGGCGGTGGTAATGCCGGCAACAGCGGTTCCTCTGAGAGCAGCGACTCTAGCGCCGGTTCCGGTTCGGGTTCCAACAATGCCGCGAGCTCAGCGCCGGGCAGTCCGAGCTCAGGCGGCTCGACTAGCTTCCAGCAGGGAGGTGGTAGCAGTGGCACCAGCCAAGCGCCGCCGAGGATGGTCGCTGGCAGTGCTGTGGCCCTGCTCGGTTTCTTCGTTGCTTGTTTAATGATGTGATTTTTCGCGTGGTAATGCTGAGGTTCGTTTGTGCATAGCGGGCGTTTCGACATTGCAGGCATGGGCGGTAAAGGCGGTCCATCCGTCTTCGTATTTGTTCTCATTTAGCTTCGTGTCCATGTTGAAGAAATTGATACTCAATCTCCTTCGACGCCGTGTTTTGGATGAATGCACGTGTGCTTGTTTCTCACATTCACGTGAAGTTGATGCCTCAGTCCACAACGCCAAGGTTCTGCGGAGACGCACCGCCGATCCCGCCGCTTTTCGAACTTCGCGAAGTCCGACGACTGACCACGAGCGCAATCAATAATCCACCGTCAAGACAAACCACCTCTCTCAACTCACAGCCACAACACCGCAGCCATGGAGAACGAACGCGGCGAGCTCGTCGACCTGTACGTCCGACCCAATCCACCCAGCAACGAACCCCTCTTTCTCTCGAGCGCGCATCCAGCTCCAACAAAACTACTGACACTTCTTCCCCCTCGCTGCATCCAGCTACGTCCCCCGCAAGTGCTCCGCCACGAACCGCATCATCAAGGCCAAGGACCACGGCTCCGTGCAGATCTCCGTCGGCAAGGTGGATGAGAACGGGCGGTACACGGGCGAGAACCAGGTGTACGCGCTGTGCGGGTTCGTGCGCGCCATGGGCGAGAGCGACGACAGCATGAACCGCTTGACGCAGCGGGATGGGTATTTGAAGGGGGTGTGGAGTGGGAGCCGATAGACGGGATGGACGTGCGTGGGGAAAAGGTGAGTTTGGGTTGGTGCAATGGGTGAGGAGTGGGAGTGGAGTGCTGATGTGGGCGTAGATGGTGTGTGTGTGTGGCATGTGGCGCGGAGGAGTGTGCTATGAAGCTCGCTTCATACTTGACTTGCGGTCATGAGTCAAAGTCTTGAAGGGCTGAAGACGGAGAAAAGCATGCAGACATTTCCATATCCACGCCAATCGCCGGAGTCCTTTCCGTTCCCATCAACATTCGACTGCCAATCCCATCTCCCATCTCTCTTCCATTCCCACATCACGCCGAACGGCTGAACAAACGGCCTCCGCTTTCCCGCTCTTACCAAAGGTAATTTGGCGAATCCCATGAAAGCAGAAGGAAAGGCGAATCGAGACGAATGAGCTGCTGGGTTCCCTTCCGGGGGAAACCGTTCCTCGCTCGTTCTCGATACACAGCCCAGATGAGAATTTTCGGGCCAATGTGCCCGTTGACTCGCCTTTGAAAGTCTGCAGCTGGTGAGACTGTGGGGCTGTGGAACAGATACGGGCGGGACAGTTGTGTTGGCGGAATGAATGCTTTGAGTCAATTCTATGTTGGTGGTGGGCTGCTGGTGCAGTGCTTCGGGTTATCATCTGAGTCGGAGTTGAGGGTAGTAGAAAGCTCTCGCTGTCTCAGCCGTCTAATTGGATCTCAATTCACTACAGTATGCACCGCTCGCTTCAGACCGAGACTGGAACGCTCGACTTTTGATACCAGTCTCGGTGACTGGCTTCATTCCTCCATTTCAGCGTATACTCAACTGGCTAACCTGCATGTCGAGTCTGCTTCTCACAGATGCCAGCGACGCAAGGGATAACGAATGTGTCTAATCCATCCCAGCGTAGGGCTACTACTACATTTCCGGAGCGTCGCTTGCTCTTATCCTTCATCGACCTAAAGTATCAAAGAGCTCTTCTCCGATCAAAAGTATCTTCCACGTACCATCACACTTTCACCAGTCAAGCTGTCGATTCCGTTCACACTTCGTCAAAAACAACGAGAAATTGTAGCAAAGGGGACCTCGAGCTCCCCATTGCTCGCCGTCCGAAGCAGACAGATCAGCGAACGATTGTTTCCCGGGTCGGGAGGAGAAGGGAAAGGGTATGAGCGTGCGGTTGCGCGGACGAGATTGTGAGTGGTACCATACAAGGCCGAGGGCGATCATCCAATGCCACAGAACTCATGACCTCCAATGGAAGTTAGCTGCGTGCGGTTGCTGACAAAAGCAACGTCATGTCATAGTCTTGCAAGCCTGCAGTACACGTTTTCTGGTTATGGGAGGTTCCGCTCTCATATGATGTGATGCAGCATGTGTAGAGACGAGAGGAATAGAAGGAGATTGCGACGGAAAGTGGCGAGAGGAGTGTCTTGCGAGGTACTGGGTGGTATGGCGATCCGCGACACGACAGTGGCAAAGGGGAGCGGCGAAATGTGGTGAGGCGGGAGAGGTCCATACGAAGGCGAAGCGGAGCCAGCGCGAGATGTAGAGGTGAGAAAAGTGCTTACGACTAGAGCAATCAATGGGGGTTTTGTGAGGTATGACGACAACAGACTGAAAAGATGACATCCGTCAGACCATATACTGTATATCTAATTTGACTTGACTGTATGGCCGTCATGAGCAACAACTTACATCCCCGTGCCCTCCGGTGCCACGCTCTACTTCGAAACATGCTTCTCATTCACCAACGAGATCCGATACCTCGCCTTGCCCGCATCCATATCCACAATGGCCTTGTTCGCCTCCTTCATCGGCACCTGCTGGATCCACGGCCGAATCTTCTTCTCCGCGACAAAGTTCAACATCTCCTCGATCTGCCAGGGGGGACCGATCATGGAACCGCCCATCTTCACGCCCTTGGCGATGAAGGCGAATGCGTTCATGTCGGGCAACTTATCCTCCGGAGCGCCGACTTGGATGAAGGTGCCCTTGGTGCGGAGGAGCTGGAGGTACTCCATCAGCGGCATTTGGGGCGACGAGACGGTGCAGACGATGAGGTCGAGGCTGCGGGCGTGGTGGGTGGCCCAGTCCTTGTCGTCGTTGGTGGCGATGTATTCGTCCGCGCCCATCTTGAGCACGTCGGCTTTCTTGTCCGCCGAGCGGGAGATGCCGACGACTTTGTCGGCGCCGAGGGCTTTGGCGAACATGACGCCGAAGTGGCCTGGAAGATGTTAGCTGGTGTGAAGGGTGTATTGAGTGTGGGAAGTGAGAGACTTACCCAGTCCACCAACACCAATAATGCCGACCTTCTTGCCCGGTCCACACCCGTTGTTCTTCAACGGAGAGTACAGAGTGATACCGCCGCACAACATCGGCGCCGCCTCCTCACTCGGGATGGCGTCGGGGATCTTCATGACGAAGTGACTCGGGCACCGGTGGTAGTCGGCGTACCCACCGTAGGTGTAGCTGCCATCCGGGTAGGGCGAGGCGAAGGTGTTCTTCGAATGCTGGCAGTGCTGCTCCAGCCCGGACGAGCACTCCTCGCAATCGGGCTTCAAGCAGGAATCGTTCTGCGCGCCCACGCCCACGCGATCGCCGACTTTGATGCCCTTTTCGGCCTTGCTGCCGACGCGGACGGCTTTCCCAACGATCTCGTGGCCCACACAAACGGGGTACGGGGTTGGGCCCTAATGGTACCATACTGGTCAGCGGATGTTGTGCGTAAGCCAATGGCATGATTGGGAGACTCACCCATCCCGAACGAAGCGTGTGCAAGTCGGAACCGCAGATACCGCAGTGGGTGATCTCGATATCGATGTCGGTCTCCGCGAAGGGCTTGGGGTGAGGGAAGGCACCCCACTCCATCTTGCCCTCGGCCGACTCTGGGCCCTTGCCCAGCCAGCCCTCGAACTTGTAGTCTTGCTGAGCGGCCATTGTGTCTTGTTACTTTGGTGTTAGGTGGTATTTAGGTGTGAAGAGTGAATGGAAGAGTGTGAATGGTGGGAAGGGGATGGAGGAATGAGGGAAGGGACAGCAATGTTGCTGGATGAAAAGAGATGTATTTGTCTACCTATGACATCGCCAGTCTCCAGTGTTTTTCCGATGACTTAACCCCGACTATCACCGCTCACCGCACCACCTTTCATCCCACCTCCTATCGATAGGACCGACCCAGGCACCAGATCCGGCAGGTCGAACCGCTGCCTTTTGCCGCCGCAGCAAAAGGGGAAAAAAAAAGGGGGAAATTCCGGAGCCGCCATAGATGACGGTGCTGAGCGGCCCACGACGTGGATGAGATCAGATGTTGAGATGGAGGGCGCGTCCGTTGCAGCCGTCGACGACGTCAATGACAAACAGACGAATCTCATCTAATCAAATGGCAGTCAGGTGTGGACAGAGAAGAATGAAGAGGTCAAGGGGGGATGTTATATGTATCTTCACCCAAAAAGACCTTGATGGAACATGCACAACACAATCCTTCCGATCCTTCGCGCCACGTTCTGCCACACACCCACGATTCCTTTGCTCGTCTGAACATACATGCATAAGGTACAGGGACCGTAGCTGGGCTTTCAGCTCCTCTCACACTAAGGTAAAATAGCTAGAAAAAGAGAGCCGCGTTCGAACGGTGTGGAACGGGGATGGGAAACAGTATCCTTCCACCGCCCTTGCTCAACAGGTAGGCAGGTAGGCAAATCCCTCGACCACCACCCACGAGCAGCCATGTCGTCAAACACAGCTGAAGAATATGCAAGTACCAGCACTCACTTATCTAACCGCACCGCCGCATTACTCTCCACGAACCCCAGATCCACCTTATGCCCCAACAGTTCCCGAATATTGCTAATCCCATACTTGATCATCGTCGGGCGCTCCAGACTCAACCCGAAACCATACACCCTCAGATCCTCGGGCAGACCCATGGCGAGCAACATCTCCGGCCGGAACATGCCACTGTTGCCAATCTCCACCCACTTGTCCAGCCCCTTGTGGAAACCGAACACCTCCATCGAGGGTTCGGTGTAAGGGTTGTACGCCGGCTTGAAGCGCAAAGGGGACACGCCGATGTTCTCGAAGAAGTTGGCCAGGAAGGCTTGCAGGCCGCCGAGCGTGAGGCCGTAGTCGGCGAGCACGCCTTCGATCTGGTGGAATTCGGCTAGATGGGTGGCGTCGACGGTTTCGTTGCGGAAGACGCGGTCGATGGAGAAGTAGCGGGCCGGGCGGGGGTTTGCGGCCAGGCGGTGCAGGCAGTAGGCTGAGACGGCCGTGGTGTGGGTGCGCAGGACGAGACGGCGGGTTTCCGAGTCGGCGTATGGGTAGCGGTAGCCGATGCTGCCGAAGGCGCCGTCTTGGTGGACGGCGCGGACGTTTCGGTAGTACTTTTCGAAGTCGACGGCTTGGTGGGGCGTGGTGGATGAAGAGTCGGTCGAGGTGGCTTTCTCCATCGCGTCCAGCGCGGCGTCTGCGCTCGGATCCGGACCTGGCGTACCCGCTTCTGATGGATCCGAGACGTAGAAGGTATCCTGCAGATCTCGCGCCGGATGTTGTTGGGGGACGAAGAGGGTGTCGAAATTCCAGAATCCAGAGTCGACGAACCTGATTACACACCTGTCAGCCTTGGCTGTCTCCAGCACAGTCTCACTGCCTCTTATCAAACTCACCTCGCCGTCGGCATCTCCACAAACTCCATATTGAAGAAGATCCGCCTGAACTCTTCCCGCACCTTATTCAAAGGATGCAGCGCGCCCGCCTTCTGCGGCTCTCCCTCCGCCTTGAAGTTATACGGCTTGAAGTTCGCCGTTTTCCAGCTCCCATCCTGCAGCATCTCCGCCGTCAGATCCGTCACCTCGACCGGGATCTCCTTCGCCCACTTCGGGCCCTTCCGCGCCGTGTACGTAATAATCTTCTGCGTCGTGACCAGTTTCCTCTTCTGGAAATCCTTCAATTGCTTCAGTTCGGGAAAAGCTCGATGTTCCTGGACGTGTCGGAGAAGGTCGCGGGTGGTGTCCGTGACGGAGTCGGTGTTGGGCACAAAGGCGTCGCCTTCTTTCTTGATCCATTTCAGCTTCAGGGCGTTGCCTTGGCCGAGTTTCGCGGACGGCGTGGCGAGCTAGGCGGTCTGCGTGTCAGCTTTAGCTCGTCCGTCTCCTCTCTACACAGGCTTCGCGGTATACGATCGGGGCCAACAACGTACGGCTGGATCTTTCGGCGACAATTTGCCAGCCTGACGGACCGCATGCCAGACTTTATATTCGTGGCTGCCCTCGTCGCAGATCTGTTGCCCTTCGCCCGTTAAGATAACCTCTTCCTTGTCGTGCGTGTCATACGCCACCATCGACCGACTCGCTAACCGGTCGAGTGCGGCCTTGATTTCCGCTTGCGAGAAGTCGGGGAAAGCGTCTTGTGTGGGTAAAGGATCCTGGAATTCGAGCGTTTCGAGCACGGTGATGGTCAGGTCGGTGGTGCCGCCATTGGCCTGAAGAGGCACTGGGACCGGGCCTCGCTGACCAGGCATGGCGGCGGACTGGAGGGTTGTAGGGTGTCTGGGTGAGGGATGGCGGCGCAATGGCTCGTTCTTTAACTCGTGGTATGACTGTCATGTGTGAGTCGAGGTTCCCAAAATTCCCGCACGGACCAATTGAGTACCTGAGGCAAGCAAGATCGCTGCCGACTTCACGTGAGAAGTGGCTGTATGACGGCCATGTATAGTGATGCTGGACTCGCAGAGTATCTTCACGTTTGTTCGTTGCGCGGTTGTCTGTGTTAAAGGAGCCAGTGCAACAGATCCGCGCTTTGAAGCGATCGGGTGCTTGCCACAGAGCCTGGCACGCTTGTAGAGCCGTATAAGCGATCATCCATCATCTCAAGCACCAGACGAGTCCACATTCGAGACGATCCGGCACCTCTCAGTCTTAGACAGCTAGTTCCAATACTGCCCTGCCGATCCGCTACTGACAACAGCAAACTTGTGCCCCCAGATCACGTCTACATAACCCCCAACCCCCCAAACGCACCCACAACCTCTTTATCAACATTGACCACCCACTCCCTCTGAAACACCTCCGCACCCCCACACCCCTCAATCACACGGCTGAGACAACTCCGCACGAACTCGGGCAGGTTGACCGCATGCACCTCATCGCCGTACATCAGCTCCCTCCTGCGTACATCCTCGGGAGCTTCCGGGCCATCGCCGTCTTCCCGATCCACGCGAGAGTTGTACACGAGCGAATCCCCTCCAACGTCCGCGGCATCCTCTCTCAACTCTGTGATGACGTCCGTCCACACGCCCATCAGACTCTGCAGATTGAGCAGGATGAAGGGACGACTGGTATCGAGTAGTTTGGTGAGCGCGAAACACATCAATTTCCGCCGGGTGGGGTCGCCGATGTTCTCGAAGTGCGAGAACCACTCTTCGAGGAGCCAGGTCATCATGCTGTCGAGTGATCGAGTCTGGCCATTAACGTCAGGCGCAGCGGCTTCGATAGCTTGGCAAAAGGCAGAAAGCGAGCCGAGGATGATACGGGCGAGTGTGGCGAAGTAATCCGTCTCGACTATGCCATCGACGGGTGGGTCTTTGGCCAAAGGACCCGTCGTGCAATGCGCTTGCCAGCTTCCCCGCAGACCCTGGAGCAGTTCCGGCAGGAAACCGGTTTGCACGAGATCGGCGGCCACGCGTTCGACCGCCGCTTCGCCGCCGAGTTTGTGAGCGGCGCGGACGACGACTTCGACGAGGTTGCATACCATGCCGTTGGCGTCTGGCCGGAGGGTGCCCAGCAGAGACGTCAGGGCGGAGAAGAGCGGAGTGCGGATCTCGTCGGAGAGCATGTGTGAGGGGCCGAGAAGGATGTAGGATTCCGTGATCTCGAGGGCTTTACGCAGGTTGTCTGATCCGAGTTCGTAGATGGGAAAGAGGAAGGGCACCAGGTGTAGGATCTCACCTGACGCGGGTTGTGGTGTTTGGACGAGGGTTGCAGCCCATAAGTCCATGGCGTCATCGAGCAGGTAGACTTCCGTTTCGGAGCCGGGTTCGACGGCACCCTTGATGATGGGAAAAACCAGGCCGTGCAGAGGGGTGGAGCTGGCTTTCATGGCGTTGACGAGCCGAGCGAGGATGGTGAGGATCGCTTGTTTCATCAGGTGTTCTTCGCCGGATGCCTGCCATAACGAAGGCAACACGGTGACGATCTGCTCCGCGAAGGGCGAGATGCGGTGATCCATCCTTTCGACAATGACGCTGATGGTGTTCAGCAGCGCCATCTTCGTCTCGGTGAGCTCTACCTCGTCGATGAGATGCAATAATCGCCTCAGGATGGCATCGGCGAAAGGCTCCAGCTGTTCGGGTTTGGTCTCCCAGTCATCCACGATCTTGCTAAACTGCCGACCCGCCGTGACTCGGACGACCTGATCATTGAGCGGGTCGTCTTGGTCCAAGAGGTGCTGGAAGATCTGGTACACGAGCTGACGCGCCGCAATCTTCACCGAGATCCACTGACCGAGCAGGATGGCCGCCCGTCGCCGCAAGATGTTGAAGCCGGGCTTTTGCTTCTGTACCTCCGTCACCAGCACATCACGGATGAACGCGTCAAAGTCGAGGTGCTCGAACACGACTGGTGCGGAGAGACCGATGGCTGTGTAGACCGAGTCCTTGAAAAGGACATCCTCGTTCGCGGTGTTCGCGACGGAGTAGAATACCTGAAGCAACGGCTGCAGGAGCATTTCTTTGTAGTTGATCGCGAGGTCGAGGAACAATTTCTCGGAACACGATCGGATAGAAAACTCCCAGTCCTCACCATCGCCTTCCTCCCGCTTCTCCCACTCTTCGGGCTCTTCTTCCCATTCTCGCAAATCGCTGGCTCGGAAGACGAAGAATCGAGTGATGATGATCTCCATAAGCTCTCGAACATACTCCGGTAGCAATAGTTGCTGCTTGATCAGCTCCGAAGCATGGATCTTTTCCTCCTTGTCCTCGTTTGTGCGGTACTTGAAGGTTTGCGCAGGACTGTGCACCATTCTCACACACGCCCGGAGGATGAGGAGACCACGCAGAGCCAGTTTCTCCGTAGCGGATGGATCGCTGTCGGCATCACCGTCTGTGCCTATGCTGGCAGAAGCTACGGCTCCGGTCACGGCTTCCTTCGAACCGAACGACTCGCCGTAGTCCTTGGCAAGGTTCCAGTACGCTCGAACTAGGTCGATGCTGTTTGGGAGCAAGGCGAAGGCTGCGGGATGATTGCTCGCCATGCCGTGGTGCAGTTTGGCTAGTTGTAAGATGTTCTTTTCGAGCAGCGACCGGACTTCGAGAGGGAGCGATGTCGCTCGCTCGCTTCTCGTTTGAATCAGTGCGCCCAGCTGTTGCTGGGCAAGGTTCCAAAAGGAGACCACGTCGTTGTCCCTGTTTGGGTGCTCATAGCCCGAAACGAGGAGCCGCCGTAACACTTTGACGTTCAGCAAGCTCAGTCGCATTACGCTCACTACGTCTGGCTCCACTGCGCCTTCTTGCAGCTTTTTGCGCCAGAACGTGACGGTGTCAGCGTACAGTCCTCCGAGCACATGCACAATCTCCGGGGTCGCCGCCTGCAGATTCTGACGACTGCGCTGTAAGCGCGCCGTCGATAGTTCCTTGACCATGTGCAGCAACACCAGCAGCGCTCTCGCAAGCTGCAAGGGTGGTAATTGAGACGCCGATCGAAACGTCTGGACGAGACTTGCCACCGCATCCGGCCAGTCATGAGGAAACTCAAACCGAGCAATCTTTGCAACCACGAGTGCATTCTGAAGGGCTAAACGGTCGTCTGGCTCGTCGAGAACGCTACGCAGAAGCCGGGATCGGATGACGTCCTTGTCATGTTTGGATACAGCGCTGAGATCTATCAGCCACTTACACTCTTTACAGCATTGCGCTTGAAACACTTTGGGTCTTCGTAGATTCTTTCCGACTTGGACGAGTGTACTCAGCTCCCAAACGCAGCAAGGCAAGGGAACACGGTACGCGACTGAAACAAAAGAGCCGGGAAACGTACTCACTTCGTAGCCGTCTTCCGCCAATACTTGTCGATGCCGTTCTTGAGCTGGATGATGGCCAGATACCTCAGCTCGACCGGTAGTCGATGATCGAGATAGGCGCTCTGCAAATGCGTGTAATAGCCTGAGGAGCGCTCCCATGACTGTAACTGCTTCGTGCCAGTCTGGATCTGGTTTGGATCGGAAGACGAGGCGGAGCGTAAGGAGTGCACGAGTAGATTTTCCGTCAAGGGGTTGGCTTCTCCTGGCACTTCTATGGAGAAGGAAGGCATCGTGTTGGGCTGTGCAGTTGAACCATGTGTTTCTTCCGGCAGCCTGGTGTGGTGGGAGGTAAGCGATGAGTGAAAAATGATCGGGGGTGATCACAAGAGGCCCGACCTCCGCTCTCTGTGAGGTTCCTCTGCTCTCTGCAGGTGAGTCCTGGTACGAATTGTATGCGTGGCGCAAGGCAAACAAACACCGAAGTGCAAACGCGGACGCGACCCACGACTTCTCTTACCACCTGCAAGTACGGTATCGGCGTCAAGTCGGGCCGAACGCTGGCAGGTCACGTGCAAGAATGCCGTACATCTATCTCTTCAACACAATTTCCCTCTTCTCTTCCTTTTCCCTTTTCTTTTCTCCTCAAGTTGATTTCCACCCAGTGCAGAATAATCAGGCCTCCTGTCCCGCGCCATTTAACACCGGTCGCATCCCCCTGGACGGCGAAGTTGTACAAGCTGGGGAGACGGAGAAACGACGTCTTTCAAGAAGCGCAGCGAGCAGTCACCATGCCGCCGTGACCTGCGACTCCCGTTAAGACGGCACAATTGACCATCATCGCTCACCCATGAGCCTGCCTTCTTGTGTGTGCACATGCACTTGACCCGAACTGGCTCTGGGTGGGTTGATCTCACAAACATGTAGTCGGGGTTAGGTATATCCAAGAAAGCTCTGCGTTAGGCCTTCATGATTATGTACTACAGCGAGTACCTCTGTACTAAAGTAGTAGCTTGCCACATGATACATCACCTGCCGACTCCGCACGCAACTTGATCTTGACATCCATCCACCCATCCGACTACCTGACCTCTGCCAACATCGTTTGGGTTAATACACACTCATCACTCCCTCGTCCACTCTACTGCCGCCACCGCCGCCATCGTCAAGATGGTTGCGTAACCGGCATCAGGTCACACGAGCCATGGCCTGTTCACCTTCCCTCCTCCTTCCTAATTGAATTGTCCCATCCGCCTCGACCCGCCCATCCAAATCACATTCATCATACAACTCTGGGATGGCCCGCATCAAGAAGGCAACCGCCACCACCGCCCAGCGTGGCAGTGGTCCATCCGCAGCACCGTCAGTACCACAGTCAGCCAGCACCAGCGCCATCTCGTCTGTCGCATCTTCCGCCATGCCGTCGCGAGCCACCTCCCCGGAACCGAGGACTCCGAAAGGAGCATTCCGTTTCTTCGACCTCTCGTCCGAACTCCGCTTGCGCATATACGAGGAGCTACTCTTCGTGGGCAAGCCACTAGACC
>Ga0058704_10000714_pt1 | contig 16340 bp, 17 predicted proteins | sample AgamicMgSfe_FD_71363 | JGI IMG/M metagenome (GOLD analysis project Ga0058704, IMG submission 71363) | Agave microbial communities from Guanajuato, Mexico - Mg.Sf.e | ecosystem: Host-associated > Plants > Phyllosphere > Phylloplane/Leaf | place: Guanajuato, Mexico | collected 2012-05-30
AGGTGTGGCGCACAGTCTGGCGAAAAGATTCCGTGAGCTGTCCTCAATAGGTCGAAAGAGCATACGCGCGATGAGACCGCCGTAGTTGGCTGACACAGCGTACATTCCCTGATCTTCGAGCGTAGCAAAAGCGGAGACGAGAAGCTTGTCTCCTTCAGTCAAGAGCCATTTGATGCCGGTTTGCAGGTATAGAGAAGCACTGAGGTAAAGCAAGGGCATGGAGAAGAGGGAGAAGACATAGTGGTTGTCGGGACTGCAAAACAGGTCAATGAAAGCACACTTACCGTTCTGAGGTGGTCGAACACACCTTGACATAATCCTTCGTGGTAGCAGAGTGAAGCTTTTCAGACGTGCCACAGACACCGTCTGTGAGAGGTAGACTAGTGTGAGCGAGCTTGAGTAAGCAAGCTCGCCGGCGGCAAATGGTAGGACCCCAAGGTCGGTGCCGTTGTAACGGCTCCAAAACACAAACCCTGCAGTTGCCATAGTTTTCATGATGACTGCTGTTGCTTCAGCTGCCGCACGAGTCTTGTAAAGCATGTTCTGCTGCACGGCCACGAAGCCCGGCTCGGAGATCAATTCTACCATGACTGCGATTTCATTGATCCGCAAGGCAGTAGCCAGATAAGGTACGTTTGGGGAATTTGTCTTCAGGTACAGATGAGCCAGTACTGCTCCGATTGGAAGGCCAGCAATGATGGCCAGGTAGGAAAGATTGATCGCTGCTTGGACACCGCCATCGGACCGTCTTTGAGTCGCTATTCGTAGGCTTTCCCGGGAGAAGTACAGCGTCGAGATGATGTAAAGCTCAAGCTGCACCGCAACGCCCAGTAGCTGAGGTGATAAGAAGCGTAACAATATCTGGTTCAGCGCGAAGGTGACCGCGCGGGAGCCGATTTGGAGCAGGACCATGAACGTCGCCCCCTTCGCCGACGCTGAGACCGCATCGTCGGTCATGTTCTTCCTTTCACAGAGCCGTTGTAGCTCCAACTGCTATAACCAAGACCAACGAGTATTCTGTCGAGTCGGACAAGAATGACAGGTGTTGTTGAAGCCGCTCACATGCCAGCTTGCATACCTCGGCGCTTTTCGGGACTGATGACCTCACAACCGCAGCTTCACCTCTGCGACGGTATGCTTGGGACTGCGTCAAAAAATGATGTTGCTACGAGGTCAGCATTCACGATTATGGATGATGACATGACGATGAGTACCTAGCCGTCAAGGCGCAAGTTCCAATATCTACCGGGAACATGCTCGAATTTAGGACCCAGGGTTTCAATCCATACAGCGTCAAATACTCGCCATTCTTCGACAACCGATTAGCAGTCGGCGCAGGCGCAAACTTTGGTCTGGTAGGCAATGGAAGGCTCTTTATTCTTAGCTTGACGGCCAACGGCATCGTATGCGAGAAGCTCTTCGAAACTCAGGATTGCCTATTCGACTTGACCTGGTCGGAGCAGCACGAGAACCAGCTGTTGACCGCAGGCGGCGATGGTAGCATCAAGCTCTTCGACATCGGTGTCGGAGAGTTCCCGGTAGCGGGATGGCAAGAGCATGGCAGGGAAGTGTTCTCGGTGCATTGGAATCTGGTGGACAAGGGCACGTTCTTGTCCTCAAGCTGGGATGGCACGGTAAAGATATGGTCTCCTGAAAAGAAGGAGAGTCTTGCCACGTTGCCAGTACACTCGTGCGTATATTCTGCGCAATTCAGTCCGCACCATCCGAACATTGTCACTTGCGTGTCTCGCGACTCGCATTTGAGAGTCTTCGACCTGAGGACCAAGCCGAGCGCACAGAACCATATGACGCTTGCTGTGCCTATACACGCTCCGCCAAAAGTCAACGCACCAGGCTACGGTCACGGCACTGCAGGACCCACAGAGTGCCTTACGCATGACTGGAACAAGTACCGCGACTCGGTGCTTGCAACGGCAGGCGTGGACGGTGTGATCCGTACCTTTGACCTGCGCCAGCCGTCAGGCCCTGTCAACTTTCTGCCTGGCCATGAGTATGCTGTGCGTAAGATCAGCTGGAGTCCGCATCTGAGCGATGTTTTGCTGAGCGCCAGCTATGACATGTCCTGCCGTGTCTGGACCGATGGCAGCAATGTCGACCAAGGTGGCAGCGGAGCAGGTCTTGGCAGGGAGATGGGCCGCATGGACGGGCACACAGAGTTTGCTATGGGCGTGGACTGGTGCCTGTTCGGCGCCGAAGGCTGGTGCTCAACTTGCGCGTGGGACGAAAGAGTGCTTGTCTGGGACGTCAGAGAGTACATGCGGCCGACTTGATACTGACGCAACTACTGCTTTACTGAGAACGCTGCTCGTCACTAGAATGCAACAGTGTCGCTATCACATGACCGATCTCAGTCATCATGGGCATGATTGAGAGCATGCTCACTGATCAGGAATGGAGCAATTACGTCGGCGGAAAATCGTGATCGTTAGAGTCTATCTACCGTAAAGGCCAGTTTGGTGTCATGGGCCTATCTTCATGAATAGCATCAAGCCGAGCCGCCGCATTCGTACGGTCTGTAACTTCCGACATAACCGACTTCGTATCGAACTCCTGAGACTCCGGCCTTTCAAATTCGAAAGGCTCAAAGTACGAAGAGTTCGTGCTCGCCCCACCACCCGAGGATCGTGGGTGCGACGTCCGACCCGGTATCCATGCCTGCTCAGGGAAAATAGGTTCACGGCTGCCTCCGTCTCGCTCTCGCATGCCAGCCTGGCTTGCCGGAGGCGTAGATAGGTGCTGCCGCCCGCGCGGTAGGCTCGAGGCTCTTTGTCGCTTCCGACGACGCAACAGGCAAAATGCGAGCAAACCGCATAGTGCAAGCAGAACTGGTATGCCGACACCAAGACCTACTCCTAATGGCACGGCCAGGTTCTTCCTTGAGATACTTGAGCTGGCTGTCGGCGCCTGTGATGCCGCAGCGCCTGCAATGGCATTGGTGGTAGGTGTTGGCGAGGCAGTCACGCTGAGCGTGGTTGACGAAGTAGTCGAGGCGCTGCTTGTGGTGCTAGTTGACAACGCGGTGCTGGTGGATGATACTGAGCTCGTGCTCGAAGCAGTTTGGCGAATCACATTGAAATCAATACTATTCAGTGTACAGTCTTCGCAGCTCGCATCCTCGCCATTGACAAGCTCGAAGTGAAAGGAGTGTGTCAAATTCGCACCGTCGATGGCTGCCGCTTTCCAGGTGGTGGAAGTGACTGCTGGCGAAGAGTCACCTAATATGGTGTTAACGTTATGATACGGCGCTGGAGATGATGAGTTCGTGTACACTTACGTGCGAGGACTTGTTGCACATACGATCCATCATCCAGCGGGCCTTGGTAGACTCTCAGAGTAGTGTGATTGAACGCTGTATTCCATCTTATAGTCACTGTGTCGCCCACATTATACTTTAGTGTGTCACCCAACGCCGTAAGTGCGTTCGCTCTCGGCTCAAGAAATGCAAGAGACTGCGAAATGGCAGCGTCTGCAAAGAGACCCAGCAACCATGTCCAAAGTGTCCACTGCAGGGTTAGTCGCATCGCGATGCACGGTGGCGAAAAGCGAGAGGAGGAACAGAGAAAATCTGACTGCATGGTCTTACTGGGCCTTCTTTAACTTGCCTCGGTGCGGTTGGAGCTGTGCGCCGCCTGCAAGGCGATCCCACATGTCGTCAATACTAGTTCAGCCCGTCCGCAGGATGGTGGACAAAGTTTACGGTTGGCGGTACCCGAAGCCGAAATTAGAAAGCACAGCCCTGTAGAATATGCATGTGGCGCTTGACAGTTCCGGGGACCCTTGCATGCTGACAAAACCAACCAGGTATCAGTGAAAGCGATATCATGGATGGAGGATTAGTAAGTCGAAGACCAGATCTTCACGTGACAGGGGGCTGCGCGTGTGGAGTTGAAGCTGAAGCTTAGCTTTTGATGGCTATTGTAAAAGCTATCCTAAGGCGCACAGGAATATTCACCCAATTACACCCCGAACGCCATGCAAACGTGGATTTCATACGCAATGCAGATGCCGGCTATCATACCAAGCCGTCGTACAGCGACAACGCTGACACAATGGTCTCGTCCCGCTTGCTGCCCTCCTACAAATGGTGTTAGCATCAAACACTAGTGCAACACCCGACTGCAACAGGACTTCAACGTACCTTAAATTCCGCCATATCGAGTGAGCCATTCTCGTCCTTGTCCATCATACGGAATATCTTCTTCACTCGCTTCTCCGGCGTATCCTCATCCTCTGGCAGCTTCACCATCGACCCCACCATCTTGTATATCGCCTCGACGATCGCCAACATCTCGTCATAGCTGATCTTGCCGTCGCCGTCGATGTCGTATAGTTGGAATGCCCAGTCGAGCTTATCCTCCATCTTCCCTCTGCTAGTCACCGAAAGTGCGCAGATAAACTCCTTGAAGTCTATGCTGCCCGACTTATCCGCGTCGAAGACGTTGAAGACATAGTCTGCGAAGGAGGAAGGGTCGCCGAAGGGGAAGAACTGCTTATAGATCTTTTGAAACTCGGACTTGGTGAGCATGCCACTTGGGCAGTCCTTCAGGAAACCTGCAATGGCCATTAGCTTCGCTAAGCCATCACGCGACCTGTAGCCGGCTGATCCCTACCCTTATACCATTGCTGTAGCTCTTTCTTGTCAAAATGTGTCGCTTTTTGTAGGTCGCCGAGTTCTTGCTGTGACAGCTTGCTCTGACTGTGCAGGTGGATGGTCAGCTTTTCCTTGTGCATGTCCAAACGCGTCATCCCTGTGCTCTTTGTGATCTCCCTCGCCAGGTCATGCAGCGCAATCCTCAGCGCACACTCCTGCTTGCCCTCGAACACCGGATAACTCTCCGCCACATGGCGCGGTAGGTGGAAAGGCCGTGCCCGAGCATAGTTGAACGCCCCGGACAGTGAGCCTTTGCGCTCATGTCGCCTACTTGGTACTGCGAATGGGTTCACTTCATCGTTGTTCAGAGAATCGGGAAAGGTATCGAGCACCTTCGGTTCGTATATTGGTGTGTCCATGGTTCACCTTGTCTTTGCCGTTGCCAGCCGTCTTTGGAGAAGGCTGTTGTTTAGGCGATGCCCGTGGTAGAAGTTTGGCCAGAACGTTCGCCTTCCGTTGAGACTATTCGATCCATGTTTCTTGCGCGCACTCGCTCGTGTACCATTGTCCTGCAGCAAACGACGAAATAGGAAGGCTCGCTCTCACCTTTTGCCCATCTTCCGCTCTTGAGCCCTATCCGGGCCTACTTCCTAAATACTCCTCACTGGACTGTCGCAGGATACAGATCGTGATCGAGGTTTATGGTGAGTGTTGGAATATTTCGGGATTAGGTCGGTAGCAGTATAATGGACAAAGGCGTGGTGCATGTATTTGCGACTGGGCACGCTGCCCACATGCTCAAAGACATCACACCCCGCCGTCCCGCGCTAGGAAGGAGGCTGTGCAGCGGGATGGCGTTCTTTCAGCAGTATCCGGTGGAGGGGTTGCATTACAGGGCCCTTGAATGAGCGCTTACAGGCCAAATCACCTCACTGATTAGTGGTTACTACCAGAAGCCAACACTGAACGATTTATGTTATAGCGATTCCACTCAAGCGATCAACACTTGATGACCACAAGCTCGCCGAGGGACGCTTGACCCTGCATTAGCCGCTTATGCAGGCTTAGGTAAGATACATAGATGCCTTAGGCACGACATGGAACTTGCCTCGAATGTTGAAACACCCGATGTACGCGTTCACAGATGCGTGTCGGAAGGAACCTAGTAGGACTTACTGTACACCTTGGAATGTCAAAGAACTTACATCTGTAACAACGAGTTCTGGTCGTGAACGGTCGCCCAGGGAAATCTAGCCTTTCCGGGTGCAGCCTCATACGAGACAGACTGTACATGTCGGGAGCTATGGCGACTTCGTACTTCCAGGACGGCGTGACCCCTCTGGGTGCTGGCAGCATTTTATCGCCTATCCCGTCGGCCAGCAGTGCCGCTGCTCCTCGGTCGAATACGTTACAAAATAGGATCACAAGCGTACTATCAGCATCCTACGCGGACCTGGAAATCCGAGATGCCTTGTCGATTCTAGATGAGCGTAGCCTGCAAAACACTGCAGAAGCACGGCGTAACTTGCGTCTTGACGTGCAGGAAGAATTGATAAAGTGCAATGGCGATATTGTCCAGGACTTCGGTAAAGTCGCCGGCCAGCTCAAACGCATTGGAGCTGCCATTGAGAACCTGAACCGAAGTTGCGCAGAGATGCGAAGGCATATTGGTGCCGCGAACCGGGAGACCGGCCCTATGCTGGACGAAGCGAAAACTATTCTGCATGATAAGCGGCAGGTTGAGACCAAACAGCAGCTACTGAACGCTTTCAAGACGCACTTTGTTGTATCGGATCCGGATCTAGCGCTTTTGACATCCACGGCCGAGCCAGTCAACGATGACTTTTTTCGTGTCCTGATCCGGGTGAAGAAGATACACCAAGACAGCCAAGTTCTACTAGGCTCCGAGAATCAGCGCATCGGCCTAGAGATACTGGAACAATTTTCACGGCAGCTCAATGCTGCATTCCAGAAGCTCTACCGCTGGGTGCAACGCGAGTTCAAATCGCTTGACCTCGAGGACCCTCAGATAAGTGCAGCGATCCGGCGAGCATTGCGTGTCCTAGCCGAGCGCCCAACGCTCTTCCAGAACTGCTTGGACTTCTTCGCTGAAGCTAGGGAGCGTATCCTATCGAACAATTTTTACGCTGCGCTCACTGGTGCGCCTGTCGATCAAGATCATCCTGTGATGGGCAAAGCTATCGAGCTCTCCGCGCACGACCCACTGCGGTACGTGAGCGACATGTTAGCCTGGGCGCACTCCGCTACTGTGTCTGAGCGAGAGGCGCTGGAAGTACTCTTTATATCGGAAGGTGATGAGATTGCGAAGAGCATTCAGACTGGCATTGAAAGCGAGCCGTGGTCACGTCAAGATGGGTCAGATGACGCTGCAGCTTTTAATGGCCGAAAAGCCTTGAACGAGTTGATCGACCGAGACCTTACCGGTGTGTTCAGACAGCTCAGGCAAAGAACTGAGCAAGTCATTCAGAGCCACGAAGATGCAACGCTCGCCTACAAGATCTCGAATCTGGTCGTGTTCTACAGCAGCATCTTTGAAAAGATGCTCGGCGAGCAATCCGCTCTACTCGAGAGTCTTCGACCGTTGGCCGATACCGCAATGCGCAGCTTCAGATCCATCATGCGTGACCATGTAGCCAACTTGCACGCTGACCTGGCCATCTCACCCGATGATCTCTCGCCACCGGACTTTCTCGTCGAAGCGCTGGAGACGCTAGAAGTGCTTATGAAGAGCTACGATACCTCCGTCGTAACCACAGACCGTACGCAGCGCATCGAAGGCTTTCAGCCAATACTGCAAGAAGCGCTAGACCCGTTTCTTGGGGGTTGCGAAAACATCACGAGGCGCCTGCGTTCACCAAACGATCACATTTTCGCGCTGAACTGCTTGTTTGCCACCAAGGACGTCTTGCGACGGTACGTGTTCGCTGACCGGACAGACGAGCTGCAGCCGAAGATCGAAGAACACGAGAGACAGCTCACTGTCGCTATGCATGCATGGTTCCTGCGTGAGTCTGGCCTCGACGCGCTTGTAGATCACGTGGCAACGATCGACGACCTGTCTTCTTCATATCAGGATCCTAAGCAGCTGGGCTCTATTGCCCAGCAGCTGGATGGTTTCTTGCCAACCGCAACGGAAGACGCTCGTACCTCCTTTGGCCAACTACAAGACAGACTACTGGTTCGTCGCACTATTGAACAAGCTGCCGAGCACTTCTGCGAAGACTTCGAGGAGATTGAGGGTTTGATTATGCAGGCTGATGAGGTCAGAGCTGCACAGGTCAATGGTGAGGTGGAGGACGAGGTGTTCTTGCGAGATGTCTTCCCGAGGACGGGAGACGAGATTAGGGTATTGCTAAGCTAGACAGCCACCCAGTTGCAAGCGTACATGCCTGTTCTGTACGATGCCGAGCCCTCACGATATGGTACAGAATACTCTCTCCCTCTCAAGCTTCCGCGACCTGCCCTCTCACAGCAACCTCAGAGCCGCTGGATGGTTCCCTTATTCTTGTTCCCATGTGCACTGCTTCACGAGCTTTCTGCTCAACTTCCCGCCCTCTTCTTCTCCCACTCTTCGGGCGTATAGCACTTCGGGGTCCATGCATGTATAGCGGCTATCTCGCCCTTCAGTGTGTTATTGACCAGCCGATGTCTTGCTAGTGTGGTCTTCTTCGCAAACTGTGGCGAGACGATGATTGCCTCGAACATTTGACCGCAGCCACCTTCGATCGTGAGTCAGCATACCATAACACTACTGTCGGAACCTTATGCAGGCATACCTGACAGGTCCGCTATGTCGACATGTGAAGCCTCGAGCTTCTCTTCCAGCGTCTTGCCTAGAGTGTCTGGAGTGATGCCGGTCGAGGCTTGGTTTTCCTGGGCTTCGACGTCTGTCCTTGCGCTCATGCTTGCGATCTCTACCGATGCGGTTGCGTATTCGCGTTTTCTCAATAAGTATTCTTTGAGCGCATTCGTTATCTGATCTTCCTCTTCGCCTTATCGATAGATGATGCAACACTGCAGCTGCAAGCCGCAGTCGCGTCGATAACTTTTAGCGGGAACTGTGATCATCAGCCTCCTGCGCGTGTGTCTCCATTTGCTTGCTCGCGTCAAGAATTCTGTATGTTTGCTGCATCGGCCAGACGAGCATACGGCAGGATGAGCTCGCCGACCATGTCGGCGCCCTACACCAGGGCTGTCGTGAGCGCCATGAGGAAGCTGTAGGTTGACCACGGAACGCGAAAGGTCGCGAGGCGCATGGGTTGACAGTCGCAAAGCTATCCCGAGTACCTGGCAGATAAGAGCTTCGACAATACTGGGTGTATGTGACTTTTTCGACTTCCATATAGTGATGGACACTCACCATATGCAGTGCTGCTCGAAGCGCCCTTCGACCCTCTGCGCCGCCAGATGAACTCTGTTCTTCTCACCGTCGACCTCACGAAAGCCGTCGCAGACGAAGCGATCGATCGGAACGACTCGATCGTGATAGCCTACCGTATGTCCGAGTCCTTGTAGAGCAAGGAAGTAGAACCTGATCGAACGTGAAGCGTAGATCCCATCATCTTCCGAGGTCTCAAGAGCCTGACGTTGAAGGACACACAGCAGCAGAGCCTACTGAGATTGGCAGCAGAGGGCATAAGTGTAGGCATGATGCACCTTGTCTGTATTGTAGCAATGGCTGATAAGATTGTCAGGTCTACAGTCCGCACACAGCAATCGACTGCGCACGAGGTGGCCTCGGTGACTGGCTAGCCGACATCGTCACTGGTACACCTACTGAAGGCCAGGAAGTTCTTGAGGGTGTACCCGAAGATGTCCCTGCTTCGCCGACAAAGCGCTCGCCGATCAAGCAAAATCTGTCTGTCGATGGCGAGGAGCCAGCCACGGAGCAGAAACGGCCGACCTACATGCTACAGCACCACCCATCTCAGCTATCACTAAAAGAGAAAGCCCTCAAACTAGGCAACCGTCAGCATAGACGCTACCCGATCCAAGCAGCCAAAGTCGAAGGACACCCAGGAGCAGGTATGGGCCGTATCGTCCGCTTCTCCGAACCCGTCAACCTCACTCAGATCATCGACCGCATTGGTCTCGGTCTTGGCAATCCGAAAGGCTTCCCAATCGCCGTCCCGCAAGGCAAGCAAGCCGGCGATATGATGATCAGCAGTGTCGGGATCTGCGCCGGCAGCGGAGGGCATCTGTTCTCGGAGATGGAGAAGAACGGTGAGGAGGTTGACTTGCTGTTCACGGGCGAGCTGTCGCATCATGAGGCGCTTGCGGCGATTGAGAAGGGCAAGTGTGTGATATGCTTGTTTCATAGCAACACGGAGAGAGGGTTTTTGCATAGTGTGTTGAAGCCGCAGTTGGAGACGATGATCGAGGAAGAGGTAGGCTCGCGTGTGAATACTATTCATGTTGGAACAGTGGCTGACAAGGATCACAGTGGGAGCGCATACGGCATGAAGAGCGTGCGAAAGACGGAAACAGCAACGAGCTGAACGAGTCTCTGGATGATGATCATGTTGAGGTGCAGATTAGCGAGGTGGATAGAGATCCGTACGGCATTCTGATCTCGAAGGCGGAGGTATGAGAAAGGAAAATGCGTTCAGGATGTGTTGCGCTCGTTCGTAGTGAAAATACTGCGCGCTAAGATACCCCTTGTTATTTGAGAGCATCAGGCGCGTACACATCGATCACGAGAGAACCTTCGTGCGCAAGCCCTCCTCCGCCAACAGCGACATGCCCAAGGATCCTTCCATCGCTACTACTCATCACAACAGCGACGTTCGGCCTCCGGCGCTTCTCAGACTCTAATGATCATTGACCGCTCACCACCATCCCTACTCTGCCGCCAGCTAATACACAAACAGGCTCATCCACTAGATTCGAGCACAAACGTCCTTGCGAACCTCCATTTGATCTTGTCGTTTCTGCATGCGCTCGACGATGTCTCCCGCCTTGACGCCGTCTTCACTTTCGACGATCTCGCTGAAGAATGAACCAACCCAATCGTCACGGTGATCCCGGAATATACAGGATATCGTAACACGGGTGACGGGTGGTTGCATGAGGAACATGTGCCTCCAGCTAGCGGTCTTTCGGCCCTGGGCTAGGGGCACCAACCGCCGGTCGTCGTTGAGGTAGATCTTCCCGCGGGCTAGGTCTTGGAGCAATGTTTTCAGTAGTGAATTGCACTCTTGGAATATGGGAAAGCCCTCTCCTTCTGCATCCTGGTCGTCTGTGGGTGCAACTGCTCGGAAGTCAGTCACGGTTGTCTGATGCTCTTTACTGCTGGCGGGACTCACCTGTATCTGGTGCACTGGACGCTGCTTTGGGAGCGGGAAACAGCATGCGCTGCAATGTCGATGACCCTTAGGATCGTGCCTCGCCAGACCCTGCAGACGCGCTGCCAGATGAGTGCATCTCTCTGTGGTACGTCCAGCAGTATCATTTCAACCAGCTCGGCGATCTGAGACAGCTGGTAGCCGGTTGAAGGCATGTTGTGTGGTGATGTGTGGTATGCGATGTCCCCAATATGCAACGGCCGCGATAAGCAATGTTGGAGGCGTCGCACTGTCGGTGTTTGCAGTGCGGACGTTGAGAAACAAGAAGTGATGGCACTTCAAGTGGAAAGCAAGGGCGGTCACGCGGGTCCGAATCGACAAGCGCCCTCACAAACAGCAAGCACGCGTCCCAGGCTTCAGCTTCTCGCGTTTCAACCTCAGGCAGTCGCCTACGACTCCAACCGCTCGAAATTGTCGCTGCAACACTTGCGCATCTCATTAACCCGACCTATCATACCCAGCTCTCCATCAACTTCCCTCTCTTCGTGCATAGATCATACTCACACCACTGCACCTTCTTCCGCCTTGCACCGCCACTCACAAGACGCCCGGGATTTATGACATGACAACCCTCAAACGTCATCGCGAAAGGTGGACTCTCCGCGTCGGCCAGTATCAGCGTATGCGGCAGTGGGTATAGTGATAGTGAGCCCGCGTAATCCCAGTGAACCGGCCGTGTAGTAAGCGGGAATGGTGAGAGTGTTGATTGTGGGAGCATCGACAGGATGAGTTTCTTGGCTTCCGCGGTCGTGTAACCCTCGCTGGCAGATGCTGCTGCTAGGTCAGGTACGGTGGCGTCCATCATTTGTGTATCGTCTTGCGACACATCTTCGGTCGTTGGAAGCGCACCAGACATTACAATATCTTGCGCCTCGTCGCTGGCAGTCACTCGATCATTGTTCTGCTGTCGTACAGCTTGGCCGACGCGTACGGCGTTTCGCCTGAACCGGCCAGAGATGTCGTCCCTGAACACCACCACCTCATGTGCCGGTCCGAACAAGCTCACCTTCGCTGGGTTGCTCGTCCAGATAGCCTCGCCGTCTACGCCATCTTCCTTCGCCACAACCAACTCCGTCTTCGCAGTGGCAAAGGCGCGCTTGATTCTGCTCGTGAAGATATCGGGCACGCCATCTCTGGGCACTGCCGTACTCGCTCCAGCACTGAACGCAGATGTCCAAGGATCATTATCGCCGGGTACGAAGACCCATGTACTGCTTCGCAGCAATGATGGAAAGTCAGCTAGCACAGCCGCAAGCTCGTTGAAAAACTCCTTGTACTCGATGGAGCCGGTACCAGCGCCGGCCATTGAGGCTTGAGAGCAGAAGTTGCCGGTCAGCACGAACGTCATGGGAGCTTCTTCCTGCGCGGCATACTGCTCGCAAACCTTCCGTACCGCAGAGAGCGTGGAAGGCTGATCAAGCGTAACTTCAGACAAAATCACCATCTTCCTGCGTGATGTGCTTGCCTGTTCGCTTTCCGCACCGACTAGTCTCTGCTCTAGCCTTCTCATCCTCGTACCTACAGCTCGCTCAGAGCCCAAGCCCAGGAAATCAGTCCAGCCGAAGCCTCCGCTAACATCTGCAGTGCCTATATTGATACCGAGCGAGATGTTGCGCTTCTCGACTGGCGGCCCACCGATGCTGAACCCAAGAAACCTTCCACCAATAGTACCACCAACACCGCCTGTATTGCCTAAGCCACTGGATCCGGCGCCAGACCAGTCTTCTTCGTACGTGCCGTCGATCAGCACTATCATGCCGGGACAGAAGTAAGCCGAGTCTTCACCTTGTAGTGGCTGAGCGTGCTGGAGGTCGAGCGAGATGCTGCCAGATGGGTCATTGACCGCCAGCGTGCCAGTTGGTGCGATGACCAGCATTCCGAGCAGTAGATGAGTGGTGCCACCTCGGCCAAGAAGGTTAGCGATGGGCGTGATCTTGTAGAACTGCTGAGCTGTAGCTGTGTCTGATCGTGGCAGAGTCGCTTTGTTGGACGAGAAGGAGGGTGCCTGGAATGCCTCATTGCGCAGTAGCCGTTGCTGAACGATGTTGTACCGTTCTCTGAACAGCGCCGTCTTGTGTGACGGTGGCGGAAATAGTGACGGCTTATTGGTGAGCTGTACAAAATGCTTCTTGTCCATGTCGTAGGTAAACCTGGGCTGCTCGAATGCCGAGATGACTTTCAGCCACGCCCTTGGGTCTTTGCTCGCTTCCTCATGCTCGTCTTCTTCCTCAACCTGCAGCTTACTCATACCAAAACCATTGTTCCTCCCATCCATGCTCGGTCGTCTCGTGACATTGTCAGACAGATCAACAGCGCTGTCGTTGCCAAATGCGAAGCTGCTCTCTCTGCTCAGCTTACTGCTGCTGCTCTTCGCCGCGCCTATACGGCCTCCGGTCATGGATCCCTCGAGTGTCTTGAGGATGCCCTTGAGCTTGGCGTTGTCTTCCACTATCACACCTCCAGACTCAGCCTTCCAAAGCTTCGCCACCTCCTCCAGCACTCTCTCGCCCGTGCCTTCCTCCCGCCATCCTGAGCCACAGTGTCGGCCGATGAAGATTGCTAATCCTTGCAAAGCAGACGAGTTCAGTGTGAGGTTGTGCTTCTTCGTGAAAGTCCGGAATGCAAGTGGCCGTAGTGTTGGCGGTGGGAGCAGTATGGGCAGTATCGTTGGTACGGCCGACTTGAAGGCGGGTGGTGGTGGAGGGCGTTGTTGCTGGGTTGGCGGGAGTGGGTGCAATGGCGTGCCGAATGCCGGTGATGATGATAGGGCAGCATTGTCCACTGACCGCTGTAGGGCCGTCATTGCGTCTTGTACAATGTTGTTACAATCGAGTACGAAGTAGAGGTTTCGGGTCTTCGCCCACTTTAGAGTGGTTCTGAGGGAGACGTGTAGCGCGTTCGGGCCCGTGCTTTCGCGTTCATATGCGACCAGGAACGCGCTGTTTGCGACTTTCGTCTTTCACCTCACCACCATCACTGGATTCTCGCAGACACCCCACGTTATCAGTTGCCGTCAGCGAATCATATGACCAGATGCTCACCGCAGAGATGGTAGACACTCCTACCGAGCCGACGATGAGCACCGAAGAGCTTGCGGTCAAGCTCGAGCAGCTCAAGGCCTCAGCGACGCAGCAGTACTCCCTCAAGAACTACGGCGCGGCCGCCGAGGCGTATAGTGAAGCTGCCGAAGTCCAGGACCAGATCAACGGTGAGATGTCACCCGATAATGCCGACTTGCTCTACCAATATGGGCGCTGCTTGTACCACGTCGCAGTCAGCTCGAGCGATGTGCTAGGCGGCAAGGTGGCAAGCACGGAGGAGCCGAAGCGCAAGAAGAGGAAGGTGGCGCCTGCTGAGAGTAGTGCTGCGGGTGCGACACATGGTGAAAGCAGTGCCGGACTTATTAGAGACGCGCTCAAGGATGGGGAGCAGAAGCTGGCTGAGGAGGTTGTAGAAGCTGCGGTGGAGGAGAAGGACGGCATGAAGACAGAAGAAGCTGCGTCGTCAAGCAAGCCATATTTTCAGATCACGGGGGACGAGAACTTTACCGACTCAGAAGACGAAGACGAAGACGAGGCAGACGCGGAGGCCGAAGAGGAAGAGGATGACTTCGCGACTGCATACGAGATCCTCGATATGGCACGAGTGTTGTTCGGCAGGAAGCTTCTGGAGGTGCAGCAGCATGCAGGCAAAGACACGACTGAGCAGCCCGAGGCGCGACAGCTCAAAGAGCGACTGGCTGATACGCATGATCTGCAAGGCGATCTTTCCCTGGAGAATGAGCGCTTCCAGGATGCTATCAACGACACCCGTGACGCGCTTGCGATGAAGCTGGAGCTCTACCCTCAAGAGAGCAGTTTGGTCGCTGAAGCACACTTCAAGGTCTCGCTCGCGCTGGAGTTCGCATCTGTGACCTCTACCGCTGATGATGACGCCAACGGCAGCTCGGAAACTAAGATCGCACAAGTCGACGAGGGTCTGCGCAAAGAAGCGGCAGATGAGATGAAGAAGGCAATCGCTTCCTGCAAGCTCCGCATGCTCAAAGAGGAGGAGTCTCTATCCCTCCTTGACAGTGCCAAAGCCGAAGAACGCAAGAAGTCAATCGCGGACGTGAAAGATATGGTCGCCGAGATGGAGCAGCGCCTAGTCGATCTGCGCAACCCCGCCGTCTCGCTTTCAGGTGCAACCGGTCTGACAGGTGCGCCAGATGGGAGCGATCCGCTGAGAGGTGTGCTGGGCGCAATGCTAGGTGAGAGTAAGGCGGAGCAGCAGAAGCGCATCGCAGAGGCGACGCAGCAGGCGAATGATCTTAGTGGGTTGGTGAAGCACAAGAAGAAGCCGAAGGTGGAGGAGGCGACGAATGGCGCGGCGGCAGGAAGTGACGGAAAGGGGAAGAGGAAGGCTGAGGAGATGGATGGGACCGAGAGCGCACATGAGAAGAAGGCGAAGGTTGAGGATGATGTCTAAGGGCGGTTGAAAGAAAGCTCATTGTAGGATACCCCATAGCGATCGCCGTTTTCGTTACGGGCAGCTTTAGCTTGACCATGCTGCACGATCGACCAACGATAGCTACAGCATTGTTATTGCACATTGACCTCAAGTGAGGATACTGGAACCCACATCGCTAGTCTTCGTGAGAACACAGAATCCGGGCTTGGCGCATCACATGCCAGAGTGCAGCACCTTCCAAAGCTATCAACATACAGGAGCCTGACGTCACAAGGCACATGGCCCTTCCCTCTTAGATTGAGATGTAAACGATGGAACTTCGCACAGCCTCCGCCGTTGCTTTCTTGACATAAGACGCCAACCGCTTTCTGCTGTTCAAGCAGCCTCGCTAGCGACGCAATGGAGCATATCATCAACAACTCGGCCGCCATGAGCCTGGACTCGCCGTCTATCGCTGCGCCGATCACTGCCTCGCCACTGCTCGACAAGCTGTCGGTCGAGGTCCGTATGCAGATATTCAGAGACGTCCTGCTTTCAAGGAAGACGATGTACGGTTTTTCCTCGTTCCGTAGGAGCACAGGCCGCTCCGCCGGACGCACGTGAGTGAACAAGGCTCATTATGGGCATTCCTCAAGTCCTGTCTAAGAAGTAGCAGATTCGAAACCCCAGCTCTGTTCACTGTCTGCAAGCTCATCTCCACGGAAGCACTCGACGCATTTTTCGAAGAAAACACCGCTGTAATCAAGGTCAGCCGTGCGGACAGCTCCTACTCTACGCCTGACAGTGACTTGGTGCCTCTCGCAAACTGCGAGCTGCCGCGCAACGTTGTGCTAGAAGGCTGGTTCGTTAATGACAACGTACTCACACAGGCCATCAACTTTTGCGAGCAATTGCCAAAGATCAAGGCTATTGTT
>Ga0058704_10000715_pt1 | contig 16330 bp, 18 predicted proteins | sample AgamicMgSfe_FD_71363 | JGI IMG/M metagenome (GOLD analysis project Ga0058704, IMG submission 71363) | Agave microbial communities from Guanajuato, Mexico - Mg.Sf.e | ecosystem: Host-associated > Plants > Phyllosphere > Phylloplane/Leaf | place: Guanajuato, Mexico | collected 2012-05-30
GTGCAAAACAGCTTCTTCATCCAGTCTTCGACATCGCCGTGTAATGCCTGCCACAGTCTGTCCAAGTTCCTATCGATGACTTCGGCACCGTCGCTTGCAGTAAAGAGCTTCCAGTACGCAAGCCGTGGGCTGCCTGTCATTCGCTCTGTAATATCATTTGCGCGGGCTAGATTAAACGGCTCGGAGGAGGGGACCATGTATGCGACGTTTAGCAAGACTACGCCGCTGATCCGATCTCGCTTGTGGAGGTAGAGACGCTGAGCAAGTGCGCTGCCCCAGTCGTGACCGATGACAACGGTGTGTGTTGCGTCTTCGTTGTCCAAGATGTCGGCCAGATCGTCGGCTTGACCCTGGTACGCGTATAGCGTTGTATCTGCGGGCTTGTCGGTGCCTGCGTATCCTAAGCAATCGGGGATGATGGTCTTGTTTGGCAAGTCGGAGAGATTGCTGATAACGTCCTTCCAGAGGCGTGCTGAGTCGGGGAAGCCGTGGAGAAAGAGCAATGTCGGGCACTGCTTGATGCTTCGGTCAGAGGTAGAGACATAGTACGTGTACTTAAGCGACCGGCGCGTGGTGAACTCTGTGCGCTGGAGTCGCTCCATCGCTCTCGGAAGTGCCTGTCCTCTTTGTTGCGCTTTGATGATTAAGGGTGATGGGTCGTTGGCAACGTTGTTTCATTGCCAAACCTGTTGCCAACGTGTTGCAACTCCCCTTCTCAGCCAAATTAGTGTTGGCAACGCTGTTGCGAACGACTACTGATCTTTTCCTAACAAGTTTCTTACTGTTACCTCCATAGCAACGTTGACAAAGGTTGCAACATCTTTGAAGACCCGCTGAGGACGGGTATCGCACGGCACCTGGTCCGGATCACTGGTGCCGATCTTGATCGCGTGGCTATAGCTAGCTTGTCCATTTACCCGAACCGGAAAGAGCTTCGGCATGCCTTGGCACCTTGGGATACACATCGTGATATCGGGATCTCATGTGTATGCGAGTAGACCCTGGACATGCTGTTCACGTTGTGCCACTGCGAACGCATGTCGAACATGCGTACCTGCCTCATAGGGAAGCGGTGTTGACTCTTGAGTCTTGAACGATACCACTTCGTTTCAGGGATACGCATAACCCCGCGGAGGGCCGTGACCTGCCGCTTACCGCTAACGCAAGTGTCAAACGTGGTTTCCATGGTTCATAAAGCAGGCTAGGACAGGGGGCGTACAGTAGCGAGGGACAGGAATATAGATTGTCTTCCACCTGTTTTCTGGACGCCTCTCCCGCCTGGCTCCAAACGCGCAGCTCGTTCGATCTGCGTAGCGACTGCAGCGTGATACGTACAGCGTTCGCTCCATCACATCACACTCCACAGCGGAACGCGTGCAGATCTGGCGACAGTAACCCAGGGCGTGCAGGGCACAGGGCAGAATACGAAGCTCAGTTGGTCTGACGCAAGATGAGACATTGGACCGTTTAGGCTTCAGCGGGCGGGTGGTTTGACGAACAGCAAGTGGTCGCGACAGGTATGGCCATGGACGTACGGCCACGACGGCCAGCAATGGCAGTAGTCGTGCCACCTTCACCATCTCCACGAGAGGCGCAGAAGTGGGATCGGATACAACGTACACAATCGCAACCGCCGCCCGAAGATCGAGAGCGTCGGCGCTCCAGTAAAAGCAGCAAGAAACGCGCGCCCAATCACGTCAAGAGCAGACCCGCGAACCCAGCAGTCATCAACTCCATTCTGGACTCCTTCGACGCGCTTACTCCGCCTCCAGCCATTCATGCGGACGATTATTACCCCGAATCCGCCAGCTTAAGCAGTAAACGCTCGCGCACCCATTCGTCATCGGATGGAACACTCTCAACGATGGCGAGTGTCGCGCGGTCATCCGGCTTTGGTATGGAGTATGGCACTGGCCTGTCCCTCTACGACGAGACTGGCACAAGCGATGCCGCGCTGCCTCCTACTATCCGCACTACACGATCAAACCTGTCGACTCCCGTCTCGCCTCTGCCACATCGCACCGGTGACAGTGGAAGCAGGCTTTTGCGGCCAGCTTCCATTATTTCGCGCACAAGTTCGTACTCAAGCTTGACGAAAGAGAGGGAGAGCGGGTTCAGGAACAAGCACAGCGCAGAGAGCTGGATCAAGCAGACGCAGAAGTCACGGGATCAAGAGTCAATCACTAGCGAGAAGTCCAGCACAAGTCGCAAGAGTCTGAGGCGTGTGACCTCGAGGGAGCACCTGAGGCAGGCTGTGAGTGCAGAAACTCCGGTTTCGCCTGCGGCCGCTAAGTCGCCTGCTAAGACTGGCACGGAGCGCATAATCACAAAGGCAGCGGCTCCGTCACCAAACAGCAAGGCGCGATTGTACTTGAACGACTCTACTGCGAGCGAGGAAAAGGTGACAGTAGACTCGCCAGTTTCAACAACTTCGAACAACAGAGTCTCTGAAGTCCAAAGTAGCCCTCGCAGCAGCCACCAGACAGCTGTGACGGAGCAGGCCACTCCAGGCCACGCCACACCAAAGCGATTCTCGCCGGGAAAGAGTTCAATCGTGGATTCCATACCCACCCGGACATCTTCACTCCATCATCAGAGCAGCAGTCCAGCTTCGCGCAAGAAGCGTGCCAAGAAGTCGAAAACTCTGACAGTCACTACGACCCACGTCGAACGTCCAGTAGTGGTGCAGAGATCTCAATCCATACCAGAATCAAGCTGGGCAGACTTGGGTGAAGACGACGAAACTGTGAAGCGCATCCGACAACTACGAGAGCAGCGCAAGTCGCGTATAGAGGAATCGAAAACTTTTTCCATCCTTGCCGAAATCCCAGCCGCTGAAACCGTACCGAAAGAGACCCCTGTCACCGAGCTGGCATCCCGAAGGAGCCAGGACAGCAAGCGAGCATCCCGCGTTAGACCACTAGCCAATCGAGCTTCCACCGAGCCACCCATCAAGGCGCATAGGGTATTAGGTATCACTGACGACACACCAATGCCTGTATTGACCGGGTCTGCTATCGCAATTTCTCCACGCGCTATAAGCAAGTCACCTGAAAGGCTGCGCCGACCTCAGTCACGCTTGGTCGATAAAGTCAGTCCGTTGACGTATGAAAGACCGGGCACAGCTGGTTCGCCTACTCCACCTCTGTCTTTGGATTACTCGTACGCACAAGCGATTGACGCGCTGCAACAGATTGAGGGCGAACTGCGACGCGAGAAGGTGCACGGACACAAGCCGTCAGCCGCCTCCATCACAATTAAAGCTCTTGATTTGCCACCATTAGCGACGCGTTATACACCGCCGTCACCTGAAGCCGTGCATGTGAGGCCCAAGAGCGCCAAAGCCGAGACTGCGAAGCGAAAAGTGGAGCCTCAAACGCGGTGGACGTCCCACCACCCAGACCTTCCACTGGATTTCGACAAGAGGAAGAGTCGGCGAAAGTCGATGAGCGATGCGCGTCGTACGCGCTACCTCGAAGATGAGATCGAAGAAGCTCGCCGAGACAGTATTGAGGATGCTGTAGTGGAGTACTTGTATGCTCCACGTCTGAACCAGAAGGTGCACCACCCTGTCACTGGTCGTGTCGTCAGCTTCTCTGAGGTTGGTGATCCGGGTGGTGCTGCGGTGTTCATCTGTGTAGGCATGGGTCTGACGCGGTACGTGACGGCATTCTATGATGAGCTGGCAACTACATTGCGATTGCGCCTAATTACAGTCGACCGGCCGGGTGTTGGCGCCAGTGAGGCATACCCACCGACTGATCGAAGTGGACCTCTCAATTGGCCTGATGATGTTCTTGCTATATGTCAGCAGCTTGGCATCACCAAGTTCAGTCTGCTAGCGCATTCAGCTGGTGCCGTCTATGCGCTCGCAACAGCGCTGATCCTGCCGCATATGATCAAAGGCAAAGTGCATCTTCTTGGGCCTTGGATACCACCGAGTCAGCTGGAAGCTATTTCACATCCCACTGCGACTAGCCCACCAGCTGGCGCTCTGCCTCGAAGCCAGCGTATACTTCGAGTCTTGCCGACTTCGTTCCTGAAGGCTGCCAATTCTTCTTTCATGACTGCTACTTCCGCCTCGCTCAAACCTGCCACCAAACGGCAGCTGGATGCCGCGAAGCGTCAGCAGCGCGAGCAGTCTCTCTCGCCAACAGGAGGGCCTGAACGGCCACCTACTGCGACCCGTCCGGACTATCATCGACGGGAGTCAATGATGCAGATGGACCAGTTCATGCCGGACGTCAATGCGATGGAGAACTTCCCAATCCCGATCAAGGAGGAAGAAGAGGATGGCGACTACCTCGCCGTCCGTCACGGCTCACTCGACCTGTCCGCGACTGCAACGCCCACTGACCCGAACTTCAGTTTCGCTTCCGAAGCTCTCAATGCTGCAGAGCATGCAGAGAAGGAGCGCAAGACGGAGTACACGACCAGACTTACGCAACGAATATGGGAGCTAGCGACGCGCGATAGTAATCCTGCGACAGACTTGCTGGTATGTCTAGAGCGACACCGCGAGATCGGCTTCCGTTACACGGACGTTACCCGTGAGGTCGTCATCACACATGGATCCGAAGATAAGCGTGTGCCTGTCGGCAATGTCAAGTGGCTCGCTGAACAGATAAACGCCCGTACTCGAGCAGGCTTGGCAGGCGGTGTTGCTGGAGATGCCGTGCCGTTCAGCAGAGATGGCTGGGTTGATGAGACGCACTCGCATGGTGGCTGCGAGGTCCGTGTGCTCGAGGGCGAAGGTCATGGACTCATGGCGAGTGCGCCGATCATGAGCGATGTATTGACTGAGATAGCTGGATAATCCATTGGACAGGAGAAGGCCCGTGTGGCTGTGGCTAAGTAAGCTGTGAAGCAAAGCAGATGATACCTCTGTTTGCGTAATTGGGCTATGATGGCGAGACTCAGAAACTCATGTACAGGCTACAGAACTGCGGGATTGGGCCTGACAGCGGCGCTTTCAGCAAGATACCCATGTGGCAGATGTGATGTACTTAGTATACTTGAAGCCGATAGGATCACCTCAGGCCCTGGTCAATGTCATGCATCTCATGTTGTCATTGGCCGATCAAAGTGCAGTGGTTAGCCAGATCTGAACGAAAGCGGTCTCCGTGCGCTTTCGTCGAGGTTGGCCTAGATGTCATCGACTGTTGCTGTATATGCGACGCAATGACGAGACCACAGATCGATGTCGACGAGTTTGGACACCACGCTACAAACGCATACGAGCTCGTCCACACTGGCCTATAGCAGAAGCCATCATTGCAGCCTCTGATATTCGTCCGTATCGTATACATTGGAGTACTGATGTTGATGGTACGCTTTTGCTGTCTGTGCGCACCGGCGCATATACGCTTGGTTATGTAGCTGGTCCTAAAGGGCTGACTCGTCTAAGTTCAGCTCACAGCCTTACTGTAGCCGCCGCCTGCTGCGACCTTATTGGTTAGCACTTTGACTTCAACTCTTTGCAGCTTTAATCGATACGCCACCTATGCATCTTCGCCTTCTGATACCGCTCAGTAACGATTCCAGAGTACAGCAAGACGAGCGCGACAGAACCGCTAATAGAACAATGTCAGGCCATTAGTCTCGAACACCTGGGCACACGGTAACTTGCAAGCGACCCACCCGAGACACGTAGCAACGGACGTCTGACAGCGAACCAAAACGCGTACGATTCCCTGACGGCCTGCGGTCTGCTCGTCAGTATGGCTGCCATTACGAGAAGACACAGGCCTTATCACATTGTTTGCATCCGCATATTGCCCAATGCGGTTGCTTGTCATCGGCCAAGCCAACGTGTAGCGGACGTCCAGGTATCTGAGCTGCGCCCTCAACCATGAAGATGCGTATACTCGCCCACGTAGACTACTCACTTTGTCTCAGCCACCAACATCTCCGGGATGACCACAGTGCCGCTGGAGCGCAAGGCTTCAGATTCTGGACTGCATCAAGACCTCATGTTACACAATGACGAGGAAGACTGTTTGTGGAGCGGTTGACAAACGCAAGCGAAGCTACACCGCAGGCTAGCCCATCAGCGATAGTGGTATCTGCTTCCGGCGGCAAATATTGAATCGTTGGTTGAGATGGCTCCGACTGGCCAGGAACAGGGAACGATTGGGCACCATACCCATAGTTGAGACCAACGTGCCTTTCCAAGTGCGACCAGGCAACGCCGTTACCGGCCAGCTGCCGTCCAACGGCTGTAGGTTTTCACGAGGTGGCCATAAATGTACAGCCGAGCACGCTCACGAGCTTTGTCAAGAGCTATCCGAGCAGCACTGCTTGCCACGGCGGGTGCGCCGTGTTGGTACCTTTGCTTATTCGCATGCTCATTCGTCGTGTTCGAGTCCAGCTCCGCGACTTCTGTATCGAGTTTCGGTATTGTGTGAGCGCGAAGCCTTGGGCTGTCGTCTCATGTCCGTGTGACGGAGAGGTCGCATTAGATTGGTATCAAACGAAGCCCCCAGCGCGTCTGGGGCACGGGAGTCGTTCCTGAGCAATTGGCAAGTCAAGCATGCGTGTATATAAGCCCTTACCGCTTCCCAAGGGTATGTGATCATACCACAGCCTTCCTTGCCTTCGTTGGACCTCGAGACTTTAACTCCGACACAGCGCAATTCGCCAACGGTGAACCGACCTCGACCGTTCTCTCGCCTCAGGGGCGACCTAGAGAGAGGCCATGAGACTTTTCGTCACAGTCACCAAGAAAGCGACGGGAGCTGTGGGAGTCAGCAACACCGCCGCCGTAGTAGAGAGGGAGACTGCGTATGTTGGCATGGCCAGCGTCACGAGCTGGACTCATTCCACCATCAGTGCTAATCCATCACCACCAGGGAGTTGGCCAACCTTCCCGATCTCAGCGACAATCTTGGTGCCCTCAATCTCAACGATGAGTTCTTGGGCAGAGAGATACCGCAGACGGCCTCAATGAGCGTCAATTACGTGGGACCGCGTAACACCGATTACACAGTGGCTTTCCGTGGGACCAACGCTCAGATCCCGCTGTTAGAGATTCCAATCTACCGGACTTATAACTCACGCCAAGGAAGGCCCACCTCAACTATTGCAGTGCTTCAACGTGGACCTGGAGACCCTTTGAGAGTCGCAGAAAGAGGATGGAGCAGAGAATACGAGAAGTCTTACCAGATCGACAATGCCGTCTGGACAGAGAAGGTCTTCGAGCTCTGCAGGATCCTTGGTCATGAGCTGAAGACCATGCCATTCCTCGACCAAAAAGTCCCCGGGCATTTCTCCGCATGCCACCCAGAGAAGCAGTTAGCCGCATACCACTTCTTCAGGGACGGAGGCAGAGCCGCAACGATCCATGTCTCGACCGAGCCGTGTCAGGATTGCTTACGCTTTTTCCAAGCCCTTCGGAAGAAACAGCGTCTGCAGTTCGAGCTGACGGTGGACGGAGAGACAGTGAGGTACTAGGATGTACCCACGCGTGGTGTTTGCGGCAATGTATGAAGTGGCTGACTAAGAGGAGACGCGCTGTTTGTGACTGATCATTATCACAGCCGGTTTCCTTGCATCAGGGTGGGTTTCGGTATACTAGTATCGTCAGTCCTTTCCATGCTCTGGAGGCATGCAGTGTAAGCTAGCTCAATCTCTGTGTAATCGACGCTGGCAGTCGTTCCGAGACAGATTGAACCATCTAATGTTACGAGCACCGATGCGTATGAAGCTCCATCTCTCTGACCGGCTGAGGCTCGTACTGTATGTGCGTATCCGTCACCACCCTACTGGCCCTTCCAATTTGAGACGGAGGCAAATTGAAGTGAAGTTAAGTTCGAGCGCTGATTATCTGCGGCTGCCCGAGCAGACTCCTTCCTCAGGCGGACGTGTGGGTCAGCAGTAAGACTAGATATGCCGCCAGAGATACTGGCGTATGCTCTAGCGGACTCGGCATGCAGGCATTTTCATCGTGCGTTATTGAGCGGTGACTTGAGTTGGTGACATGAAGGATCATATATCGCTCCGTATCCATGCTCGCGCAGTGGTCATACGGACTGTACGTACCGTCTTACGCAATGTGCGCCGGGCGATAGCAACTCCGCCTTATACCCCCCTGCAGACATCTGAGCAGGGCGCGAGGACTGTCCGATCTGTTTTCCCTATTCGGCAACCCGACATGCAACCTCCCCGCGCTCTTCCCACCCGGCAGCGCCCGTTGGCTGGATGACGCGAAATACGGTGTGGACCGCTCCCACACCTTAGTTCAACGACCGCCTCGTGCGTACCTTGTCGACGTCAAATGCAGGTTTGACGCCGATCACAGGTATGGACTCAGTGGGTAATATCTCAATGGCACGATCCGGCGCGTTTATGCAGGTGTTCTGTTTCTTCTGATTGTGTACATATTTCTAGGATCTCCATATCATTCATCTGATCATGCACTGACTTTTGTCTCTACTCGACCCTTCTTACAGAAGGCTGGATAATTCCGTACCGATGTCACAGGTGGTGTGGCAAACAGTGGCCTTATAGCACTCATCACTCTATTCTCCCCTAACGTCCTAACGGCCATCTAGAAGGATACAAGGTAAACATAGACAATAAATAGCCCTCGGAAATGCCTCGAAAACCTCGCCCGGAAGTCGACTACAGCGCCGACCCCTACAGCTGGGACGGCCTCTCAGGATGGAAGAGCTACCGCACCCTCCGACCCTTTCGTGGCATGTACTGGGACGTCCGGCGCCGTCTCCCCTGGTACTGGACCGATGTCACAGATGGCTTCACCTACCGCACCTTCGCCGCCACCGTACGAATCTTCTTCGTCAACCTCCTCCCCGCCCTCGCCTTTCTGCTAGACATGAATCGCCAGACAGGCGGCTACTTCGGCGTCAACGAGGCCCTGCTCTCATCTGCGCTGGCAGCATTCGTCTTCAGCATCTTCTCTTGCCAACCGCTTACTGTAGTCGGCATCACTGGTCTGATATCCTTGTTCAACTACACTATCTTCGACATAGCTAAAGCGCAAGGGATCCGTGACCTCTACCCGGAGTTCCTGGCCTGGTGCGCTATCTGGGCAGCTATCACGCACTGGATCGCCGCCATCAGCAATTGGTGTGATTACATGCGCTTCATCACCGACTTTTCCTCTAATGCTTTTGGCATGTATGTCGGCACTATCTACATGATCAAAGGCTTCGAGGAGCTCTTCGCACAATTTTACGAAGGCGGGCGAAACTGGGTGGGAGGCTATCTCAGTGTCGTGATAGCGTTATGTTACTGGTTTAGTGTGTATGGGCTGGAATTAGTGGGCTCGACAACTTTTTTCACGCCGACGATCAGGAAAGTGTTAAGCGACTACGCGTACCCAATTGCGACAATCTGGTGGACGGGGTTCTCTCACATTCCGGGCAGGATCACGGGAGCACACTTGCAGAGGCTGACGCATACGCATGCTTTCTACCCAACAGTGGACCGGCCATGGCTGGTACCTTTCTGGAATCTGCCGGTGAAATGGGTCTTCGTCGCCTTACCTATTGGCATCCTGCTGACGATGCTGTTCTACTATGATCACAATGTCTCGTCCCTGACAGCACAAGCGAAGCAATTCCCGCTCCGCAAGCCGGCTGGCTTTCACTGGGACTTCTTTCTACTAGGAATTACATGCTTCGTCGCGGGCATTATTGGTATACCACTACCCAACGGTTTGGTGCCGCAGGCGCCTGTGCATACGGACGCTTGTACAGAGTATGTAGATCGACTGGTGAAGAGTAAGGAGAAGGATTACGACGAGGAGCCCGAGTCTGTTTCGAACGAGGGAGAGTGGGTGGGACATAATCGGAAGGCCATTGATGCGACGATGGTGCATGAACAGCGGATCTCGCATTTCATCATGTGCCTCGGCTTCGTGGGCCTCATGACAGGCCCGCTGTTGGATGTCCTGCACACCATGCCAAGAGCGTTGTTCAGCGGTGTGTTCTTTGTTGTGGGTTGGGGTGGTATTGCAGGCAACGGCGTCACGGCGAACTTGATGTACATCTTTCGCGAACGGCGGTTCGTCGACCCGGGCGAGCCGAGACTGACGGTGAAGAAGTGGCGGATCGCGTACTACATCTTCTTTCAGATGTTCGGCGTCGCAGCGAGTGTGGCCATCTCGCAGACGATTGCCGCGATTGGATTTCCGGTTATCATCTTGTCGCTGATTCCGCTACGGTGGGTTATCCTGCCGAGGATATTCACAGAGCATGAGCTGCTGGTGCTCGACTCGCCGACAGCGGACGCGGATGTTGTGTTAGCGTCCATGGGCGGACGACCGACACTGCCGGAAGTCAGGCTTGCGGAGGAGAAGCGCAGGCAGAGAGGCGAAAACGGTGAGGAGGGTGCGACCAGTAGTGGGTCGAGTGGCGATGTTACGGGTGGAGGTATGCGGAGTAGAGATGGGTTTAAAGACGAAGAGGAGAGGGAGATTGATGAGGAGAAGAACAGAGCGAGTGCCCGAGAGGGTATTGAATCAAACTTGAGCACAGGACATGCATGAGCGTTGATGACGAGGCAAAATCATGGATGGCATAGAAACAGACATGAACGGCAGGAGCGATTGCAGGTTAGGCGCAGAGGCGTGGTTGCCGTTTTCACTGTGGTTAGGTAGCTCATTCTGAATGTTGAGCTGCACCTTCCGTTTGCGTGGTAGGATCACCCTCCCTCCGAGATGATAATCATCAACGCCGCCGCCATTGCTCTGCGTAGAGCAAGCTCAGCAAACTCCGTCATGCCGCTAACGCCACCCAATGTAGTCGCTAGAACGCTTCATTCATGTCGTTGTTAGTCGTTCGCTTACTGGTTTGCTGAGAGCATCACCGTTGTTTCAAGCTGTTGAGCATCGCCTGCTCTTTCTCTGCCGCCTCGAATGGGTCGCCGTAGCGGTCTGTCACGTACATGCGTTAGTGTTTAGTGTCTCGCTCCACCTCATTACTCACACAACCTCCTACAGGACTTCGGGACAGCACGGTCGACTTACTCCTCACCATGCAATCCCGATGCGCCAACCCGTCCCACGCTCTCTGACTCTCGTCCACCGCCTTCTTGTTCAGCCACGCATACCCAGGCTCCTCTTCGATGCGTGCCCAGGTGTAGCCACTCGACGGGTGCGTCTTGGGTGGGAAGTCTGCCTTCGCCTTGCCTGCGTTCCCGCTCATGGTTCTGATGGTGTCGTCGGCGCCGTTGCTGATGGTGTAGAGTGGGCGTTTGCCGTTGGCGTTCGCACTTGTAGCGCCGGATGCGGATGTTGGCATAGCAGATGTGAAGCGTGTTTGGTGATCGTGGCCGTGTTGGGAGTCTGGAGGTGAGAGGATCGAAGTATTGATTGTCTGCTCCAGTGGCGTCATAAGGTCTGACTCGGCTTCGGGTGAAGAGTCGATGTCCATCTTAGCAGCCTGATGTTTGCTGCTGCCTACCCACGGAAAGTGATGTGGCAGCCAAACAGATGTCACGAACGCATGTGAAACGCGCCTGGAGAGATCAGGGCCTAAGGCATCCTTTGCGCGGAGATCGAAAGGTGGGGTGTCAATGTGGGGCGCCCATATGTACGGAGTAATCTAGATTCGAAGTGCGCCCGTACAATGCTTCGCACTTTCCACCGCATCAGAGCCTGTTGTAGCGATCGCGCCAGAGAAGTCAAGGAAGACGCTTACGACGCGAGCACCTTTAGAAGCTCCATTACGATACTGCGCGCGCGGCATGAGCAAGAAGGGCGCGGTCCCTGATGCTTGGGATGATGACTGGGTGAACGCTGCAGATGTACGGCTCGAGTACAGATCTCGCGGCTAGCAGACAAGCTGACAGGCTCGTAGACGCCGGAGGCAAACTCTCCCCAGCCCGTACCGAAACTCACCAAAGCCGAGCGCAAAAAGCAGCACCAAGACCTACAGAAGCAGCTATGGGACACGGCCGAAAATCCGAGCCGCAACCACTGGCTCGAAACGCAGGGCGTCGTACCGCTGAAGCAGGAGTTTAGACCGCAGCTGACACTACTTAGTCGCAAGCCCGCGCTCGCGAAGAAGGATGCCGCAAATGGCGTCGCAAACCTGAGTCTGGAAGACGAAGGCGATGACAGTGAAGAGGAGGCGCGTAAGAAGCGGGAGACCGACTTCGAGGAGCGTCAACGTAAGGCTAGAGTCGAGCGTGAAGAGAAGCAGAGGAAGTACGCTGAGGCAAGAGAGCGCATCATGGGCACTTCTACACCTGGGTCACCGGCGATAGGCTCTCGGGAGAGCTCACAAGGACGCGATGCCAGAAAGCCAAGGCCAAGAGGCGGTGGCAGCAATAAGGTCAGCAGACCGACATCTGCGGATCAATCGCCCGCTCCTACATCATTTGCGCCTGCAGGTCAGCTGTTCGACCCGGCTGATGTGGCAAGACGGATAGCGAAGCCAAATACGCCTACGCTTGATGCGCCGTCAAGGCAACCGAGAGGGCCTGAAAGCAGCGGAAGAGGTGGGTTCGGTTTCGCTGGACGCGGCGGCAAGGCTCCTGTCTGAAGCCGCGACCTCTAGTCCCGTCTGAGCTCTGTGCGAGACGAACATGCACCGAATTGCTCTCCGGATTGACCCGAGCTTTGCGACCAGCAACGCAGTCTCGGCAGCAAAACTGTCCGAGAAGTCATGATCACACGTCTAATCCGACCGGCAAGACTGGCGCCACAAACGCTTGCAGTTGGACAGCGCCCCGGCATCTGATCACGATTACAGCAATGTTCACGTCGACAACGTAAGTGAATAGTACTAGTCTGCACCGGCCATCCACGTCGCGAAGGAAATCGACGCCGCCGAAATTTCTGGATACTACGCCCTAGCCAAGACCCTCGTGGCTGAAGTCTACCACAATACGTACGGTGTCTCACACCTACCGAATTGAAAATGACAACATTAAAACACATGGAGGTAGGCGTTGGGACTATGTTATGCTCAGTGGGGCAAAGGAGCGTTGCAAATGCGGACGGTCCTACGTCTCCAAGACCGGCGTCACGTCTGTGCACAGAGTCGGCCAATGGCCAAGTCTTGGAACGCATTGCTTGGAAACCGCAAGAGCTCTTAACAAAATCCCTCCATGATCGTGATAGGGCTTCGAATCAAATGTTCATCGTTCGGGACTATCGGGAGAGAAGTTAGACTGCGTTCCATTTCGTAGTGCTTAGAAAGGTAGTAGTGCCGCTGGAGCGGGGGAACATGACTTTGCGGTCGAGTGTTATGAGGCGTGTATGTCGATTCAAGAGTCGAAAACGGCGTAGAGTGGGTGGCTATGGGAGCCGGGCGCTGTGGCGTGCGACGTGAATGTGACCTTGTGATTGCAGAACCTGAGACGTCAAACACATGTGCAACGTGCAGTCTCCGCATTCCCGGATACAGAAAACCTCTCGTGCTCGGCAGCAACACAACATCTTCCTTCTTACAATCAGGAACAATTTAACAGGGCTTTTAATGAAAATTGAAGCTGAGCCACATTGCCTACCAATCGCAGATCGCCCGACAACACTCCGCTACCATGTCCTCTCAAGAAGACCGCCGCCGTGCCATCGACCAAGAACTCATACGGCACATTGACATTAAAGGCTCGCTATAATGCCCCGATCATCCCGGCTTCTGCACTTGTCCTAAGGCGAGGCAGCTGGACCCACGCACTCATCCCGGCACGATGTACAACTTCGTACTAGGTTGGGAACGAGCCTTCCTCGGCTGCAACCACGGTTCAGTATTCACTGGTGATGAAGCGAGTGCGGAGACCTTCAAGCAGCTTGGCGGTGGCGGGACTGTGAGAGATGTCGCTAAAGGCTTCCTCGACCAGGCACTGCCCCATCCCACGCGAGGCGACCATGGCTTTCATCAGGCCTGCTACATCACGGAAGGATTTGGTGAAGGTTATGCTGGCGCATTGGGCGGAGAGGGTTAAGCAGTTGCGGTCGATGTGGATGGCTGAGAAGGAGATGCGGCGCGGGTGATGTCAGGTTCGGGAGCAGGAGAATGGGGAGCATGTGCGAAGGGTGTCTAAGGATGACGATAAGGCCGTCTGCGAGATCATCTTCGGTCCGCCTGGGCACCGGGTGAAGGGCCATGCAATTGCCTGGCTGGAGGGTGGTGTGGTGAGGTATCGACCGGTGGATATAGCCAACTGCCATGACGGGTGCGGACACCAAGTCAGGGACATGTGGGAGTTGATGCAGATCTTAGGTAAAGATAAGTTTCAGAAGAACTTCGATATTCTACGTGGTTGAGACTACCATGCGGCACGCCAGCCGTCGCAACATATGCGGCGCTAGTGAGGCCTGGGCACGAGAAGCGTGAGCAGTGAGCAGCGAGCACTTAGAGCTATCATGAGCTCGACGAACGGGAGTACTCTCGAGTATAGGGTGCCTGTGTGATTGGGTTAGTTGACGCTCTACACCTAGGTACTTTGGGCGACGATGTAGCTCTACTAGCGTAATATTGTGCTTTGTTCCCGCCGTTCTCCATGCTTCCGTTGGTATCATAATGCTCCAAGAAGACGATGAATGGCATATAATGTCACCATGCGACGGTGACGGATTGCCTAACGCCGAGGCAGACGCTTGGGCCCAAGCCATATATCTACCTTCTTCATCCGGTACCTGTAGCCGAAACAACATCGTCCACGCTAGTGACGCTACGCCTAGTAGTGTTCGTTTAGAATACCTGTCGTAAGTCGGTGAGGTTGCTTCGTCGAACATCAAGGTGTTTGTGTCGCTCCACGTCCACCATGTTCCCCCCTCTAGCTCTCTTGACATTGGCAGGCCCGGCACTAGCCCACGAGATCAGCTTCCCTCCTGTCTCAGGCGTACAATATCCGTTTGGCAGCGCTGGCATCAATGGCGTTGATACAGACCTGGACGTCTCCAGTCCCATGTTTTACGGGTTGATGACATACGCCAACCTACCGTACGTCCATTGCTTAGCCGCAGACGGCAAGGACCTTGAGAAATACGACATTGCCATCATCGGAGCACCTTTTGACACAGGCGTTACCGCACGTCCTGGTGCACGCTTTGGACCGAGTGGTATCCGAGCGGGCTCACGTAGAATCGCACCGGATTTCGCCTACAGCGTCTATACTGGCCGCAATGCTTTCTTGGATTGGGCCAAGATTGTTGACTGTGGAGATGCTCCCCTGACTTACCTCGACAACACTGTTGCGTTGAAGCAGCTCACGAAGGCGCATAAGGTTGTCTCAGGACGAAAGGCGAACGATACAGATTACAGCGTGCCGCGTATCATCACGCTTGGTGGCGACCATACGACGACTCTGCCTGCCCTAAGGTCTACACACGATCACTGGGGAGCCGTTAGTGTCATCCACTTCGACAGTCATCTTGACACTTGGGATCCGGACGTACTCGGCGGCGGGCTATCTCACTATGCTGGGGTCAACCACGGCACGTTTCTGCACATCGCCCACGAGGAAGGCTTGGTCCTCAATTCCTCGATGCACGCCGGTATCAGAGGTCCAGTGTTCAACAAGAAGTACGATCTAGCTCACGACAAGGCCTGCGGCTTTCACATCATCAGGGCGAGGGATCTAGACAAGCTCGGCACGCAAGGCGTCATTGAGCGCCTGAAAGATGCGACTGCAGGTACGAAGGTGTATATCAGCGTTGACATTGATGTGCTTGATCCTGCCTTTGCGCCTGCTACGGGTACGGCTGAGCCTGGTGGCTGGACGACCAGGGAGCTGCTTACGGTTTTGGATGGCTTGAGTGGCATGCAGATCGTTGGCGCTGATGTTGGTGAGTCACACACTCCGTCCGAGGGTACTCGGGCTGTGCTAATGTCATGGTAGTTGAGGTCGCACCAATCTATGACACCCGAGGAGAGTCGACGACGCTTGCTGCCGCCGAGGTCGTGCACTCGTTGATTGGTCTTATGGTCGAGACTCCAGTGAAGGGCAAGCTATAGCATTTCCCCTCCAACGGAAGCCCTGTTCACGGCGTTGCTTCTTGAGTCTACTGATTGTTTGGCGAGTTGAGCTATGCAATGTGTGCATACGTTGTGCATCTTAATTGTAAGTTGAGGCGTGTCAAAGGGCAGGGCGTAATCGAAGCATGGCAAAGGCTGCTACAATCTTTGCTCTCTCTCGACTTATGTATGTCTATACATTGTTTAGGCCCACCCAAAGTCTTTCATTTTTGAACATATCCAGTAAGGTATACTGCACGTGACAACGGCTTTAGGGCGCGACGTTCGGCGTTAAGAGCCTTCGTTTCTCCGACGCAAAATTGCAGATCTCGAAAAGTTTCGCGACTTTACCAGGCGTTATTGTGCTCCAGATCGCATACGAACATGGCACCCATAGT